>Ga0268276_1001585_pt1 | contig 21807 bp, 19 predicted proteins | sample saktaG_4_FD_190145 | JGI IMG/M metagenome (GOLD analysis project Ga0268276, IMG submission 190145) | Saline water microbial communities from Sakinaw Lake, British Columbia, Canada - sak_2010_1_5_45m | ecosystem: Environmental > Aquatic > Non-marine Saline and Alkaline > Saline ... | reverse complement strand
CAGGAGGCACCGTGGCGGGGAAGGCGGATGACCCGGACATCGAGGCAGAAATATTTCCCGCCGAAGCCGGCGCCGAGACCGAGCTTGCGGGAGGCCTCGAGGAGCTGGCCCTCGAGCTCGAGGTCGCGGAACGCGTGACCACCCGGGCCTCCGGCCGTCGGCAGGTGGTCGAGATAGCGGGCCGAGGCGAGTTTCACGGTCTTGAGGACGAGCTCGGCCGAGGTCCCCCCGACGACGACGGCCAGGTGGTAGGGCGGGCAGGCCGCCGTGCCGATCCCCTTCATCTTGGCGACCAGGAACTTCTTCAGGGCCTCCGGGTTGAGGACCGCCTTGGTCTCCTGGAAGAGATAGGTCTTGTTGGCCGAACCACCGCCCTTGGCGATGAACAGGAACTGGTACTCATCGCCGTCGACGGCGCTGATGTCGATTTGGGCAGGCAGGTTCGTGGCCGTGTTCTTCTCGTCGTACATCGTCAGGGGGGCGTTCTGGGAATAGCGGAAGTAGTTCTTGGTGTAGGCGTTGAATACACCGCGGGAGAGGGCCTCTTCGTCGCCTCCCCCCGTGAGGACCCGCTGGCCTTTCTTGGCGTTGATGATGGCCGTCCCCGTATCCTGGCACATCGGAAAAAGGCCTTCGGACGAGATGACGGCGTTCTTCAGCATCTCCAGGGCGACGTAGCGGTCATTGGCGGAGCTCTCCGGGTCCTTGAGGATCGCGGCCAGCTGTTCGAGGTGGGACGGCCTCAGCCGGAAGGCGACGTCATGGAAGGCGCGCTCGGCCAAGAGGGTCAGGCCCTCGGGCGCGACCTTGAGGACCGGGCGGCCGTCGCATTCGCCGGCGGCGATGTGGTCCCGCGAAACGGCCTCGTACTCGGTCGTATCCTTTCCTAGGGAAAAGATGGGCGTGTAGGCAAAATCTGGCATGGCACTCCTTCCATAGGTCCGGCGGTCGTCCGCCGGCTTAATGGGCCTGGACCTTGCCCAGGCCGTATTCGTAGCCCTTCTCGAAGGCCAGCAGGTTGAGGCCCTCCGTACCTTTCGGCACCGAGGTCTCGACGGCCTGGCGCATGGCGTCCTTGGAAACGAGCCCGCTCACGGCCGCGAAGAACCCGGCCATGACCATGTTGAGGACGACCTTCCGGCCGAGCTCCTCGGCGATCCGTGTCGCCGGGACGCTGAGAACCTTGACGGTCGACGGCAACCCCTTGGGGTCGACCAGTTCTTCTTCGATGAGGATCATCCCATTCGGGTCGAGCTCGGGGGAGAACTTGACGAACGCCTCCTGGCTCATGATGACCATGACCTGCGGCTGTTTGACGTACGGATAGCGTATGGTCGCGTCCGAGACGATGACTTGGGCGCTGCAGGCGCTGCCTCGGGCCTCGGGCCCGAAGGCCTGGGTCATGGTGGCATTCTTGCCGTCGAAGATGGATGCCGCCTTGCCGATGATGTAGCCGGTCAGGATGACGCCCTGGCCGCCGAAACCGCCGATCTTGATCTCCGTCTTGGCCATGTTATCCCTCGTAAACCTTGTACTTCGAACCGAGGCGTTCCTGGTAATGGGCGTTCATCGCGTCGAGGTAGGTCGGCCGCTCGATGTCGACGAACTTGCCGACGATCATCTTGTCGCGGAGGCCGATGTCGGCGTCTTTCGTCTTGGGCTCGGTTTGGATCTCGCTGTTCTCGCAGTACCAGCGCAGCCGGTCGAGGCCGTCGCCCATTTTCTGCTGGCGTTCGAAGATCGTCGGGCACGGGGCCACGATCTCGATGAACGAAAAACCGGGCTTCTTCATGGCCTCGACCATGGAGTTTGTCTGGTTGTAGACGTGGAGGGACGTCCAGCGGGCGACATAGACGGCGCCGACGGACTCGGCCAGGAAGGGCAGGTTGAAGGGAGTTTCAAAGTTGCCGTACGGCGAGGTCGAGAGGATGGCCCCTTCGGGGGTCGTAGCGGCCACCTGACCTCCGGTCATGGCATAGTTGAAGTTGTTGAGGCAGATGACCGTGATGTCGATATTCCGCCGGGCGGCGTTGATGAAATGGTTGCCACCGATGGCGATGATGTCGCCGTCGCCGCTGAAGACGATGACCTTGAGCTTGGGATTGGCCAGCTTCATCCCGGTGGCGAAGGGAATGGCCCGGCCGTGGGTCGTATGGAAGGAGTCGACTTTGACGTAGCCGGCGACGCGGCCCGTGCAGCCGATCCCCGAAACGACCACGACGTCGTCGAGCGGAGTCCCCAACTTTTCCAGGGCCTTGGCGAAACAGTTGACGCTGACGCCGATGCCGCAGGTCGAGCACCAGATGTGGGGCATCCTGTCCATGCGCAGGAAATCGTCCATGGGGTGCTTGTCCGGACCCGTCAACCCGGCGGTCGGACTCAGAGATGCTTTCTGAAGTTCCTTCAGGATCGACACTTGTGCGCCTCCTCGATCTTGTTGACGATATCCTCGATGTTATGGACCGTTCCCCCGCCGTGGCCGGCCAGGATGACGGGGGCCTTGCCCCGGGCCGAGCGGTCGACTTCGTAGAAGACCTGGCCGTAGTTCATCTCGGCCACCACGATGGCCTTGCCCCGGCTGGCCAGCTCGAAGATCCGCTGCTCGGGGAAGGGCCAGACGACGACAAGCCGCAGCATGCCGACCTTCAGGCCCTTCTTCCGGGCGGCCTCGATCGCTTCGACGGCGACCCGGGAGGTGATGCCGTAGGTGACGATGACGACGTCGGCATCTTCGACGCCGGTCTCCTCGTAGCGCCAGATCTTCGGGGCATTGAGACGGATCTTGTTGACCAGCCGGTGGACGAGCTGCTCCTGGACCTCGGGGGTCATCACCGGATAGCCGCGGTAATCGTGGGTCAGCCCGGTGACGTGGAGCCGATAACCGTCCCCGGCCTTGAACATGTCCGGCACGAAGTCCTCGCCCGGCTTGAAGGGGAGGTATTCTCCGGGAGGGAGCTTGGTGAAGCGCCGGGGCGTGATCTCAATCTTGTCGGCGGTGGGGATGACGACCCGTTCCATCATGTGGCCGACGCATTCGTCCATCATGAACATGACCGGCACCCGGTACTGCTCCGACAGGTTGAAGGCGTCGATGACCAGGTCGAAGGTCTCCTGCGGGGAGTTGGGCGAGAGGGCGATGATCTCGTAATCGCCGTGCGACCCCCAGCGGGCCTGCATCATGTCGGCCTGGCTGGGCAGGGTCGGCAGACCCGTGGACGGCCCGCCGCGCTGGACGTCGACGAAGACGCACGGCGTTTCGGTCATGGCCGCCAAGCCGATATGCTCCATCATCAGGGAAAAGCCGGGCCCGCTGGTCACGGTCATGGCCTTCTTGCCGGCCCAGACGGCGCCCTGGAGGGTGATCGAGGCGGCCAGTTCGTCCTCCATCTGGATGAAGAGCGCCCCTTCCACCAGCGGGGCGCGGCGGGCGAACCTTTCCACGACCTCGGTCGAGGGAGTGATCGGATAGCCGGCGATGAACCGGCAGCCGGCCGCCAGGGCGCCCTCGCAGCAGGCGAAGTCGCCGTCGATGTAATGGGATCCGGTGAGAACTCCTTTGGGATCGGCTTTCATGGTTTTTCCCCAGCGTTGGGCGGCTCATAGGTGTAGATGGCGAACTCGGGGCAGATCATGCGGCAGAAGCCGCAGTCGACGCACAGCTCGGCCTTGACGATCTCCGGCGGGTGGTACCCCTTGGCATTGTACTTCTTGGCGGTGATAAGGACGCCGTGGGGGCAGTACTCGATGCAGAAGCCGCAGCCCTTGCAGCGTTCCTCGAGGATGACGATCTCGCCGTGGGGCGTCTCCGGCCGGGGGAGCCCGAACGGTGTTTCTCTTTGCCTTACGGGCATGGCTGAACCTCGCTCATGGATTACCGCAGCGTTCCTTGGTATTTCGTCGTCAACTGCTTTTTCCGGACGTCGGGATTGGAGTAGTCCGGCAGGAGCATCGGCGCGACCTGTTTTTCGACGGGGACATGACCCTGTTCGAGGGCTTTGTGATAGGCCCGAACGTGTTCGAGCGACAGGGCCCCGTCCTTGGGAACCTTCTTGATGTATTCGGCCGCGCTGCAGCCGGCGATCCGGCCGAAGACCACGACATCGAGAAGGGAGTTGCCCATCAAGCGGTTCTCGCCGTGAATACCTCCGCTGACTTCCCCGGCGGCGAAGAGGCTGGGGACGACGGTCTCGGCCCGGCTGTTGATCTCGAGCCCGCCGTTCTGGTAGTGGAGCGTCGGATAGACCAGCATCGGCTCCTTGGTGATGTCGATCCCGTAACGGTGGAAGAGGATCCACTTGCCCGGGAATTCCTTGCGGACCGTGCCCTCGCCCTTGAGGGCGTCGATCATCGGCGAGTCGAGCCAGACGCCGAATTTCCCGGTCGGCGTCGGCACGCCCTTGCCCCGCTCCAGGCACTCCCGGATGAAGGCCGCGGACTCGACGTCGCGGGGCTCGCGCTCGTAGACGAACTGTTCGCCGTCGATGTTGAGGATGTTGGCTCCGGCCCCCCGGACCTTCTCCGTGATCAGAAGCCCCTCGGCCTGCTCGGGGAAGACGGCCCCGGTTGGGTGGTACTGGACGGTATGGAGGAAGCGGAGCGGCACTCCGGCCCGGTAACCCAGGACGAGGCCGTCGCCGGTAGCACCGTAGTGATTCGTGGTCATGAAATCCTGGATGTGGAGGCGGCCCGACCCGCCCGTCGCCAGGATCACGGCCTTGGCCTTGACGACGAAGTACTCCTCGGTCTCGAGGTTGTAGAGGACGGCCCCGGCACAGGCGCCCTTTTCGTTCAGGATGAGCTCGACGGCGGGAGAGAACTCCAGGATCTTGATGTCGTCGGGGTGGTTCTTGACCTCGTCACGGAGGGTCCGCATCATCTCGGCGCCGGTGATGTCGCCGGCATAGTGCATGCGCTTCCGCGACGTGCCGCCGCCGTGCATGGCCTTGAGGCGTCCGTCCTCGTACTTGGAGAACATCGCCCCCAGTTTTTCCAGCCAGGCCATGACCTTGGGCGCCTCGACGACCAGCGTTTCGACGAGCTCGGGGTCGTTCTTGAAGTGTCCCCCGCCCATGGCGTCGAGATAGTGGTAATAGGGGGAGTCCTTCTCGGTCTTGGTCGCGGCCTGGATGCCGCCCTCGGCCATCATCGTGTTGGCGTCGCCGATGCGAAGCTTGGTGGCCATGAGGACGCGGGCCCCGTTCTCCCGGGCGACGAGGGCCGCCGCCGAGCCCGCGCCTCCGGCGCCGATGATGAGGACGTCGGTCTCGTAGTCGACGTGACCGAGGTCGACCGTGTCGGGGTCGAGGCGGCTCTTGGCGTGGAGGATTTGGACCATCTCCTTGGCGATCCGGTAGCCCTTGTTGGGGCCGACGAGGATCTCGGTCCGCCCCTCTTCCTTGAAGTCGGGGTGGTATTTGAGGATGGCCTCGCGCTCCTGGAGGGACATGGGCGTGAACTCGACGCCCGCCCGCTTCTTTTCGACGCGGGCCGGCCTCGTTTTTTCAACCCTCTTGATCAGCTCTTTCAATTCAGGCGTGTACGGCATGGGTCAATCTCCCAAATAGGATTTGTTCTTGGGCGTCCAAGACTCGTCGGCCATGTCCGGCTCGGCCTCCAGGCCTTTGTAGAGAGTCTTGAGCTCGTCCAGGCTCTTTTTCTTGAGCTCTCGAAGGGCCTTCTCGAAGGTCTTGTCCTCCGCGGCCTTGACCGCCTTTTCCAAGTGCTTGGCCTTGGGGACGATATGCCGGGCGTAGAGACGGCGGGCCAGGATGGCGATGTTGTACTGGACCTCCTCGGACGGGCAGCGGGCGGCGCACAAGCCGCACATGACGCAGTCGAAGGAGCCCTCGGCCACGGCCTTGAGGTCGCCCTGGATGGCCTTGGAGATGTAGCCCAGGACGTCGATGTCCATGGGGCAGCTGCGGGTGCACGTGCCGCAGCCGACGCACTTGAAGACTTCGGGATAGAGGGCGGAGATCGTGGAGCCCAGCGCCGGCAGGGTTTCGATGTCGTAGACGGCCTTATTCCCCGGAAAGAAAGGGATCTGGGCGATGTACATGTCCGGCTGGACGACCGTCTGACAGGCCAGGCCGACCTCGATCCGGTAGGAATTGGGGAAGCGGTAGACCGTGCCGCACGCGCCGCAGATCCCTCCCCTGCAGCCGCACCCCCGGACGAGCAGATAGCCGGCGTATTCGAGGGATTTCTGGATCGTCAGCGAGTCCGGCACCTCGTAGCGTTTCCCCATGACGAAGATGGGGACGAGATGCTCCTCGGCGGCCTTTTTTTTAGCCGCGGCCTTTTTTGGCTTGGTTGCTGTATCACTCATCTTTGACCACCTCCTGGACTAGCGCTTTTTCATTCAGATGGAGCGGCCCCAGGGCGCGGATCTGCTCCGTGAATTCCGTCATCGTTTCGGCGTATCTTTTCCCTTCCGCCGCGGAGATCCACTCCAAGCGGAGACGCTTCGGGTCGATCCCCAAGTCCCGAAGCATGGGTTTGAACAGGGTGATCCGGCGGAGCGTTTTGTAGTTCCCCTCGACGTAGTGGCAGTCGCCGGGATGACAGCCGCCGAGGAACACCCCGTCGGCGCCCTCCTTGAACGCGTAGAGGATGTGCTGGGGATCGACGCGGCTCGAGCACATGACCCTCATGTTGATGTTGTTGGGGGTATGGTGGAGACGCGACGTGCCGGCGGCGTCGGCCGCCGAACTCGTACACCACTTACAGAGAAAGCACATGATTTGCGGTTCGAACATGGTCACTCCCTCAACATGGCCCTAAGCATGGAGAAGATCTGGTTATCGGTCTGGTTGCGCTGCTGGGCGGCGCCGCTCGGGCAGGCGGCGGCGCAGGCCCCGCAGCCCTCGCAGAGGATCTCGTTCACCACGACGACCCCCCGTTCCGGGTCGAGTGTCCGAGCGGAGTACGGGCACATCGTGATGCAGATGCCGCAGCCGGAGCAGAGCTCGTCGTTGACGGGCACGACCGTCGGCTCGTGGATGAGCTCCTTCTGGGCGAAAAGGTCTCCGACCTTGGCCGCCGCGGCCGAGGCCTGAGCGACCGTTTCGGGGATGTCCTTGGGGCCGTGGGCGCACCCGGCCAGGTAGAATCCGGCATTGAGGCTCTCGACAGGCCTCAGCTTGGGATGGGCCTCGGCCAGGAAGCCGTGGATGTCGGTGGCGATCTTGAGTTTCTTCAACAGGTCCTGGACCCCGTCGGCCTTGACCATGGCCATGGCCAGGACGACCATGTCGGCCTCGACCTCGACCTTCTTCCCGGTCAGAGTGTCAACGCCCCAGACGATGAGCTTGTCGCCCTCCTTGAAGATCTTGGAGACCTTGCCGCGGATGTAGAGGACCTTGTCCTCCTCGACCGCCCGCATGTAGAACTCGTCGAACGACTTCCCCCCCGCCCGGACGTCGATGTAGAAGACGATGGCCTGGCCGTCCGGGACCTTGTGGCGGTACATCATGGCGTGCTTGGCCGTGTACATGCAGCAGATCTTGGAGCAGTAGGGCATGTGCTTTTCCGTGTCGCGGGAGCCGCAGCACTGGACGAAGACGATCGACTTGGGGACTTTTCCGTCCGACGGCCTCCGGACCTCCCCCCCCGTCGGCCCCGAGGCTGACAGGATGCGTTCGAATTCGAGGCCGTTGACGACGTCCAGGTACTTTTCGCCCCCGTACTCGCCGAGGGCCTGCATCGTGTAGAGGTCGAAGCCGGTGGCCACGACGATGGCCCCGACCTCCTCCTCGACGATCGTCTCCTTCATATCGTAGTCGATGGCCTTCTTGTCGCAGACGTCCTTGCACTTGCCGCAGCGCACGGGGTTCAGGCCGAGGCAGTGCTCCGCGTCGAGGGTGAAGGTGCCGGGGATGGCCTGGGGGAAGGGCATATAGATGGCCTTGCGGAAGGACAGGCCCTGGTTGAACTCGTCGGGGACGATCTGGGGGCAGACTTTTTCGCACTCGCCGCAGAGGTTGCAGAGGGTTTCATCGACGTAGCGGGGTTTTTTCCTGATCCGGACCTTGAAGTTGCCGACGAAGCCCGAGACGGACTCGACTTCGTGGTAAGTGAGGAGCTTGATCCGCGGGTGGCGCGAAACCTCGACCATCTTCGGCGTCAGGATGCACTGGGAGCAATCCAGCGTTGGGAACGTCTCCGAGAGCTGGATCATCTTCCCTCCGATCGAAGGGTTCTTCTCGACGAGGATGACCTCGTAGCCGTGGTCGGCGATGTCCATGGCGGCCTGCAGGCCGCTGACGCCGCCGCCGATGACCAGGGCCCGCCGGGTGACGTCGACCTTGATGGGGTCCAGGTTCTCGTTCTGCCGGGCCTTGGCGACGTGCGATTTGACGATCTTGATGGCCTTCTTGGTGGCCTTCTCCTTGTCTGTATGGACCCAGCTGTCCTGTTCCCGAATGTTGGCGATCTCGATCTGGTAGGGGTTGAGGCCGGCCAGCCGGGCCGCCTCCTGGAAGGTCTTCTCGTGGAGCGTCGGAGAACAGGCGGCGACGATGATGCCGTCGAGGTGCTTCTCCTTGATCGTGTCGATGATCATCTGCTGGCCCGGGTCGGAGCACATGTAGACGTAGTCGGTGGAGAACGTGACCCCGGGATAGTCCTTCAGCACCTGGGCGACCTTTTCGACGTCCACGACGCTGGAGATGTTGACGCCGCAGTGGCAGACGAACAATCCGATCCGCTTTTCCTTGTTCTTCGCCGAGAGGGGGGCCGTCATGACCGCACCTCTGTGGACGGGCGTTCACTGAACAGCGCGGCCGCGGGGACCGTGTGTTCCCCGAGGCCGAGGAGCTCCTTATCGACGCCGAGCGCCCACGCCAGGATCTGGGTGAAGAACAGAACGGGGAGCCCCGAGAAATCCAGGTAGGCCGCCTTGATGGCCTCCTGGCGGTGGTCCATGTTGTAGAAGCACAAAGGGCACGTCACAGTGATGGCCTTGGCCCCGTTCATTTTCGCCGAGCGGAGGACGCGGTAAGAAGCTTCCGTCGCCGCGTCGGGCAACGAGACGGAGAGATAGGAACCGCAGCATTCCTGCTTGAAAGGGTAATCGACGGCCGCGCACCCGACCGCCTCCAGGAAGTCCTCGAAGACGTGCGGCGAATCGGGCTCATCAAAGGCCATCTCCTTCTGCGGCCGGAGCAGACGGCAACCGTAGTAGGCCGCGACGGGCAGGCCCCGGAAGTCCCTTGTGATCCGCTCGCGGATCTTGGGGTAACCGACCGTGTCCCGGAGGTACTCCAGGAGGTGGAGGACCTTGACTTCGCCGTTGTAGTCGGCGAAGTCCGTCGTCCGCTCCTTGGTCAGCGGATCGATCTGAATGTCGTCCCGAAGATAGGCGTTGACGCGCTTGTGTTTCAGCGGATCGTCCTGGATGGCCTTGTTGGCCCTCTTCAGGACGGAGTAGCAGAAGGAACAGGTCGTCACGACGACGTCCCCGCCCTCCTCCCGGACCTGACGCAGAGTGCGGATGGGGGCCGCGAGGCCGACGATCTTCTCCTCGGTGAGAGGATACTCCGCGCCGCAGCAGGTCCAGCCTTCGGGTTCGACGAGCTCGACGTCCAGCCGCCTCATCGCCTCCCGGGTGGAGATGTCCAAGGCGGTGGTCTTCTGCTTGAGCGTACATCCCGGATAATAGTGGAGTTTCATGAGCCTTCCCTATTTCGCGAATTTACGGAAGATGGAGACCATGACCTGCTGAGGAAGCTCCTTGGCCAGCTCCGGCGAGATCTCCCCCGGACCGAAGGCATCCTTTCCCTTGGGATCCAGGATGTGACGGACGGCCTCCATCACCCGGGCCATGTCGATGCCCTTGGGGCACCGGGACTCGCAGGTGAAGCAGGAGGCACAAAGGAACAGGGTCTTGGAGCGGAGGACCTCTTCCTCCAATCCCATCTGGACCAGACGGATGATCTGGTTGGGCAGGAGGTCCATCTCCGAGGCCATGGGGCATCCGGCGGAGCATCGCCCGCATTGGTAGCAGGCAAAGACGTTCTCACCGGAAAGCTCTTCGATCCTCGCGATGAACTTACGCTGGTCGGGGCCGGATTTGAGCTTAACTCTCATGCTCTCTCCTCGCTGGAGTTATTTATGAAATATGTATGGCCTTCGGGGCGAATGCTCCACGAGCCGCCCCGCCCGGGCCTTAGCCGCGCTGATTCTTCAACCTCCGTAACGACGATTCGATGACCTCCCGGACGTCTTTCCTCTCCCTTCGCCGGGCGAGCGCACTTTCGAGGGGAGAAACGGCCTCGGGAGCCCCGATCTCCCCCAACAGCCGGGCGGCCCGGAAACGCGTCGTCCACGAGGCGCTCTTGAGGGCCCCGATAAGGGGCTCCGCGGCGTTGCGCCCGAAATTGAGGAGCGCTATTTCGGCGCTTTCACGGACGCTCCAATGAGAGTCGGCCATGGCCTTCAGAAGAGGCAGGATGGATCTTTTATCCTGGAAACCTCCCAGGAGCCGGGCGCACTGGACCCGGACGTCGCGCGAGGGGTCCCTGAGGCGCTGGCGGGCCATGTCCAGGACTCCGGCATGCCCCTGCCCGGCCGTTCTCAGGAGACGCACGGCCTCGCGGCGGATGAAATCGCAGGGGTCCTTGCGGGCCATGCGGACGAGATGCTGGACGGCCGCGGCGCCGCCGAGCTTCCCCAGGGCACGGACGGCCCCGAAGCGGACGTTGTCCGAGTCGTCCCGGAGCGAGGGCAGGATTTCGGGAACGATCGACTTGTCCCCGGCTTCCCCGAGGACTTTCAGGGCACAGCAACGGCCCCAGGCGGAACACCCGATCTGGGACAAGGCCTGAGAGGCCGCCTCTTGGATGTCGGGCAGACCCTCCTCGACGAGTTCCTTGAGGAGGGCCACGGCCCGATGGTCCTCCAGACCGCCGATCGCCTTGATGGCCCGCAGTTGGAGTTCGGGGTGTTCACGGTCGCAAGCGTCCTTCTTCAGGGGGTCGATGTCCGAGGTGTTGAAGGACAGGGTGGCCAGAAGATGCCGGGTCACGATCGGCCCGAAACGGATGAGGGCGGAGACGGCCGCCTGCCGGACGATGAAATAGCTGCTGCGGAGGTAGCTGATCAGGGCGGACACGGACTTCGGGTCACCGATCCGGCCCAGGCACTTCAGGAAGGCCCGCTGGGCATACTTGTCCCGCTCCCGGGTGAGCGCGTTGAGCAAGGCGACGGTGGCCGTCTTGCCGAACCCGACGAGGGCCGTCACGGCTTGGTCCTGGACCTTCTCCACGTTGTCCTGGACCATCATGACCAGGGGCTCGATGCTGACCTTGTTCCCGATGAGGCCCAGGGCTTCCGAAGCGCTCGCCCTGACGGCGGCTTCCTCGTCCTGGAGGAGCTCGATGAGGTAAGGCGTCGAACCCGGGGCCTTCATCTTGCCCAGGGTCCGGGCGGAGTTGGAGCGAATGTTCGGCGACGGATTCCGGAGCGCTTCGTGGAGCCATTCGAGGCAGGGAGAGCCCAACTCCTGAAAGCCCTCCATGGCCAGGTTGACGATCTCGTCGTTATCCAGGGAGAACATGTAGACCAGGACGCGGGCCAGCCGAACGTCCTTGCGAGCGATGATGTCCTTGACCTTGCCCATGAGCTCGGTGATGGCCTCGGTCCGGACGATCCACTCCGGGTCTTCGGCGGCTTTGAGGAGAATGTCAATGACGCGGTAATCCCCCAGCCGGCCGACAGCGGTCACCGCCGCCCAGCGGATCTGGTGGAACGGGGAATGGAAGATCTTCGGCTTCGTCAGCTCGTCGATGGCCTCGGCCCGGCCGTTACGGCCCAGGGCGACGACGGCCGCGTGCTGGACGCTGGGGTTCGAGTCGTCGAGCTTTCCGACCAGAAGAGCGTAGATATCATCGCCGGTCTCATAGCCGAGCTGCATGACGGCCGCCCGGACGGCCGCTGCGTCCTCGCTATCCCGGGCGACCTGGAGCAGGCTCTTCATGGAAGGGGAAGCGGCTTTAACCAATTCACGTCCTTTCGATGTAACCCTTGCAGTCCCCGTCGATATTGAACGAGGTGACCTGGTATTCGCAGTCGATGTTCGCCAAGGCCTTGACCGCCGCCCGGAAACAGCCGATCCGGGCGCAAGTCAGGTCGCGGACCGAAAAGCCTTCCTCGATGAGCGCCTGACAGCTCTTGAGGTAGACGCAGTCGTGGACGGTGATCCCCAGATGGAAAGGATTGACCTCGGCCAATTCGAAGAAGTTGGCGTCCCGGAAGAGACCCCCGGCGACGCCGATCTGGATGTAGTTTTCCACGGCTTCCCGGATCGAATTGGCCTTCTTGATCTGCATGCCGTACTCGTCTCCAAGGAGATGGAGGTAATACTGCACGGAATGCTCATAGGCCCGGGCGCTGAAGACATACGGCCGGGTCCCGTGGAAATCCCTGGCCGTTTCTTCAAGCGCGCTCAGCCAAGACAGCGCGACCAGCCAGCCAGCATCTTCGCGATTGATTTTGTCCATGGCGTTATCCCTCAGTTCTTTCTCCGAGCGTTCTTGGCCGTCCGCGAGGCGGTCGACGAGAGGCTCAGCCGTTCGAGCTCTCGGGCGACCTCGGCCGCGTCGACGGCCCGCCCGATCTCCCCGGCCCATTTCCGGGCCAGGTCCGCGGCGCCGGCCTGGCGGTTTTTGGCCCAGAGCAGGACAAGTTTGGCCACTTCGTCGGGGGCGAAGGCGGTCGGCCGAGGCGGCTCGACCCGAGCCTCGACCGCGGCCTCACGAGGCCCCAGCGAGGTCAAAATCCGCTTGGTGTCCCGGGCGATAGCGAGTTCCTCGTTGGTCGGCACGACCATGATCTTCACCCGGCCAGAGCTGATCACGCGTTCGTTGGCCTCGTTTTTCGCTGCATCAAGGGCGATGCCGAACTCCCCGAGCCCCGCGGTGGAAAGCTGCCGCACGAGCCGGGAGTTTTCCCCGATCCCGCCGGTGAAGACGACGGCGTCCACGCGGCCCATTTCGGCCATGTAGGCCCCGATGTATTTCTTGACCGTATGGCAGTAGATCTCGATGGCCAGCTGGTGCCGCTCGCTCCCGTGGGCGGCTTCCTGCTCGATCTCGCGCATGTCATGGGACGTCTCCGTCAATCCCAGCATGCCGCTGTTCTTGTTCATGATCGAATCGATCTCTTTGGGTCCGAGTTTTTCCCGCTCCATGATGTAGGGCACGAGGGCCGGGTCGATGCTGCCGCAGCGCGTGCCCATGACCAGGCCTTCGAGGGGGGTGAAGCCCATCGTGGTGTCAACGGACTTGCCGCCGGAGACGGCGGCGATGCTGGCCCCATTGCCGAGATGGCAGGTGATGAGGTTGAGCTTGCCGATGGGCCGGCCGAGGATCTCGGCGGCCTTGAGGGCCACGTAATTGTGGGAGGTGCCATGGAATCCGTAGCGCCGGATGCTCAGCTTCCGGTAAAGGGCGTAGGGCAGTCCGTAGATGAAGGCCTTGGGCGGGAGGGTCTGGTGGAAGGCCGTGTCGAAGATGCCGACCTGGGGCACGCCGGGCAGGAGCTCCTCGCAGGCCTCGATGCCCTTGAGGTTATGAGGATTGTGCAGGGGCGCGAACTGGATGCACTTGCGGATCGAGGCCTTGACCTTGTCCGTGATTAGGACCGAATCGGAGAAGTCTTCGCCGCCGTGGACTACGCGATGACCGATGCCGTCGATCTCGCTTTTCTGGCGGATGACCCCGTGCTGGGGGCTGAGGAGCAGGTTGAGCACGAGCTCGATGGCCACGCCGTGGTTGAGGACCTCGCGGATCTCCCGGATCCTGTTCCGGCCTTCCGGCTGGTACGTGACGATGGCGTCGCTCGAGCCGATCTTCTCGACAATGCCCTTGGCCAGGAGGCTTTCATCCTCCATGCGCATGAACTGGAACTTGACGGACGAACTGCCGCTGTTCAGAACGAGTACTTTCATGGCCTTCGTCATCTCCTCAGATCACGGACGATCGTCCCTCCACGATCGAATATCCGGATATGCATCGCCGCCTGGCCGGGCCAGGCGTGCGTGGCGCACCCGAAGCAGGGATCGTAGGCGCGGAAGGCCATCTCGACGATGTTCAGGAGCCCGTCGTTCACCTGGCCCTTCTTGATGAAAGCCATGGCCGCTTTTTTCACCGAGAGGTTGATGGCGCCGTTGTTGTTGGTCGTCCCGACGATTAGGTTGGCTTCCTGGACGATGCCGTTCGGGTCGGTTTTATAATGGTGAAAGAGGGTCCCCCGCGGCGCTTCGACGACACCTACGCCTTCGTCCGGCGTCCTGGTGGGGACGACCCGGTAGTCGGCCCCGGTGATGTCGGGGTCGGAGGCCAGTTCCACCCACCGCTCGGCGGCGTAGAGAAGCTCGATCAGCCGGGCCCAGTGGGTCGCCAGCGTCTGATGGACGGGCTTCCCGCCCAGCGTCTTGTACATCCGGTCGTGCTCTTCGTTGGCCAGAGGAGTCGCCATGCCGTCGGAAACGTTGAGGCGGGAGAGGGGCGTCGCCTTGTAGATGCCGCTGTCCGGTCCGTCGACAAGGCCCTTCCAGCCGATCTTGCGGAGGACGGGGAACTTGAGGTAGGTCCAGGGCTCGACATGTTCGACGATATGCTCGAGGTAGTCGGCCGGCTTGAACTTGGCCAGTTCGACCCCGTCGGGGGCCGTAACGCGAATGTCTCCGTCGTAGAAATTGACATGGTTCTTTTCGTCGACCAGCCCCATGTTGTACGTGTGGTGGGTGAAGCCGTCGCTCAGGATCAGGTCGACGTAGGCCTTGTTGCCGAGAACGATCTGGTTGAACAGGCCGATCGAGAACTTGGCGAACTCCACGGCGGCCTTCCCTGTTTCGAGGACCTTGTCGCGCTCCTCGCGGCTCAGGCCTTTGCTCATCCCGCCGGGGACGGCCCCGATGGGATGGACGGATTTGCCGCCCATCATCTTGATAAGCTCGTGGCATGCGCCTCGGGTCTCGATGACCTTGCGGCCGATCTCGACGCCGACCTTGTGGATGACGCCCAGGATGTTGCGTTGGGCCACCGGGGCGTCCGGCCCCATGACGAAGTCCGGCCCGGCCAGGGCGTAAAAGTGGGTCGAATGGTCGGTGACATAGAAGATCATATAAAGGAGCTCCCGCAGGAGCTTGGCCGTGCGGGACAGTTCGACATGGTAGAGCGCGTCGCAGGTCTTGGCCGAAGCCATCATGTGGGCTTCCGGGCAGACGCCGCAGATGCGCGTCGTGATCCGGGGCATCTCCTCGACGGGCCGGCCGACGCAGAACCTCTCGAAACCGCGCAGCTCGGGGATCTGGAGGTAGGCGTCGGCGACGTCGCCCGCGTCGTCGAGGAAAATGGAGATCTTGCCGTGGCCTTCGAGCCGGGTGATGGGGTCGATGGTGATCGTTTTCATCTCACGCGCCTCCCGATGAGCGAGCCGGCCAGTCCGAAACGGTAGAACGTGCCGACCGGATCGACGATCTGGTCCACGACCACCTGGATTTCGGCCGGGTCGTCGCTGTCGATGATCGAGGCGATCGCCCCGGCAAGTTTGGCCCCGACGTCCTGGATGCCTTCGGCTGGGCCGTAGCAGCCGCGGCAGCCCAGGTTGACCTGGGGGCAGAGGGCGCCGCAGCCGGCGTGAACGGCCGGGCCGTTGCAGATGATCCCCTGCTCCAGAAGGCATTTCTTGGGGTCGATGTCCCGCGGGTCGACGAGATGGGGGCGGCGGAACGCCTTGATCTTCTTCTCTTCTTTCGTCCGCTTGCATTCGTCACAGACCGTCTTGGGATTGACCCCCACGAGGGATCCCTTGGGCGGTAGCTTACCCGTCAGCGCCGCTTCGGCGACCGCCCAGATCTGCTCGGCCACCGGGGGACAACCGGGCATGCGGTAGTCTACGTCAACGACCTGATCCAGGGGCCTCAGGATCTCGAACAGGGCCGGCAGGGTCAGCCGCCCGGCCGGCAGCTCCGTGACCGTCTGGGGGAGCGTCGTGTTATCCGCTTCGACGGACGGCGAACGGCGGTACGCGTAGTCCATGATCTCGTCCGTCGTCGTGAGGTTGGCCAGGCCGGGGATGCAGCCCTCGGTGGCGCAGGAGCCGAAGGCGACGAGGACCTTGGACTTCTGCCGGAGGAGCTTGGCGATGTGGAGATTTTCCTCGTTGCGGATGCCCCCGTTGAACAGGGTGACGTCGATCTCTCCGTCGGCCATGGCCTCGATGTCCTTGTACTTGGTGTCCATGAGGCACGGACAGAAGACCAGGTCCGCCGCCGCGTCGAAGTCCAGGATCTTCTCCCGGATGTCGAGGAAGGCAATTTCACAGCCGCCGCAGCTCGCCGCCCAGTAAACCGCGAATTTGGGCTTAGACATAGGTGATCCTTTCAGGGAAGGATAAGGACCGGGGTCCTTTGGGGCCGGGCCGACGCCCCGCCCGGGGATGAGGAAATGGGATGAGAACGATCGACCTGGAAAGATCCACGCCGAGGAGGACCATCGAGAGGATCCTGTTTCGCCAGCGATTAATACTCATTCATATAGTGAAGGCCATTTCGTTATCAAAGAACGCTACTATAGTCTTTCTTTCCCGGGACTGTCAAGCATTTGAAAGATGTTTCGACAGGACCCGGAGATTGGCCGCGGGACGTTTGACATCCGGGAGGGGCTTTGTTATAAGGATTGGACCCGGCGCGCCGGGTGTTCTCATTAGCGAGAAAAGGGAGATCCCAATGAAGATCCACGAGTACCAGGGCAAGCAGATCTTGGCCAAGTTCGGCGTCCGCATCCCGCGCGGCGAAGTCGCAGAAACGCCGGCGGCGGCCCGGGCGATCGCCGAGAAGATCGGTCCGCGGGTCGTCGTCAAAGCCCAGATCCACGCCGGCGGCCGGGGCAAGGGCGGCGGCGTCAAACTCGCCGCGACGCCCGCCGAGGCCGAGGCTCTGGCCGCTAAGATCATCGGCATGCAGCTTGTGACCCACCAGACCGGCCCCGAAGGGAAGCGGGTCAAGCGCGTCCTCGTCGAGGAAGCCCTGGACATCGCCCGCGAGCTGTATCTCGGCATTGTCATCGACCGGGCCCGCGAAGCGGCTGTCATCATGGCTTCGACCGAAGGCGGCGTCGAGATCGAAAAGGTCGCCGCCGAAACGCCGGACCGCATCTTCAAGGAATACGTCGACCCGGCGACCGGCATCCTGGGTTTCCAGGCCCGGAAGCTGGCCTTCAAGCTCGGCCTCGACGGCGAGGCGCTCAAACAGGGCCAGAAATTCATCGTCGGCTTGTTCCGGGCGTTCGAAAGCACGGATGCCTCCCTGGCCGAGATCAATCCCCTCCTCGTAACCAAGCAAGGCGACGTCCTGGCCCTCGATGCCAAGATGACCTTCGACGACAACGCCCTCGGCCGCCATCCCGACATCCAGGCCATGCGCGACCTCGACGAGGAATCGCCCCTCGAAGTCGAGGCCACGAAGTACAACCTGAACTACATCAAGCTCGACGGCAACGTCGGCTGCATGGTCAACGGCGCGGGCCTGGCTATGGCGACGATGGACATCATCAAGTACGCCGGGGGGATGCCGGCCAACTTCCTCGACGTCGGCGGCGGCGTCACGGAAGAAGCCGTCACCAACGCCTTCCGGATCCTGGTCAGCGACCCCGACGTCAAGGGGGCCCTGATCAACATCTTCGGGGGTATCGTCCGCTGCGACATGATCGCCAGCGGCGTCGTCAAGGCCGCCAAGGCGCTGGGGACAAAGATCCCGGTCGTCATCCGGCTCGAAGGGACGAACGTGGACCTGGGAAAGAAGATCCTGGCCGAGTCGGGCCTGGCCTTCTCGTCGGCGGACGGCATGAAAGAAGCCGCCGAGCGCATCGTCGGACTGGTCAAGTGAGCCGAGCCAAAGGAGCATTTCATGAGCATTCTCCTCGATGAAAAAACGCGAGTCGTCGTCCTGGGGATCACCGGCAGCGAAGGCACGTTCCACGCCCAAAAGATGATCGAATACGGCACCAGGGTCGTGGCCGGCATGACGCCCGGCAAGGGCGGGAAGAAGCACCTCGGCGTCCCCGTCTTCAATACCGTGGCCGAGGCCGCGGCCGTCACAGGGGCCGAAGCGGCGGCGATCTTCGTGCCTCCCTTCGCCGCTGCCGACGCCATCATGGAATGCGCCGAAGCCGGCCTCAAGCTCGTCGTCTGCATCACCGAGGGGATCCCGACCTTCGACATGCTGAAGGTCAAGACGTACCTCCGCGGCAAGTCGATCGCGCTGATCGGCCCGAACACGCCGGGCATCATCTCGCCGGGCAAAGCCAAGATCGGCATCATGCCCGGGCCCATCCACAAAGCGGGCACGATCGGGATCATTTCGCGGTCCGGGACGCTGACTTACGAGGCCGTCCAGCAGGTTTCGCTGCAGGGTTACGGTCAATCGACGGCCGTCGGCATCGGCGGCGACCCGATCGTCGGGCTCAAGTACATCGAGCTCCTGGAGCTTTTCAAAAAGGACCCCGGGACCGAAGCCGTGATCCTGATCGGCGAGATCGGCGGCACGGCCGAGGATGAGGCCGCGGCCTACATCAAGAGGTCCTTCCCCAAACCCGTCGTCAGCTTTATCGCCGGCCAGACCGCCCCGCCGGGGCGGCGGATGGGCCACGCCGGGGCGATCATCGCCGGGGGCAAGGGAACGGCCCAGGAAAAGATGGACGCCCTCCGGGCGGCCGGCGTCTGGGTCGCCGTCAGCCCGGCCGAGATCGGGGCCAAGCTGAGAGAGGCTTTAACTCGAGGCGCCTGACCCCTCCGGTTCGTCGTCTCCGGCCCCGAGCGCCGCGGCGACGAGGTTGCGGAGCGTCGTCGGAAGAAAAGGCTTGGGCAGAAAATCCATCGCTCCGAGCTGCATGGCCTGGAGCGTGTTCCTCATCGTCGGATAGCCCGTCACCATGATGATGCGGGCCTTCGGGTTCCGGGCCTTGAGCATTTTGAGCAGGTCTAGGCCGCTGAGCCCGGGCATCATGAGATCGACGATCATGACGTCATAGGGCTCGTCGGCCTCTTTGCGAAGGGCCTCATCACCGCTGAGCGCCATATCGACCACGCAATCTTCCCGAACGAGCACCTGCCGGATGCTCTTACAAACCGTTATCTCGTCGTCCACCACGAGAATCCTGTGCTTGCCCGTCTTTGTCATTGCGGCGCCTCCTCGATGCGTTTCTCTTCCCCCGGGTCGGCCAGGGGGATACGGACCGTGAACACCGTGCCCTTCCCCGCCTCGCTGCGGACGAGGATCGTACCCCCGCGCTGCCGGATGATCCCGTAGCTCACGGCCAGGCCCAATCCCGTTCCGAAGCTCTTGGTGGTGAAGAAGGGGTCGAACAGCTTGGCGATGTTCTCCTTGGGGATCCCGATGCCCGTGTCGGTGAAGGTGATCTCGATGTGTGTCCCGTCGCGGCTCAAGTGGGCGGCGACGACGAGCGTCCCGCCCGTGGGCATGGCCTCGCAGGCGTTGATGGCCAGGTTGGAGAAAACCTGTTGGATCTTGTTCTTGTCGACCTCGATCGGCGGGAGCGTGCGGTCCAGGGCCTTCTCGATCCGGATGTTGCGGACCGAGGCCTGCATTTCGAGGAGCAGGAGCGTACGGTCGATGACGTCGTTGATGTCCGTCGGGGCCGCCTGCGAGGGCGTCTGGCGGGCGAAATCCAGGAGACCCCGGACGGTGGCGGCGCAGCGGGTCGTCTCGTCGGCGATGAGGCTGAGGGTGCTCGCCTCTTCCTCTTCCCTGCCGGGCCGCTCGAGAAGGAGATGCGCATTGATCAGGATCGTCGTCAGGGGATTGTTGATCTCGTGGGCGACGCCGGCCGCCATCTTGCCGAGCGACGCCAGCTTTTCCGACACGACGAGCTGGTCCTGGATCTCGCGCAGTTCTCGCGTGCGTTCCTCGACGCGCCGCTCCAGGGTTCTCCCCCACTGGGTCAGGTCTTCGTGGGCCAGGCTGAGTTCGTCGGTCATACGGTTGAACGCCCGGGCCAGCTGACCGATCTCGTCCCGGCCCTCGACCTCGATACGATGGGTGAGGTCGCCCGAGGCGATCTTTCCCGTCGCGTCGACCATGACGGCCAGGGGGCGGGTGATCCGGCTGGCGACGAAGGCCAGCAGACCGAGCAGGAAGAGGACGCATAGAGCGGCGATGCCGGCGAACGTCGCCATGACCCGGTTGCGCAGATCGATATACGGCCTCTCCAGCATCCCGACGTAGAGCATGCCGATCGTCCGTCCGGTGATGTCCTTGATCGGCCGATAGGCCGTGATGTACCAGGCCGTCACGACGAAAGCCCGCCCGACATAGGTCTCCCCCCGGTCGAGCACGGCCTCCTTGACCTCTCGGGAAACACGGGTCCCCACGGCCCGCCGGCCCTGATCGTCGAGAACGTTCGTGGCGATCCGGAGGTCGTCCTGGAACAAGGTCGCCGTTCCGATATCATGACCCTTGTATTTCTCCCCTTTGAAGACGATCTCCTTGACCCGATCGACGAGGTCGTAGTTCCGGTTGAACAGCAGGCCGCCCGTCAGGACGCCGAGGAGGACGCCCGAGTCGTCCAAGACGGGGACGGCCGCCGTGAGCATCATGCCTTTGTCCTCATGGTCCTCGGGTCTTTCGGCAGCTTTGGGCGTCGGGACGAATTGGAATCGGGCCCTTTCGGCCAGGTCGGCCCCTTCCTCGAGGAGCTCCTCCCGGGGGACGATCCGGGTACCGGCAGAGGCCTCTTTCTTGAGGGCCAGAGCAATGAAAGGATCACGGGCGACGTCATCGCCGACCGGCGCCGCGGCCAGCCGGGAGCGGACCACAACGCGGCCGCGGGCGTCCGTGAGGTTGAGGACGTCGAGCCCGAACTCCCCGCGAATGCCGTCGAGCCGAGAAGCGACCTTCTCAAAGTCCGCGCGCCGGAGGGCCGCCCCAAGGAACTCCTGCGTGGCGCTGAGCCGGACGGTGTCCCGAAGGCTGTACAGACGCTCTTCATAGACCATCCACGCCGAGGCCAGGTCGTGCCGAACCTTGTCTTCGGCCAGGGACATGATGGTCCGATGCTCGATCCGCGTGCCAATGACGAGGGTCAGGACCCCTCCGATGACGATCACGGCGAGAAAACTCAAGATGAGCTTACGCCGTAAGGGCAAATCGAAGAACCGCCGGATGATTTTTCGGATAGGCATCGGTCCGCCTCGGCTCACAATAGCACCGGCGTCGGAGTCCTGTCAAACCCTAGAATCCCCGGTCTTGCCGGCTTTGCCAGCACGGCCGGGGACGATGGCAAGTCGGGGACTTTTCGGGGTTCGCCCTGAGCCCTGCGAACGGGCAAACCCCAGGCTCCGGCATGAATGCCGCGCAGGGGCTTGTTCGGGGTTCGCCCTGAGCCCTGCGAACGGGCAATCGGCCGCCGCTTGACATTTCGGAACTCCCTTCATTATATATATGAAGCAGGATTAAAGGACGAAAAATCTCAGAAAGGGAAAACGCGCGCATGGACAAGACGGAGAGAATGAAGGACGGCACCGAAGTAATGATCCGGCGGCTAGCGCCGAACGACATCGACAAGCTGATGGAATTCTACGGCTCCCTGCCTGAGGAGGACCGGAGATACCTGAAGTTCGACGTGACGGACCGGAAGGTCGTGGCCAAGAGACTTCGGCGAGTCGAAAACGGCGACGACATCCGGGTCGTGGCCGTCCACGGCGGAGTGATCGTGGCCAGCGGAGCCCTGGAGCTCTCGGGGGAAGCCTGGAGCAAACACCAGGGCGAGATCCGCGTCATCATCG
>Ga0268276_1001582_pt1 | contig 21843 bp, 10 predicted proteins | sample saktaG_4_FD_190145 | JGI IMG/M metagenome (GOLD analysis project Ga0268276, IMG submission 190145) | Saline water microbial communities from Sakinaw Lake, British Columbia, Canada - sak_2010_1_5_45m | ecosystem: Environmental > Aquatic > Non-marine Saline and Alkaline > Saline ... | reverse complement strand
AGCCGCATGAGAAGTAACACCACCCTGATCGGTAATAAAAGCAGCCGCCTTTTTCATGGCTGGCAATAAATCTGGTTGGGTAGAAATAGAAACTAAAATATCACCTTTTTCCATTTTAATCATATCTTGAATAACGTTAACGATTTTTACCTTTCCTCGAGCTTGGCCGCGACAACCACATTGACCCTGTAATTCCGTTACCGCTGCCTCTTTATTAATTTCAATATATTTCTCAATAATATTTTTAGCCGCCTCACCACTATAATATATTTCTGTATCCTTGCTGGTATAATAGAGACTTAATTCTACTCTTGATTTAATCTCCTTTTTATCAATTTCTCCTCTGAAAAGAGCCCCTTTGATTTCTTTACTGGTCATAAATCTTATTTCTTTCAGAGAAATGCCAATTCGACGAGCCATTTCTTCTAGATAATAGGTGGTTTTGTAGAGAGCTAATAATTGAGCATAACGACGATATATTTTAGTAAGCATAAAATCACCCCAGGCTCTAAAAAATCTAACTAAATCTGCTGAAAGATTAATTTCTTTTATTAATTGCTGGCGTTTTTTAATAATTTCTTGCGATTCTAAAATTTGATTATTGCGCGTTTCTTTCAGGTCGGGATCACTGTTAACTAAACGAACTAATTCTTTAAGATAATAATCAAAACTATAGACCCCCTGCTCTTCGGTGTAAATGAATTTGGTGAAAAAATACTTGGCATAATGATTTTGTAAATCATTAAAAATTTCGGAACTAATCTGATTCTTTAGAGAGCGAACCGCTTCTTCAAACTTCTTTTCATACTCCTCGCTATGGGTATACAAACCAAAAAATTTTACCTCTTCTTCTTTAAATTTTCTAAATAATTCTTGAAAAAGCGTCAATTGTTTATTATCGGCTTGGACTTTGATCCCAATATCCATTAAACCATCCTGTTCTTCTTTAATTATCGAAGCTTGATCGGGTTGAGTCAAAAGAGCGAGCTGTTCTTCAATTTTATCTGACTCAACTTGCAAATCAGCTAAAATCTGTTTGCCTCGATTAGTTAGATTATCACCGAACATATCAGCGGCGGCCGGAATCCAACCCCATTGATAATATTCTAAATGCAAATCTTCATGATTCTGATAATACTGCCACAATTCATCGACACTTAATTTGTCTAAATCAGCTTCCGGTATTTTTCTAACCATATCCATTAAAAGATCGGCATAATATCTAATCTTTTGATTTACTTCTTCCATAAAATCAATATCACTCACAAATTTATCTACCAAATGTTCACCCACAGCCAGGGCATCTTGCTTATCAAAATAAAACCACAGATGATAATCTCGATAGATGCAGACCTGATGTTGATAGGCACGGCCACCCGGCTCGGCAAATTGGTTGGTAAAACAATAAAAAGGAATAGCCATAAACCAGGGATTGGCGTTAATGATTTCTTCAGCTAACAACCATTCTCGATTAAAGGTTTTGTTAGTGTCTAAACCATCACTTTTCTTCATTAGATTAATCAATTCCTGGGCAATTGGTAGCTGGGAATTAAATTGATAGTATTTTTTATTATCCACCTTCTCCAGCAGAACAATTTTCTCAGTAATTAGATCTTTTAGCTCTCGAGAAACATTGGCGCCATTCTTTTTCAGGGCCAAGGATAATTCGTTAAGATAAAACTTTTTATCTTTATTATTAGCTAAAAATTCGATCAATTCATAGGAAGTCTTAGATTTAAAAAGGTTTTTCATATGTTTGTCTTATTGACAACTAATATTGTCTATAAAACAATAATAACAAATTACTTATTAAAAATCAACTATCCACACATTGACAATATTATAAATATGTGATATAATATTCTATTAATCAAATCGTACTTTCATAAATCCATTGTAAATCCAAAAATCCCAAATCATGGACACAGCAGAAATTACCGCTCAGTTTGGCCTGAAGGCCAAAGTTTTATTTATCTTCCGTCATGGGTACAAGGCCTCGGACAACCATATCACTCTGGAATGTCTCCAGGATATAATGAAAAATGGTGTCCCTGGTGCTGCCCCAAACATCAACGTAATCCACCTCGGATCCGAATTTGTCCGCACCCGGGAAACTGTCGAAGCGCTGGTGATCTGGCTTCTCCGCAATGGAGTCAAAATTCACGAACGGCCCATTCCCAGTGATTATCGCCTGGGAAACTCCGAAATCTTTGGGCTCTATAATGTCGAAACAAAAACAAACATGCAAGCTCAAGGGCTCAACAACTACCAGGCTTTAGCTCAATTGCACCCGGATGCCCTGAAGGATTGGAAAGAAGAGCTGGAAGGTTGCATGGAAGAAGCGTTCGATATGCTGGAGGAAGGTGACGTTTGCGCCGTTCCCTGTCATTCCCCGACAGTGGAGGCGGTTTACAACATTTTCTCGGCTGATGGCCAAAAAGACCCCAATATGTATATAAAGGAATTGGAGGGTATCTTCCTAGTAGAAGACGAGAATGGCAACATTCATATTATCCGGTAATCATTCACGCTCCATCGCAAAAAGCTCAAAAACTTCGGTTTCTGAGCTTCTTTTTTTATATTAATAATAGAATCAATTCTTCTGAATAATATCTACTTTACCGTGCGTTGCGCTGACATCAATAATATCACCATCCTTTAACACTTTAGTAGCCACCTTAGTGCCCACTACGCAAGGTATTCCTAATTCACGGGAAATAATGGCAGCGTGGCAAGTAATTCCTCCTATATCTGTAACAATAGCGGCCGCCTTCTTAATGGCGGGCACTAATTCTGGGTTAGTCGCCACTGATACTAGAATATCCCCTGATTCCATTTTTGCCATATCCTTAACCTCATTAATTATTTTTACTCTCCCTCGAATTCTTCCGGGTGCAGCGCAATCACCAAACATCACTTTAACATTATTAGTATTTTCTTTAATTATATTAAGTTGATTAAAAAATTCTTGGGCCTTAATGCCAGTTAAAAAAACATCCTGTTCGTAATTACCCCGGGAATAATAGACACTAAATTGATAACGCTCATTTAAAATAGCCGTATGAAAATTCTTATCAATTAATAATTTCTTAAATTCAAGAGGGCAGAGATAGCGAACCTGTCGAACTGATAAATAATGGCGACGACCAATTTCTCGGTAAAGATTCTCAATTATGGAATAGGTAAAAAACATAGAATCCTTACGGGAAGCCTTAGTAAATACTAAATCACGAGCGAATTGTAGTATTTTTTCATGATTGGAGTCTATTTGAAGACTTTCAATTAATTCCTGTTGTTTTCTCTTGTTTTCTTGCCTATTCTTTTTTATTTCTTGCAATAACTTTTCGGGCTTAGCTTGCTGCCGAATTAAACTGCTTAAAATATCAATAAAGTAACTTTTATCCCAGCCTGGCCCAACCGTGCCATAGCCCAACCAACCAAATCTAGCAACATGATCCCTTAGTAATTCTTCTAATTCTTGGTCAAATTTAAATAAATCTTCATTAATAATACGAGTTTCAGTAAGATTAAAATATTCTACAACTTTAGGTTTTCTTAGAATGTATCCTAAAATTTTTAATAAATTTTCATATTCTTCGGCTGCTTTACCTGGCTTCGTTGGTGTTGTTAATACGGAAAAAATATCACCCAGAGAATAGGTGGTGCCCTTTATTCTTTCCCTTAGATAATTCATTAGATATTTGGAAAATAAATTATCACCGAAATCAGAAACTGTTTGCACCCAATGAAAAATATGTAAATTGGTATAAATTTTATAATAATCTTCGAAAACTTTAGCCAATTCTTGATCTGACAAATTTTTAAAGTTTGTTCTTTTTAATTTTTCAGAAACTTGATATAGTTTTTCTTCTCGTTTTTCTAATTCTTGCACATATTTTTCCCCCCAAGAATCATCTTCTTTTACTTTGGTAATAATTTCATGACTAATCTCATCAAATTCTTGTTTGGGGACAAGAAGTTGACAAGAATTATTGTTATAGCTTGAGGCTAGTGCACTAAAACGTTTTTCTAAACCTAGGTATTTAAAAAAATTATTAGCATAATAAACATTCCAAGCGGTTACCACCATCATAGGATAGTAATTAGACATCTCTTCTAAGCAAAACCATTCTAGTTTATTTGTTAATAAGTTTTGTTGGGTTAAAATCTCTTTCAGGCCGACAAAAAAAGCACTCTTTTGATTAACAAAAAAATACTTTTTATTATTTTGCTGTTCACTCAAAAGAAATTCGCCCTGTTCTAAATTATTCAGTTCTTTGTGGATATTGGCTGGATCAAGCCCTAAATTTCTAACAATTTCTCGCACATAGTATTTTTTTTCTGGGCTCTTAAAAAGAAGAGATAAAATAGCCAATCTGACCTTAGAGTTAATGAGATGTTTCAACATATTTGTGATTATTATTTATTATTTTTATTCTACAAATATGTTGTTTATTTGTCAATTTAATGTTGTTTAAAATACAACAATAATTCTATTGAAACTTAATATAGTTATGTCTTGGACAAACGATTACTTTGTCGCCATCTTTAAAGACCTTGGTGGCATATTTGGTGGCAATAAGACAAGGAATACTCAATTCTCGAGAAACAATGGCCGCATGACAAGTAATGCCTCCGTGATCGGTAACGATAGCCGCGGCCTTTTTCATGGCCGATAGAATGTCAGGGGTAGTAGCTACGGAAACCAGGATATCCCCTTCTTTCATTTTAGTCATATCAGCCACTGAATTAATAATTTTTACTTCTCCATAAATCCAATCGCCAGTTTTACCCAAACAGGCGACCACACCTTCCAGTAACTTTAAATCATCACCACCTCTATCATCTTTCTCCTTCTCAACCTGTTTTTCTAAAAACTTATCAACACCTGAACCATAATAAAACTTCTTATCTGGATAAGAATAGGCACAATAACTACTACGCGCTTTTAGCTCTTGCCAGGGGATATCTAGCTTGCCCTGAATAAGCTTCTTAGATTCATCAATAGTTAAATTTAAAAGGTCTTTCCTTTTAAATTCAGGGGTTAACTTCTCAAAAATTTTATAAATTAAATAAAAAATTAGAAAAGCTGTATCTTTGCGGTAGATCTTGAGGTAGGATAACAAGCTGAGAGCGTCAATAAACTTTTGATGTTTAGGATCGATTTTCAGTTGATGATAAATTTTTTGTTTTTCTTTCTTGATTTCAACCTCGTTGTTGAGTAAGCTTTTTCTTTCTTGCTCCAAATCTATCTTCTTTTTTTCATTTAATTCTTTAAAAGTTTGTTCAAAATATTCTAATTCTAGGCCTGGTCCCGTATAGCCGTAGTTAAGCCAGCTCCAACGGTTAAAAATATCTTCAAGATCAGCCGATTTTAATCCCCGTTTAGTTTCTAGCACTAATTCGATTAATTCTAATCTCAAAAGTTGAGTATAAGTTAACTTTTCTGGTGCCAATAGCCGCTCCATCACATAACTAAGGTGCAAATTAGTATTTTTTACTTTACCATCCAAATATGTCTTGAGATAATTAGAATATAATTGATCTTTCAAGTCAAAAACAGCGATAGTATTAAGACCAATTTGAATAAACATAATTTCCAAAAATTTATCAAATAAATCCAAGGCTTTATTTTTAGAAATCTTAAAATTATTCTTATAAAGTTCTTTAAATATATTTTGCGCTTCTTCTCCAGCAACGATACTTTCAGGATAAATAGTCTTAAATACAAAATCGGGACTATTAAGTAGTTTTTTAAGAGAATCTTCAGCTCCTTTTTCAATCGATTCCTTATCAAAATAAAATTGGCCATAGTTACTTCGATAAACAGCGATGGAGTCTAAAGCTTTGTTAATAATTCCCTTCTTAACTCCGTAGTCAACCACATAGGCGGTCAGGACATAATCAACAGATAAAACACAGACTCCACTTTCTTCGTTTAATAAAAAATACTTGTGATGTTTATTGTCTTGGTCAGCAAAAACACCTCTAAGAGCCTCAAATGAACGGTAACTCTGATTAAGAGAATAATAATTTTGCCGGTTTTTGGGATTTTTTAAAACAATCCCCAATTTAATTAGTTTATCTAATTCTCTTTTAATATTAGCTTGATTTTTACCAGTTATCTTAATAATTTCAGAAGTAGATAATAATTTTTGCTGATTCCGAAATAAAACAGCTAAAATATCAAACATGATTTGCGAAGAAAATAATTTATTAATCATAAAAAAATAATTATGCTAATTTGGAATAGTTGAATACTATCTTAGCATAATTATCTTGGAAAATCAAGATTGTCTTTATTTTTTCTTTATCCCCCTCTGTTATACTTATTAATGCTGTGGGCCCGGCTAGGTGGCGAGGTCAAACTTAGCACTTGAATCTCCGGGGTTCAATTCCCCACGGGTCCACAGAGGCTAGTTCTATTTGATTAAATAAAATAATATGTTATACTATGTTTAGTGTTAAGTTTGATCTCTATATCCTGGCTATCATAGTGTAGATAATAAATTCCTCCGTTTCGGAGGTTTTTATTTTATCTTTTTAACGACTCCGTTATCTGCATCCACTTCAATTAAATCATTATCCTTAAAATTTTTGGTAGCATTCTTTAGGGAAACAACGCAGGGAACACCAAATTCTCTGGCTACTACAGCCGCATGACAAGTAAGGCTGCCTACTTCGGTAATAAAGGCAGCAGCTTTTTTCATGGCCGGCAAATAGTCAACGGTGGTGGCGTGACAAATTAAAATATCCCCTTCCCCAACTTTATCATTTTGATCGGGTGTAATCACTATTTTTACTCGACCGCTTACTTTGCCAGGACTAGCACACTTCCCTTTATCTTCATCGTGCCCCTGAAGATGACTAGATTTTTTTTCTAAATAATTTAATAATTTTTCTGCTTCCTGAGCTTTAAAAATAAAACGTTTATTCATTTGGTGATTAAAACCCCAGCCAACCACCCGACCCTTTTCATATAATAATTTAACAACATCTAGTTTATTTTGAAGAGCTAAAATAATTTCATGTTCCAACATGGTTCTTAATTGAGTAACGGAGATATGGAGACGACGAGCCATTTCTCTGTAAAGGGGCAACACGTAAAAACCAGCCAAACTAACAATATACTCGGCTTCATTGCGCGTATCTAAGGCTAAACCAAAATCAATAAATAACTGTAAATCACGCGGTTGAATTTTATACTTTTCTAAAACCTGTCTAACACCTTCTTTCTGAATTTTTTGATAATTTTTTAATTCCGAATATTCTTGTTGCAGAATATCTAATCTCTTTTTTATTAAAGATTGTAATTGCTTCTCGTAATAGGTTTGGTCCCAGGGGGTGCCGTAGGTAAAGACGGGCATCCAAGCATATTTTTTTACTAAATATTGGCTTGCCTGTTTTAATTTTTTACTTTTTTGTTTAATTTTGATGGCCTCTAAAATAGAATCCCGTTTCTCTTCTAGGGTAGTTGATATCTCAGCTGGTTTAGTGAGTATAAATAAAACTCGATGGTATTCCTGAGAGTCTTTTTTAATGCCTAATTTATCAACCAACACTTTTCCCATATGGGGTTCCCAATAATCTTCGGCTGTCCAGGCAAATTGGTCATAAATCGTTATTAAATGAACCCAATCACGATTTTTTTTATATAAATTAATTAATTCTCGATTGTTTAATTTTTGGTAATTTTTAACACTAATTCTAGGAATTTCGATTTTTGCTTTCTTTTTTAAATTATAAAATTTAAAAAATTTACGAGACAGTGTTTTATAGTCTTTTTTATTAACCTCGGTGATATACCTATATAATTTGTCAAAATAATATTGAGGGAAATAACAATGTTGCCTTTCAATATCTATTTCATGGAGAACAAGGGTGCCTTTATAAAAACCGAAAGCTTTAAAAAAGTTATTAGAAGTATGGGTGGAATGCCAATTCTCGCTATCCAGAGGCATTAGAGACCAATAGCCCATTTTAACCATCTTGTTTTTATAATAATCATGCTGCATATTATTTAATTGATTATTTTTTTAAATTATTCCCTCTAAAATAACTAGATTTATATTTCTCGGGGCAATAGGGTTTTAGTCTTTTTATTTTACAAAAAAGGCGAGATTTTACAAGCTCGTCTTTCAATTGCTGCAAGTCAACCTTTTGATCATAACCTAGGCAAATGATATCGGGTTGATATTTTTTCAAAACTAGCCAATTATTACTCAGACTGCCTAAAACTACTTTAGCTTCATGGCCTAACTCTTTTAACTGAACCCTAATCTTCCTTATTCTAATTATTTCATTTTCCTGGGGCAACCTTCCCTTTATTTTCAAAACATTTTTATCTCTGGCCACCACCACAATTAATTCTTGACCTAATTTGTCGGCCTGAGAAAAATAAGACAAGTGTCCGGGATGAAGATTATCAAAGGTGCCAAAAACCATCACTTTCATATTTTTATTTAAGCGCTACTTTTAACTTAGCGACTCTATCAGTTTTTTCCCAACTAAAACCGGCTCGACCAAAATGACCATAGGCGGCAGTTTTAGAAAAAATAGGTTTTTTAAGATCCAATTGTTTAATAATAGCGCTGGGACGAAAATCAAACACTTTTTTGATGGCTCTTAGAATTTTCACTTCAGAAACCTTATTGGTGTCATGGGTATTAAGATAAATACCAACCGGCTGAGCCACACCAATGGCATAGGCGACCTGAAGTTCACATTTAGTCGCTAGACCCGCGGCGACCACATTTTTGGCCACGTAACGCGCCATATAGGCCCCACTGCGATCAACCTTAGAGGCATCCTTGCCAGAAAAACAACCACCACCATGATAACCCAAGCCACCATAACTATCCACCATAATTTTACGACCAGTTAGCCCTGTATCAGCGGCTGGGCCGCCCAGTGTAAAACTGCCGGTGGCATTAATAAATATCTTAGTTTTTTTATCCATCAACTTACCGAGAATCGGTTTAATAACTTTTTCTTTAATATCCTGACGAACCTTAGAAATGGCGACTTTTTCACTATGACAGGCGGCAATTACTACAGTTTCAATCCGCTTGGCCTGTTCACCATGGTATTCCACGGTCACCTGGGTTTTGCCGTCGGGTCGAAGATAGGGCAGAATTTTTTTTCGACGGACTTCGGCTAAACGCAGTGCTAATTTATTGGCTAAAACAATCGGCAGAGGCATTAATTCTCTGGTTTCATTAATAGCATAGCCATACATGAGCCCCTGATCACCGGCACCCTGCTCTTTTCGTTTATTAGTATCCACTCCTTGAGCGATTTCCGGACTCTGTTCATGAAGAGCAGAAATAATACCCACGCTATCACAATCAAAACCAGAATCCGCTTGATCATAGCCAATATTTTTGAGAATATTTCTAACTGTCTCATCGACTTTAACATAGTGTTTCGTTCGCGCTTCTCCAGCCACCACCACTAGGCCATTAGTGACCAAACACTCAATAGCCGCATGACTATTGGAATCTTTTTTTAACATTTCATCCAGAATGCCGTCACTAATTTGATCACAAATCTTGTCAGGGTGACCCTCGGTCACTGATTCGGAAGTAATTAATCTAATATTTTTGTTATTATGTCTCATAAAAAATGAGAACCAATTACTAAGAAAAATAATTGGTTTCTTTTAAAACAGTAATTTTATCTAATTTATTTTTTGCTATTTGATTTTTTAAGTTTTTCCATTTCCTGTTGGATAACCTTGTATTCTAGACTGTCGGGAGGATAATTAGTTAAAGTTTGTTCTAATTCAATTAGTCTAGATTTCGGTTGAGTCTCAGCTTCAACTTGTTTAACTTCTTTTTTTTCATTAATAGCTGGGCTTACTGAGTTAACAGCACCGATATTAGTGATTATTTGTTTATAAATTTTAATAATATCTGGACTAATTTTCTCTGGGACACCATGACTAATTAAATATGGATCACCATCAGGAGAAATGGCTAAAAAACTTTCTTCCAATCCACCCAACTCAGAAGATGACATTTTCAATTTTTCCACCAAGTCAATTAGGAACTTAATTTTTTCTTTTTGTTCTGGCATTATCTTTTTTAAATTGTTATCCGCAGATAAATATTCACCTTGTTTGAGAGCATTAACTTTTTCAAGGCCAGTTTTAGTATAATAGTCTCTCAACCAATTACCCACTGAAAAACTTTTAGTACCATTAGGAGTTTGAAGTTTAAAATCTGATAATAGTACTGAACAGCTTAACAGGGTTTCTCGAACGGATTCTTTAAACTTATCTCGAGCCTCTAGATCTAATATTGTTTGTAATTTATAATTTAATTTTCTAACTAGATTATAGGAATCAAAATGATCTAATGGTATATCTAATCTAGTTTTGATAAGTTCTAAAATCTCTTCATTTTTTAAATCAAAGAGACAGACAAATTTTGCCTCATCTAAAGAATTTTGATACATTGAATAAATTTTTGGTAAAATTTTACTAAACTCAGGAAACCTAGTAAAAAGATTATTAATAGTATTTATAATTTCTTTAGCGTCTTTAATGGAATTGGTTAACAAAGCATTTTCAGAAATTTTTTCTAAATTACTAGCTATCTCTAAATTATTTAATTGATTGATAATCGAATTATCCATATTTTAAGTTATGTCTCCTTTAATATTTTTAATATAATTCAAAACGTCTATGGGGCGTAAAGAGCCGGTCTCCTTAGACACTCCTTTCCCTTTTAATAAATCTAATATTTCTGGGGACACACCGACTTGTTTCATTTTTTCTTGGACCCAGGGTAAACTTAAATTGATTGCTAAATTATTTTGTATTCTGTTTGCTTGTGCCTTAAACACTCCGGAACTATCAAATATTTTAGTTAATACTAAACCTAAATTAGAAATCTGAAACTTTCCGTCAGCATCTTCTCCGCCCATAGCCAGGCGATTAAGCATGGCCACATTCTTTTGTGGGTCTAGTTTCATAACTTCAGCGGCAGCCGCAAGCACATGGTCCGTATCATCAAAGACAATCTGGCCATTATTATCTAATACGAATTTGCCATCTTTAATAACTGGACGAATAGAACTGACCAGCTCTCCTTTATTATTCATAACCGCCATCTTAGCCGTTTCCCAATGACCCACCCTTTCTTCGAATTCGCCTAGATCATTTTGAATACGTAAAATCTCGCTTTCATCAAAACCACCCTTTCCTCCTTGTTTTAATCCTCGTTTTTCGCCATGATCATTTTCCATATTACGCAAAAACTTATACACTCCCGTACCATCAGCTTTATATCCTTTATCATTTACTATTTCGTTCAAATTAGCATCACTAGATAATTTTTCCAATATCGCCACTTGATCAAATTTATTCCCTCGTCGAACTGCATCTTCAAATAATTGGATTAATTCATCAGCATTGGTAATATCTTTAAATTTAGTCTTGCTCTCATTGATGGCATTTCGATATTCTAGACGACCTTCTAGGGCCTTGGGTGGGGCTACTTTAAATAATTGCTCCTTTATTTTAGACTGTTCTCGCTCTTTGACAATTATAGCAGCGTTCAAATCTTCATATTTTTTATAGTCATCTGGATTTTTATCTTTATCAACTACTTGTTTTTTATCAAGTATCTCTTTTTTCTCTGTTATTTTTTTACCAATCACCGTTCTTTCTTCTTCTAATGTTTTCAGACTCTCATTATCTCCAACTTGTATCTGGCCGGAATGAATACGATCTTTTATCTCATTAATTTTATCAGATTTTTCTCTTTCATTCTCTCGCAAGTTAATAATCTCTTTGTCAGCAATATCTTTATCTTCTTTAGTAATATACTTATCCCTCTCTGCTTTTAATCCTCCTTCTTTCACTCCAGCCTCATTTTCTACGCCATCTATTTCCTGGTCAATTCTATCAATATCACTTTTTAATTCTTTTCTACGGTGGCCTCGGTAACCCGAGAATTCTCCGGCCGCTCTTTTTAACCCTTTGCTTCCTAAAAATCCTTCGGTAAAATATTCCGCCCAATTTTCTCCAGCACCAGCACCACCGACAACAGAACGCCAACCACCACCCTCTAAATTTTTCATACCTCGATTACGTATCTCTACCTCATCAACATGTTTTTGTTTGGCAAAAGTAGCTTTAACGGCCTTAGCTATGGTTACTGGTCGAAAATCAGCTTTAAAAATATCTTTAGCGGCTTTACGGGCAAAATAATTGTCTCCAGTTACTAACTTTTTACCAGTCCAAAGAGCGGCTCCACCGGCTAACGCGGCGCCTCGAAGAGCCAATCCTTTCCCCTTACTGGCGACCTTTCCCGCCACACTGCCGGCCGCTCCACCAATTTCCTGAGTAATTTTAAGGCCCCCCAAAAGCATACCAATGGCAATTACAAATTGAATTAATAGACTGGAAGTACCAAAGGCGCACTTGCCCTCTTTGTTTTTCTGACAATTACTGGTATTGGTTATATCATTATCCGAATTAACACTTCCATTAATACCCAGAGAAGAATCATTAAAATTAACCAGAGCCGTAAAAGACAACCAAATAAAGAAAGCTAAAACTGGTCCAACAATTAAATTTTTTATAAACTCCTTCCACCATTCTGAGGCATAGGATTGTCCACCAGGAAAAGCGGATAATAGATAGGCCAAGGGAGATAAAACAACATAAATCCAAATCATCACAATTCTCATCACCAGCATGGCTAACATGGCAGTAATAACAATAATCGAGATAACCACATAAATAACCGCCAAAACCATAGCGGCCGCCACTTCCCAAGCACTAACATCAGCTATTCCCTCCAGACTTTGCCAATCAGAAATACCTAACATTTTAGTAAAATTTAAAGCCACTACATCCTTAAAAGCATTAACAAAAGTTAACATCACTACCTGCGCCACATCAATTAATAAGCCACAAATAGTTTTAGAAAAGTTAATTAAAACGGCCATCAAAATTAATTTTGGTAGCCATTTTTTATAACTGTAGTTTTCTAGACGTAAAATTGTCGCAAAAGCAATAATCAATAGAATCACCACAAAAAACATATTACAAATATCCCGCACAATTTTCCAACCATTTTCCACCGCCGGAGAAGCAATAAAATTATTATATTGCGCTATATAAATTAAAACACTCATGATCTGGGTCAACACCCAGCCCAATACAGCGATTAAAGCTTCAGCGACACCGCCTAGAAGATCTAAGCCAAAATTAGCGCTGACTCGATTGGCTAATAAAAAAGACCCAATAACTAACAAGATTACCAGGAAAAGATTGGAATATTTTTTGTTTATTTTTATTTTCATTAGCTAAATATAGAAAAATATTAGGATTTACCAAATGGCTTTATGACATTATCCCACACCCAACCAAAAGCTTCAGATAAAAAACTAAGCGGATTCTGTATTACATTTAATAGACCGGCGACAATTATAAAAATAACAATAATTAAAAGCAGACAACCCAGATCCAAACAAGCTAACCCCATGCCTTCAAAGGTACCTACACCCATACCCAACTTTTCAGCTTGTTTAATATTAGTTTTTTTAATATCACCGGGCAGCCACTCCATGCCTAGTTTACAAAAAAGTTTTTTACCAAAAACTGTTCCCAGAAAAACATGAATATTAATCCAAATCAGAGTTAAGCCAAAACTAGGAACTAAATTAATCCAAGAACTCTTCAATAAATTACTAGTAGCAATCCCCATTGAATTTATGGGACTGGGTTTTTTCTTTTTTTCTTCGGTTTGTTCTTGTTGTTCTTCGGTCCGACGATTTTCCATGACAGATTCACGCAAACTTTTATCCTCATTATTAGCTGCCGGAGTTGGGGTGGGGCTATCTCTTCGGGCCTGCCTAAATCCACCAGCTTTTTCAGCACTTGATTGAGAACGACGAGCTAAAAGTTGCTCATCAATTTGATTGGAGTTTTGATTGTCTAAGGCCATAACTGTTAAAATTTCCTACTCTTACCTAAATTATACTCTATTTTAAATTATTTTAACAGTTTTTATCTACTCTTATTTTACTATAAAATCCCTAGAAAAGCAAAAGAAAAAACCCGTCTAACCAATCAGTTTTGCGCTGACAGGAATGACGGGTTTTTGGAAGAGTAGGCCATGAGCATTCATGACTTCAGGGTCTACAGACAAAGGATAGTCTGATTGTGTCTTTGGCGATAAAAGTCACGGAGTCTGGCTCCACGATTCCATAACATAGACACCCTCCCAAAACATAGCTATATTCGGCGACGCCCAGCATGTTACTGCCATACAACATGTCAAGTTGATCTCCAGTAAAGACAGCTGTTGTCCCTTCTTGACTGCCTAGGACAGCAACGACAATACCATCTTCTTTTTCGATCGCTACAAAATAGCCGAATACCTCTGTTTGTGGTGGATCTTGAATGGTAAAATTGGCTATTACCACTAACGCCTTTTTGGGTGGTGGAGGTGGTGGTGGATCACCCGGAGGATTAGGACCGGTGACGTCTTTTTCGCAGCTAACTATAAACATAGTAGCTATAAGGACAGCAAAAATTAACAGGATCTTTTTCATGGCACACTTGTTTTGAGGTTATTCTTCAATTTTAAAGAAATTTATATAATTATATTTAACTTTTAATCTTTTGTCAAACATTATTCAATCGGAGGAAAACAGACTCCTCCGCCAGCAGAACTCTGACAAGAATCATATTTCCCCCAATTATCATAAATTGTTATTCCAATAGTTTTTTGTCCTGTACTTTGATAGTAATGATAAAAAACATGAGGAGTAGAGGTGGAGGGTCGATGGTCTTGGCCAGTTATTACTTGTCTTTTACCATCGCCCCAATCAATTCTTATTTCTTTAAGTGGTTGCTGTTCCTTGTCAACGATAGTATTGAATTCTAATCTATATATACCTTTCACGTTAATATTATAAGGATTTAATCCTCCTACTAGTTGATTACCTAATTTTAATTTTACATTTTTAATTTGTGGCCAAACAGCGCAGAAAGAAGTAATATTTTCTGCTGTGTTTCTAACTCCACCAGGGCAAGGATCTTTGAAAGGAATAGCGGGAGGAAGCCCAATATCATGATAACTATAATCCTTATAAAAACCAGTATCGGATACATAGAATTGCGCATCTAAATTATATCTAAAAGCATTATATGATTTTATAAAAATACTTCTTAAAAGATCTTCATATTTAGTATTAAGTAACGGATTGGTTGACGACCAAATAGGAACGCAAGCGCCAAATCCTCCGTCAGTACAAGTCCTTTGAGAAACATAGTCTGTGCTAGTGCCATTACCAATTAAACAGAAAACATTGGGGTCTAGGCTACAATAACCAATGCTCTTACAGCCGGGGTCAATAGTGCCCTTAACGCTGCAACCATATGGTCGACCAGCAAAAACTTCTTCATTGTTTTTCTTAGAATACTGATCTCTAAACTTAATTGGTTCTGAACTTAATAAATCAAAATTATCTGGCCAAGCGGCCGCTCCGAAAGGACTGTCCTCTCGATTACGACCATAACGACTTAAGTTATAGGTAGTAGTAGCCCCGTAAAATCTATTGTTATTATCAACAAAAAATGGTGGAGTTTGAGTGGCATAGAGAGAATTAAAATTAATTCGATCAGTCCAGGCTTTATTTTCGTTATTATTACCAACCACTTGAGTAAAGCGATTACAAGTTAAACGAAATACTTCATCTGGGTCTGAGCTGGAAATTAATTTTAAATTTTCTTCAATTACGGCTGGCCGATCATAATCATAAACCCGAACCGGCGGATCAGCGTTTTTTATTTCATTAAAACCAACTTGAGCATAGGGCCCAGTACGATTATCGTTGTTATCAAGGCCATCATACTTAAACCAGCCGGACCATTCTCCAAAAGAAATTTCTCCTCCTTCTTCAGAACACTCGCGGCCGCTTATTTTCTTACTCTCACTTTCGCGAACCAATAATATGAGCTGGCTGATTGGTGATGGTATATTATAGTTAGATGGCATACAAAAGTAATAAATACCACCCGAATTATTAAGTTCAAGCAACCAATATCTTCCTAGCGCCCGATCTCCACCACAATAGGCTGTTACATTATGTATATTTTTTGATTTAAAACAATTAGCTGGATCGTTATACCACCAACCCAATTCATCCGTAGAATAACTATAATAACAAGTTGTTGCTTGATCGTTTTGGCAACCTGTCATTTTCCCAACATATTGTTGAGTTCTCTTCTCCACTAAATCAAAGTTGCCATTTAATTCAGTACAATAATTTAAAGGCGCTTTCCCCTTATAACCTAAATCCGAAACACGACCCCTGGTAGAACTAATCCAATCCACCGGATACCAAAGCAGACAAACATTAGGATTATTTTTATCATGCTCCAAGCAATAGCCTTCTAAACCATTGTTGACTACGTTTTCATTTCCGCTAAAACAAGTTAAACTTTCACTATCTGGATATAAACGACATTCTCGAGCGGCATATTCATTTTCGTTAATTTTTAGAACTGGTTCAATATTAATATCATCAAAATAAACATAGCCTTTAGTCGTTGGGTCATCAGCTCCCAATTGAATAGTAATGTGTGGTTTACTAGCATCTACGGTAAATTGATGGGTTATTCTTTGCCAACCATTATTGGCACTATCTATGAATGATGTAATGGTTGCTCCGGCAGTAGAAGTAGCTGAAGCTGATTTTTTGATAATTAGTTTAGCAGCCAAACCGCTATTTTTAGTATTAATTAAATAATTAATATAATAGGTAGAATTTTTAATAAGAGTAACGGGATTATTTAAGGCTTGAGGAGAAATTAAATAGTCGGCTGATATTTTTAAGTAAGTTTTATCGTTAGCTGGATAATCCGTGGGAGCACCATCTGGTTCACGAACTAAGCTATCCTTAACAATGTTCTTAGTAAAGCTACATTCCTTAGCACTATTGACTCGTTCACAGGTTAAGGTTGGCACACTATCCTCAAAATCATAGTGAGCCTCAGAGTTAAGACCAACTTCGGACATATTATCCAAAGAATATTTATTAACTAGCGCATAGCCGGAAGCATTCTGGGTCTTAAGAGGATCAAATTGCAGAACGGCATTAGAAGAAGTAATAAAATTGGCACATTCATTTTTATCATTTAAACGATTGCATTCCCCGACGGCATAGCAAACACGTTCTTTAGTTTCAGGATCTTCAATATAAGTAACACAATCTAGCCATTTAGCACAAACCCGATCCGGTCGAACCTTAATTAATTGATTGGCCGTACAAGAACCACTTTTACTGCTATCACAAGTAGTAGGTGCAGCTCCATCCTGACTGGCATAGGCGTCCCAACCGGTTTCTAAATTAACCAAACCTAAACCTCCATTAATACTTCGTTCGTTGAATAAAACACAACCATTATCAAATTTAGTTAACCCATTACAACTCTTTTTATCAATTTTATCTTTTAGTTGATAGTCAACAATGGCTTCCCGAATTTCAACAGTATCAATGGTGGGGCTAGCCTGAACTAAAACTTCACTATTACTCAGGGAATCAAAAATAATTGGTTGATTGGTACTATTACTAATCGTTAAAGTTTTAGTAGATGTCCCCAAAGTATTATCCATTAGTAGTAGTTTAACATTATTAGCAAAAGTTAAACTAATATTGCCGGTGCCATCGGTTCTAAAAATATATAATTTATTATATTCCACTGACTTGACAGTCTGTTTAGCAATACCACCGGTTACTATCCAACCATCTCGATTAGCGCTGAGATAAGGATTATAAATTAAATTAGGAGAAAACTTACTGACTGGATCTATATACTCAGTACAGCCGGAATTCTTATTATCACAAAGTCCGGTTTGTTGGTCGGGGGTAGCAATTTGATTGCCAGAACCACCAAAACCAATAGTTTTAAAATAGGAAACAGAACAAGGATAATCATTGGTATCAATAATACATGGCTTATCACCACAATTAGCTTCTGTGGAACAAATCGCTCGGTTTAATTCAGTGCCATTAATTTGACCATCAGCATTATAATCACAACGTTTTACTGGTATCTTATACCAAGCTTTACCGGCGATGGTGGGATCCTGACTAGCTCGATAGGAACAAACATCCATACCGGGATCCTTGAAATAACTAAGTCCCCCACTATTAGTTCGCCATTCTTCACAACCAACTTCATTCTGACCACAAAGAATTTTTTGATAATTATTGGGATTATTTTTCTTAAAAACATCAGACCAAACTAAACTATTGTTTGTTCCTTGAGCTTGCCCCAATAAACTGCAACCCAGATCAACCGAATTACATTGTTTATTGGCATCATAAACAGCATAAAGAGCGCTATCACTGGTTACCGTCACACAATCTGTTTCTGTCTGATCACAAACTCCATTATTATTATCATCTTTCCAAATACCTGATTGATAGGGCGCATAATTTTTAGTATCAATCATTTGTTCGCAGCCCACCGATTCCATTGAACAAACTTTAGTAAATTGACGTAGGTAATGACTGACATTATTGCGATCAAAGTATTGAGAACAACCCAGATTATAATCAGCCCCTTGATAATTATCAAAGATATCATAGTAACAGATATCGGGAATCAGGCTAGAATTCTTAATTAAATAATAGCGATCAGTAATTTCGGTCAATACAAAATCATCAAAATAGAAATTATTACTACCAGTAATAATTAGTCTTTCGTTTTGGCCAACCTCATGATCAAGACTTTCTAAATTAGTTTGATAAATAGCCCATTCATTTCCACCCCTAACCACAATCGGCTTATTAGGATTAAAATAAGCTTTTTCGCCAGTATCTTTATTCAAGAAATAAATTTGTAATGTAGTATCACTACTAGCTCGTGCCAGGAATTTAACATTATAGGCTTGCCCTTCAGTAACCACTCCGCTCACCTTGAGTTGAGCAGCAATATTATCAGCCGCTGACAAATGTTCAATAATTCTTTTTCGACTAATGGCTGCGCCGCCTTGTGCGCCCACGGCCGAACATTGATTGGCATTATTATTATATAAAACCGAATGGCCATTGCGATTATTAGAAATAGTACTCAGTTGAATACCATTGGTACAATTAGAATACCAGCCATCCAGACCATTCTCATAATCATAGCTAGATAAAATACGAACATTATTACCATCATTACCATTATATTCACGACAACCATTCTCATTTGATCCGCAAATCTTTCCTTCATTGGGAATCGCTTGATAGAGACAGGCTTGGTGATTAGTATTCCAAAGACCACCATTCAAACAAACATAACAAAGATTATTATTACTATCCCAGTGTTTATCGGTACCTGTGCATTCAGCCTGAGTTAATCGTTTATCAAAATTCTTGTCAGTTAAACGATAGGCATGACAATTTTCCGAGCAGGTAATGGTTCGGGATAATAAATGATAAAATATTTGACCGGCGGCATTATAAAATTCTCGACAATCGGGATCAAAATCTGGATCACTGAGCGGTAAATTATAAATTGTAGCGTTACATAAAGCACTATCATTGGAAGTAACTGCAGGCCCACCTAAATTATCTTTCTTTAAACTATAGGCTTTAAGTTGATAGCCACTTTCAACTCCTTCCCAAGAATAAAAACTAGAACAAAGCGTGACATCAGGCTTAATACATTGTTTAAGATAATTATAATATTCTTTTCCTTCGCCACCCTGTCCCAACTCATCTAAATTAGTAAATTCATTACAGCCAGCCGCTTCAGCGCCACAAGCTTGAGCCTGACTGGGCAATAAATTCTCAGCCTGAGGAGAATTAAAATATGATTCTTTGGCAATATAAACATTATAACCAGCACATTCTTTGGGACAATAATCATTATTGGTTACTTTGGCGGGAACTTGAAAATCATCTTTAGAACTAATATATAGTTCGCAATCTACTTCATCCCGATTACATTTACGAGCATAGTTATAGCAAACACCAGGAGCATTATTACTCAAACGGTAATTTTTGCTGGCGCTGGTAGCATCAATATAACAAGTTTTTTCTAAATAAGCTGGAATTAACTTTTCATAGGTCTTAAATGAACCATAGGCACTAAAACCAGTATCCCAATTACTCATTTCAAATTTTACATTCTTAATATAAAAAGTAATTTGATTTCCGAGGCCATAGCCGGCGATAATAAATGATGGTTCACTAAATGTTTGAATTGGTGTTCGAGTAATGGTGATATGTTGCCATTTATTCTTTTCTCTGGTTTCTTCATACACTTCATAACCTTCAGCCCCAATAACTAATTGAACCTTATCACCAGCAACTAAATAAATATCAGCACTTAATGTATAGGCTTGTCCGGCAATAATTTGTAAATTAGCTGGTAATAATGATTTACCATAATTAGAAAAAGTTTCAACCATTACTTCGCCACTGCCGCCGCTCCGATTGGTTTCTAATTTTAAAGCTTTGCCGAAACTACCACCGGGTTCCTGAGCAGCGTTAACAATAGTGGCTTTCTTGCTAATTCCGGTGGCGAAAATAGGCCAGTCATTAAGATAATTACTGGTTGACGAGGCACCAATCTGTTCATTGCCAAAATCAGCATCCATAACTAAATTAGAACCCCAGCTAGGCTTAACGCGCATCAACTCAGTACAACCTTCATCTTTAGAACTACAATTTTCCGTATTTTTATTAAAATATAAACTCTGGGCAGCATCCCAGGAAACTGTGCCCGTAGAGGTAGCATAATTACCGAATAAAGAATATTGGCGACAGCCAGCACTTTCCGCACTACAGGTCCCATAATTTAAAGTGTTTTCTAAATAGGAAGCAGTTTGACCATTGGCTGAATTAACAAAAGTTTGGCAGGTATTATAAATTGGCTCACAGGAATCTTCATTAAAATTCCAAATTCTCTTTTCTTCATTACAATATCCATAGGCCTCACAACTACCACCTTTCTTTTCTTTAATACAAGTTTGTTCATCCGCACAATAATCTTCAGCGCGAGCAATTTTTACTTCACTCAGAAGATCGGGGGTACCAGCGCTTCCCTTTTGACCCGGTGTGACTAACTTACTAAGAATCTGCGCACTCGCCCCTTCTTTCTTACAATAATTAAGCGGCGCCTTCAGTACCCAATTAGGATCTACTAAACCCTGGCACCAGGCCTGATCACGAACATCAAAACTAGAACTAAATTGGTTGTAGGAATCATTCTTATCAAAACAAGAAACCAAATCCATTAAAGTAACTTTCTTGATATTATTAGGATTGTTATAGGCCTTTTGAATAGCCACTTCCCAACCAATTGGTAAAATTCGATATTTACGTAAAATAGAAATATTACGCAAAGAGTAACTACTATTGGCGTTATCTTGAGTAAATTGCCAACTGCTCTGTAAATAGCCCTCTTTAATAGCTTCGGCGACGGTTTTCTTTTCAGTAATTCCCTGCATCAAACTACTATCCAGAGCACAATTTGCTGGGCCTGGATTTTGGGGATCAGGACAGATAGCTAAAGAGGAAAGAATATTATAATCAGCTCGTTCACCAAAACTAGGTTGTAATAATTCTCTGGTTATTTCTTTAATAGTAGCTTCGCCAAAAACCACATTGGGGTCACCTTCATAGGTAAGCACATTGGGAGTATTCGAACCGGAAGGAGAGCTAGCTTTTTCGCCTAAACTTTGCATCAGATTATTAAAAGCCGAAATAGCTAGTTGGTTTAAGAAAGTATTAGCCGCATCAACTAAAATATCACCGGTTACTTTGCCAAAATTAGATTTCTTAGTATCTTTAGCATCGGCAACAGCACCCGCAGCTTCA
>Ga0268276_1001580_pt1 | contig 21848 bp, 22 predicted proteins | sample saktaG_4_FD_190145 | JGI IMG/M metagenome (GOLD analysis project Ga0268276, IMG submission 190145) | Saline water microbial communities from Sakinaw Lake, British Columbia, Canada - sak_2010_1_5_45m | ecosystem: Environmental > Aquatic > Non-marine Saline and Alkaline > Saline ... | reverse complement strand
ATTTCAAACAAAAATGAGGTGTAACAATGGATTTTGAAGAAAACCTAATAAACCAGTACAACCAACTAAAATCAAGAGAGGACATTAAATCAGGACAACACATGAGTAATTGTGATGGGTAATGAAATTAATATTGGGTTAATTGGTCTTGGCACTATTGGTTCGGGTGTTGTTGAGATTTTGCAAACTAACTCAAAATTGATTGAGAAAAGAACAGGGGTAAAAATTAATCTTGTTGGTGTTTGTGATAAATCGTTAGAACGTGCTAAACAGTTGAAAATAGATAATATTTTTGTCTCTGATTATAAAGTTTTATTAAAAAATAAAAAAATTAATGTCATTGTTGAGTTGATTGGTGGATATGAGCCTGCGCGTACAATAATAATGGATTCAATTAAAGCAAAGAAAAATGTAGTTACTGCAAATAAAGCAGTTCTTGCAAAATGTGGGTATGAAATTTTTCAATCCGCTCAAAAAAATAAAGTGAATGTTTTGTTTGAAGCCGCTGTGTGCGGGTGTATTCCAATAATTCGAACAATTGAAGAAAGTTTTTCCTCAGATAATATTACAAGTATTTATGGGATTTTGAATGGAACAACTAATTTTATTCTCACAAAAATGAATGAGGGTATGAGTTATGAGGGTGCATTGAAAAAAGCTCAAGAACTTGGTTTTGCTGAGAGGGATCCTAGTTTTGATGTTGAGGGAAAAGATGCAGCTCAGAAAATATTTTTGCTTGCTTCGCTTGCTTTTGATGCTAAGTTTTTTGAAGAAGCATTTACTTGCGGTATTTTAGATTTAACAAAAAAAGATATGGATTATGCTAGTGAACTTGGTTATTCAATTAAGTTGCTTGGGATTGCAAAGAAGGAAAATGATTGTGTTGAATTAAGAGTTGGTCCGTGCATGATTCCTTCTTCAAATCTTTTTTCAAGTGTGAATAATGAGGTTAATGCTGTTCTTCTTTGTGGAAAGCAAACAGGGGATATATTTTTGTCAGGCAAAGGTGCTGGAAAATTACCTACTGCTACAGTTGTTGTTACAGATATTATTGAACTTGCTTCAAGATCCAGGGTTGTACAAAGATTTTTCCAAAAAACTAATTTAAAGCCAATTTCAGAAACAATTTCAAAATATTATCTTCGTGTTGGGCTTGTTGATGAACCTGGCGGACTTGCTTCAATTGCAAAAGTTTTTGCTGAAGAAAAAATTTCTATTTCAGGGTGTGCACAAAAAGAAGTTAATCATACGGTTGTTCCTGTTGTGTTTATTACTCACAAAGCAACTCAAGGGCAGATTGATCAAGCAGTAAAGAAGTGTAATAAATTAAGTTGTGTTAAAGAAAAAATTGTGCTTATTAGAATAGAAGATTTAAAATAAAAAATAGTTAAAGCGACCTTTTTAGTCGCTTTATTTTAGTTATTTTATTTCACTTTTAACAGTATCCGTAATATCCACAAACAGAACCATATCCTATTGATATTCCCCATCCGTCAGAATCATAATATGAAACACTTCCGCCGTATCCTCTGTAAGGATTTACATATGCTGCAGGTGCTACATATGTGTAGTAATTATATGATGGATAAACTACTGGCACTGAGTAGTAACTTGGGTAGTAAGTAGTATAGTATGTTGGGTATGTGTATGCTGTGTAAGGAGTGTATGCTGGAGTTGGGTAGTAAACACTTGAAGCGTAAGTATTAGTGTAGTAGTATCTGTTAAATCCTGAGTATGCGCTTACTGTACTTGCAACAAGGATTAATGCAATTAATATTCCTACTAAGTATGTAACTTTCATCAAGCTCTCACCTGTATATATTACACCAAATCAAGTATATAAACCTTATCCCTCATTAACGGGAACAAGTTATTAAGTGGTTATTTTGTAAGTTTTAGTTCAATTTTTTTATCATTATTGGGAGATCCCCTGGACTTTTGGCTATTTTTTTATCTAAAATTAAAAAAATAAAACCCAATTTTTTATAAATTCTTTGTGCTTTTGTATTAATCGGGCAAAGGGCTATTGTATTTACTCCTTCTTTTTTTGCAATGTTTTCACATTCAGCAAGCATTTGTTTAAGTAATCCTCTTTTTTTATATGGTAATTCAACATTTATCCAATTAATTCCAAATACTTTTTCTCTAAAATTTATTTTTGATAAAAAATTTGGGTTTGATACAATAGTTAATTCTCCAACAAGATTTTTATTTTCTTCTTTTTGACGTAATCGAATTATTGCTGAAAACTTTCCTTGTTTATCTTTTTCAATTTGGGTTATTTGGGTAATATGTTCTCCATTCAAAAATTTGAGTGTTCTTGTATATCTCAAAGGGTTTTCTGATAAAATATTTTCAAAAGAAACTGAATTGAGTGCTTTTTTTATTTTTCTTTTTTGTATGGTTCTTTGGAATAGTTCTTTTATTTTTTTGAATGTTTTATTATTCAGATTCATAAGTATCTATTCGAGTAAATGGAGTTATTTCTCCTCGTAAATTTTTAGCGAGTAGTTCATTAGCCTCTTTTTTAGTATAATTTCCTAATAGCCAAGATAATTTCATCAAAGCAGTTTCAGCTAACATATCTTCGCAATAAATTGCTCCGATTGAAGCAACTTTTCTCAAATTAGTATACACAGTTGAACTTACTCTACCATTCAAGCACTGTGAAGTCACTCCAACAACGCATCCACTATCCACAAGTTCCTTTAGAGTTTTGATAAATGAATCATTTTCTCTAATTGGCGTGTGCCCTAGTCCAGTTCCTTCAATTATTAGTCCTTTATATTTTTCTGTTTTATAAAATTCAATTTCTTTTTCGCTAATTAATGGGTGCATTTTTATTAAACCAACTTTTTCTTCAAACTTATTTAGTAATTTAAATTCTCCTTTGCTTTTTTCATTTTCAGTTTTGTCCTTAATCCATTTTATTTCTTTTGTTCGAAAATCAACAAGTGCGATGGGAGTATCATTCACAGCTTTGAATGCATCTCTTCTTGATGTGTGCATTTTTCTTACTTTAGTTGCATTAATTATTGCGCAATTATCATCATTGCTTGAGTTGTGCATGCATACTGCAACACCTTTGAAATTAGTTTTTGCAATAAATGTGCTTGCACAAATTAAATTCATTGCAGCGTCCGAGCTTCCTCTATCCGAACTTCTCTGAGATCCAACAATAATTACTGGGATTGGACAATTTTCAAGTTCAAATGCAAGTGCAGCTGCACTGTATCCAAGCATATCAGTTCCGTGCCCAATAATAATTCCTTTTACTCCTTTTTTTATTTGTTCACTTACAGTTTGGGATATTTTTTCAAAATGCATTGTTTGCATATCTTCTGACATAATATTTGTAACAAAAACAGAATCAATATTTGCAATAGTTCCAAGTTCTGGAAACATTGTAATTAAATCCTCTAAATTAAACGAAGCAATTACCCCTCCAACCGAATAATTTACTCTTGAAGCAATTGTTCCTCCTGTGTGTAATATTGAAATATTGGGTAAATTTGGATTTTTTTTAACTTCAATTGTTTTTGCTTTTCCAACTTGTTTTGATTCTCCTAAAGATTTAATATTTTTCAATTTTTCAGTTAAAAATCCAGCATTGTATCCTGAAGCAAGTTTAAGCATTAGCATTTCTTCTTGATCATTTGTAGGAATAAGTGTTCCTTGTATTTTATTTCCTTCAAAATCAAACTCAATTAAGTTTCCTTCTTTTATTGAATTCTTCTTGTAAAATTCAAAGAGCTTCATTTCAATTACCTTTTATTAATTAATTCTTCCTTAGTTTTCTTTTAAAATCCATCTTTTAGCAACTTCCTTCAGCAGTTAGTCGTATGCAGTAAGCAAAATCCTTGCTTTTTGGCAAATATATTTTCTGTTTGTTCTTTTCTCCCCAAGCATTAGCACATTCAAAGGCATAATTGCATCCTTCACAATTGTGTAATTCTTCATAATTATTATTTTGTGCATTGTAAATAACTTCTCCTATATTTGTTGTTACGCAGAAACTGTTTTGAGTTTTATTAAAATCCATTGTACTTTCATCAAACCCTGCTTCTTTTGCTTCAAAGTTCACCATTATTCTATAATTGCCTAAGTTCATTGGATTTAGTTCCCAATATAATATTTTATTTTCATTTGGTTGAATCATTTCCACTTCTTGTGGATCAAGTTCATAATCAGTTTGTATCCAATTACTATTTGCTTTTTTATATAATTTTAGTGTTGCAGTTCCTAAAGCAAGTGTTGCTGCACCACTATTTGTAAGAGTAACTTTTATTTCAGTATTCCCGCTTGAATTTTCTCCAATATTTTCTATTTTCTCAACCTTTGCCTGAGCCGGGCTTAATCCAACATAAACTTTGCAAGTATTTACTTTATCAATATCAATACATCTTACAAATGTATTAGTTTTCTTTGCTTGAATAGTTCTAATAAAATCATAATCCCAATCAAAGTTCTTTTCACATAATTGACTTTGTATTTGCTGGCTTTTCTGTATGCAACAATACTCAGGATTAGTGCATTGAATTGAAAGTAGTATTCCTTGCGGAGCCAAACCATTTGCAGTCATTAAATTATCTCTTTCGTAATTTAAAGTTCCGACAAGAAAGGTTTTTCCTAAATTTGGATCAAGTCTTGCTTCATCAAGCGATTTTTTGATTAATGAAGAAGCACTATCTAAAGGTGGAAAGTTTTGTGCTAATGCAAGAAAAATTGCAATTAGTGCAATTGCAACAATTGCATATATTAGTACATCAAATGTGTTCATCGTTTTTTCACTTTTTAAAAATTAATTTTATTTAATTCATTTATTTTAATGTTTTCATTTCTGTCTGCAGTACCCAACTTCCAATTTTTTTTGCAACCATTACAAAAATAAATAATCCAACAAATAATAACCAATTATCCATATAAAAAAATAAATCTCTCCATTCTCGAGCCCATAATTCTAATCCAAATAAAACCCACAATATTGCAATGAAAGTAATTAGTATTATTATCCACTTGGTTGTTTTATTCATTTTCTCTATTACAGAAGAGTTTTTTAAATACTTAAACTTTGCTGGGATGTATTTTTTTGAATTAATTAGGGGTGTAAGTTAGTTAATTTAGTTTAATGGTTCATCCATTTGCACTCTTTTTTGGATTTTGAACATTTGTTTTACTTCTTCTGTAGTAGTTCCTTGTTCTGCTTTTTTATCAGTTCGAAGTTTAATCATTCTTGGAAATCTTAAAGCATATCCTTTACCCTCTTCTTTTCCGCATGAGTGCATAGGGCTTTTTGTAATTTCATCAGCCCTAGTTTCAACAACGTATTTAGGAGTTACCCAAAAGTCAGGTTCAACTTCGCTTACAACTCTTGCTGGTTTATTTTTCACTTTATCTTTAAATAACATTTCTTGTAATTGAGTAAGAGTCTCTTCAGTAAGCCCAGTTCCTATTTTTGCTACACTTTCAAATGTATCTTCCTTTTCATTATACGCAGCAACAAGTAGTGCTCCAAGTCCAAATTCAGTTCTTTTTCCTTTTCCTGTGTAATATCCAATTATTACTAAATCAAGTGTGTCACTTAAAGTTCCTTTGTAAGATCTCTTTAATTTAATCCACGCAAATTTTCTTGCTCCTGCAATGTATGGTGCAGAGAGATCTTTTGCAATTATTCCTTCAAGGCCCCTAGAAATTGCACTATCAAAAAAGTTTTCTAAATCCAGTTCATTATCAATTATTTTTTGCTCACTTAATTTAATCAATCCGCCTTCTCTAACAATACTTTTGAGTTTCTCTCTTCTTTCAATTAGTGGTTTATCCATCCAACTCTCATTATCAACATACATTACATCAAACAAAAACAAATTTAGTGGATACTCTTTTGCTTTTTTCTCAATTTCATATTTTCTTTTTCTTTGTATGGTGACTTGGAATGGATAATATTCCTGAGTATTTTCATTAAATGCTAATGCCTCTCCTTCAATTATGCATCTTTTTGGAATAATATATTCCTTAATCGCAGCAGTAATTTCAGGAAACATATTAGTCATTTCTTCGCTTTGTCTAGAAAATATTTTTACATTATCTCCTTCTTTTGATATTTGCAATCTAAATCCATCATATTTTGCTTCCACAGCACATTTTCCTAATTTTTCAATAATTTCTTTAGCACTTGGTAATCTCTCTGCCGCAGTTGGACGAATTGGAGTTCCTGGTTTAATTTTTATTTCAATTAATCCTTTCATTCCTTTTGTTTTTAATATTTCAGCAATTTCTCCTAAATCAGAATCAACGTTGTATGCACTTTCAATTTTTTCCCGTACTTCACCTTTTATTTTTCTTCCTTCATCAGTTATTTCCTTTTCTTCTTTTTTGCTTGAAGCACTTTCTTTTTTTGATTTAAGTTCTTCTTGTTCTTCTTTTGTCAGCATCATTGCATATGCATCCATTATTGTTGGATCTCCTACTCCTAATCTAATATTTCCTAAAGGGATTCTTGCAATATATCTTGCTTCAATTGGAGTTGCATAATTAAATAACTCAGCTAATGTTTTGATTTTTAGTTCTTGACTCCCTGCTCCATCTGATTGAGACATTTTCTTTAAATTAGTAAAAACTTTTTCTATGCTCAATTCTTGTGTTTGTAATGATAATTGTTTTTTCTTTTTGATAAATTCCTCCGCAACACTTCCTAAATCTCCTAATTTATTAAAAGATTTATCCACCTCTTCTCTATTGAACCCAGTTGCTTTTGCAATTCCTTCTGAAATTAATTTTTCTCCAAATCCAATTTCTTTTCCCTCAAATTGTGGTGCAATTCGTCCTTGTAATAAATAAACAACTTTTTTTGCATCATTAACAGGGGTTTTGTAAAATAGTTCTGCTAAATAATCAGTCATTATTAGTCTTGAAGAGGAGTTTTCTATTTTGTCAAAGTACTCCGCAACTTCTAAAAATCGCATTTTTTCACTTTCCCTAATCTTTACTTGCTTCTTCCTATTTTATAATAGAGCAATTAATCTTTTATATTGCATTAAGCGTTGTTTATTTAGTGAATAAAAATGCCTTGGGGACTTGAAACTTTTGTTTATTGGGATCCATTTTATTGGGGTCCAACAGGCTTAATAATGAGTTTTATTATTTGGACTCTTTTTGCTTATTTGAGTGCAAGAGGTGCTTCCGATAAGCCTCTTGAAGAAGCAATGCAGGTAATGGGTTACACTTTTGGTATTGGATTGTTAATGGCTTTTATGGGAATTCCTTCCATGTGGGTTGGAATCCTTTTACTTGTGTCATATATTTTAGCAACTAAATATGTAGTTAAGTGGACTTGGGGTAAAACAATTTTTGTAATGGGGACTATTTCAGTTAATTTAGGAATTTCTTCAATGATGCCAGGATCAGTAGCACCAATTTTTCTTTGGGGAGTAATACTTTTGATGCTTTTCATAAGAAGTCAGGAAAGAATTAGAAGAAACAAACTTGGAGAAGAAGCTAAACCTGCTAAGAAATAATTTTTTGAAGATTAATTAATAAATTATAAAATTAGATTGATTTGTTTTTATTTATTTTAAAGCATACAAACTTTCTTATCTTGTTTTGAATTTTTTTCTCCCCATTTAGTAGGGTACTCGCCAGTAATACAAGCTCTGCATAATTCTTTCTCATTAATTCCAATTGCTTTGAGTAGTCCTTGCATTGTTTGGTATCTCACACTATTTGCTCCAATTTCTTTAGCAATTTCTTCTTCACTTTTATTTGCTCCAATTAGTTCTTTTCTAGTGCTCATATCAATTCCGTAGTAGCATGGAGAAATTATTTTTGGACAAGATACTCTAACATGTATTTCTTTTGGTTTTCCATATTTTTTAATATAATTTACAATATTTTTTAGAGTTGTTCCTCTAACAATACTATCTTCAATTAAAAATACTTTTTTATTTTCAAAAATTTGTCTAATAAGCATAAATTTCTCTTTTACTTTCTCTCCTCTATTTGTTGCTTGAATAAATGTTCTCCCAACATAACGATTTCTAATTAATCCTTCCTTAAATGGTGCATCAATTCCTTCGCTAAATCCCTGTCCTGCAGGAGTACTTGAATCAGGAACTGATACAACAACTGTATCTTCATCAACTTTCTCTTTTTCATCTTTTGCAAGTTCTTTTCCTAAATTATATCTAACATCATAAACCAATTTTTTTTCTATTGTGCTTGCAGGGTGAGCAAAATAAACCCATTCAAAAAAACAATGCGCTCTTTTTTTGCTTTCTGCGTATTGAACTAATTTGTAAGAATTTTTTTCAATAACTAAAGCTTCTCCTGCTTTGATATCAATTGGATTTTCAAATCCAATATTTTCAAGAGCCACACTTTCAGAAGCAAAAGCAACTTCTCCATCTTTCACCGCGTAACACAAAGGTTTCATTCCTAATGGATCTCTTGCTGCAACAATTGTTCCTTCTGCATTAATTATTGCTAAATTATATGCTCCATCAAGTTTCTCACTGAGTTTTTTTAATGCATCAGGAATTGTTTTATTATCTTTCAATTCTTTTGCAATTAATAAAAGAATTGCTTCTGTATCAGTTTTTCTCATTAAGTGATAATTGTTATTTTCTAATTCAGTTTTTATGTGTTCATAATTTGCAATGTTTCCGTTAAAGGACATTGAAAACCATCGATTCTTTTTTCCATGTAAGTGTTCAAAGGGCTGAGCGTAAGTTTCATCATCTCCTCCGCAAGTAGCATATCTAACGTGTCCAATTCCTTTGGTGCTTTCCATTTTTTTCATTACTGAAGAAAATTTTGCATTGTGTTCTGCACGAAAAACAGTATTAACTAGTCCAATATCTTTGTGCGTTTTTAAAATTAAATTTTCAGTAGGTTGGTAAGTTGTGATTCCTGCTGAGAGTTGTCCTCTGTGTTGCATTTGTACAAGCATTTTGTATAATTCAATTTCAGCATTTTTTTTTAAGAATGCTCCACATATTCCACACTCTTCATGCATACAAGAAACTAGCTTATCCGTTCAAAATAAATACTAATCCCCTAAACTCTTTTTTTTGCTGTGTTGCATAATTGTTTTGGGTTTTAACCTAAAATAACCACGTAAGCTCTTTTTCCTCTATATTTTAATGGTACGTCTGCTTTGGCGGATGTTCCAAATGGGGTTACAGTTCGGTCAAGAACGGCAATTACCTTTTTGTCGGTTAATCTGAACTCTTTGTCTATTACTTCTACTTTTCTTGACATATTTTCAACCTTTATATTTACAAGTTCGCTGTTTATATATTTAATATAGATATCTATAGATATCTTTATATATTTGTTGGTTGTTTTCTTTAATGGTGGTTTTGTTGAATGATAAGAAAAAGCGTTGGGGAAAAAAGTTTGTTGATAAAAGGAATTGGAAAGAAGTGAATGTTCGTTTAGTTCAACACGGAACCCTGCTAGTCAACATCAATTTTTTAGAAAATGAGAAAGAAATTTTAAAACAAATGAATCAAAGAAAAGTCGGCAGACCTTTCAAATACATTAACCCCATATTCGAATACGCAGGATTATTACATTGTTATGCACATTTAGGTTTTAGACAAATCAAAGGAATATTAATTGGTTTTTCCAAAAAAGAACCTTTGTTGAAAAACCCAGATTTTTCAACAATCAACAGACGATTCAATTCATTACCAATAAAAATTCAACCGCGCAAAACCAAAGAAGATTTCACAATAATCGTTGATTCAACAGGCATTAGCACAACCAATAGAAGCGAATGGATGAGAAAAATTCATCGAAAAGGAAAAATTGATGAATGTAAAGGATTTCTCAAACTTCACGTTGCAATAGATGAAGAAACCAAAGAAATTTTAACAGCTGAAATAACAACAGAAAAAATTGGTGACAACACAAAGTTCAATCAATTAATTGAAGGTTCAATTAATAATACTGGAAAAAAAGTTGTCAAAATTAAAGCGGATGGATCTTATTCATCATACGAAGATTTTGATTTATTAGAACATTTAGAAATAGAGCCCGTCATAAACATTCCAGACAACGCAATTACTGAATTACCTGAAAATGAGTATCAAAATAGACGCAGAAATCTAGAACCAAGAACGAGAACGAAATACGCAAAAAAACAATTAAAAAATAAGAAAAAATGGCGTAAAGAAAACGGTTATGGCAAACGATGGGCAATAGAAACCCTATTCTCAACCATCAAACGCCAATTTGGACAATACGCCCAAGCAACCAAATATTGTAACATGCAACACGAACAAACATTCAAACTACAACTCTACAACCAATTGTTGTAAAAACAACAATTGAACAATTTGAGCCAACAGACTCAAAAAAAATCAAGAGTTATGCAACACAGCACTTTTTTTTCAAAAATGAAAAGTATTAATACTCTTTTAGTCCTTAAATTTGCTATGTGCCCTAAAGTTTTAGTTGCCGGAAGTATTGGCCTTGATGATGTTAAAACTCCTTTTGGGGAAGTTAAGGGGGAAATTGGTGGTTCAGGAATTTTTGCTTCTCTAGCTTGTTCAATTTTTTCTAAAACTGCTTTAATGGGAATAATTGGTGCTGATTTTCCACTTGAAAAATTAAAAATTTTGGAAAATAAAAAAATTGATTTAAGTGCAATTCAAAAAAGCTCTAAACCAAATATGCGTTGGATCGCTCACTATGATTTTGATGTTAATGTTGCTCACACGGATTCTTTTGCTTCAAATTCTTTAGATGATTTGAATGGATCGGTTCCAGAAAATTTAAAAAATATAAAATATGCTTTTTTAGGGAACTTTTCTCCTTCAAAACAAAAATCTATTTTAAATTCTTTTGAGAAAAAACCAATTTTAGCAATTTCTGATACAATGAATTATTACATTGGTTCAGAAAGAGAGGGTGTTTTAGATATGGTAAAATACGCTGATATTGCTTTGATGAATGATGCAGAGGCTAGACAATTATTTAACACTCCGAATTTAGTAGTTGCTGCAAAAGAAATAATAAAACTTGATTCAAATTATGCAATAATAAAAAAAGGAGAACATGGTTGTGTTTTGTTTTCAAAAAAAGGGTATTTTTCTTGTCCAGGGTATCCACTTGAAAATGTAAAAGATCCAACTGGTTGCGGGGATAGTTTTGCGGGTTCCTTAATTGGTTACTTAGCAAGTACAGAGGATTTTTCAGAAAAGAATATGCGTAAAGCTATAGTTGTAGCAAGTGCAGTTGCTTCATTTAATGCAGAATCATTTTCTTTTTATAAATTAGCAGAAATTACAAAGAAAGATGTAATGGAAAGAGTAAAAGAAATTAAAGAAATTGTGAAATTTTGAATCAATCTAATTTTTATTCTAGAACAACTATTTATATTTAAATGAAAATACTAAAAGTTTTGCCTAAATCTTGTAGAAAAAAAATAGTGCTTGGGGAATTAAAAAGATACAGGAAGTCTAAGTGGAGAAAGTTTACATTGAAGCAAAGAAAAGCGGGGATTGTAATATCTCAGGCTATTCAAAGAGAAGCCGAAAGAACAATAGCCGAGGCAAAAAAACCCACTCGGTCAAGAGCGGTAAGAGCGCTTGCCGCGTATGCCGACAATATTGCGCTTGGTGATTTAAATCGAGCTAAAGGGGCGGATGAAAGATCAAGAAAATTTGCCGGCACAAAAGACCAAAGAAATAAGTTAAGAAGATTTTGGGAAGTTCAAAAGTAACGCCCGCTCACCATTTTAAATGTTTTGAATAGTGTTTTTCTTAGAGTGGTGTAAAAATGGATTATGAAGTTAAGGACATTAATTTAGCTGAACAAGGTGCAATGAATATTGAATATGCAGAAACTCAAATGGGTGCTTTGCTTGAAGTTAGAAAAAGATTTGCGCTAGAACTTCCACTTAAGGGTGTAAGAGTTGGAATGGCTCTTCACGTTACTAAAGAAACTGCTGTTTTAGTTAGAACTTTAATTGCTGGTGGAGCAGAGGTTGCTATCACTGGATGTAATCCACTTAGTACACAAGATGATGTAGCTGCAGCTTTGGCTAAAGAAGGAGTAAAAGTTTATGCTTACAAAGGAGAAACTAAAGAAGATTATTACAAATACTTGAATAAGATTATTGATTTCAAACCGCAAGTAACAATTGATGATGGGTGCGATTTGGTAACAGAGATTCATGAAAAACACAAAGAATTAATTCCACAAATAATTGGTGGGTGCGAGGAAACAACTACTGGAGTAATAAGATTAAAAGCAATGGAGAAAGACGGAGCACTTAAATATCCAGTAATTGCTGTAAATGACAATGACACTAAACATTTGTTAGATAATTATATTGGTACTGGAGAATCAACTTGGGATGGAATAAAAAGAGGGACTAATGTTTTGGTTTCTGGTAAAACTGTTGTAGTCGCTGGGTATGGAAGTTGCGGTAAAGGGGTTGCATTGCGAGCAAAAGGAATGGGGGCCAAAGTAATTGTTACGGAAATAGATAATTTTAGAGCTTTACAAGCGGTGTATGATGGTTATTATGTTATGCCTATGGATGAAGCGGCTCCTTTAGGGGATATTTTCATAACCGTAACTGGGGATATTAAAGTTATAAAAGTAAGGCACATGGAGAAAATGAAATCTGGAGCAATAATTTGTAATTCTGGTCACTTTGATATTGAGATTGATTATAAAGGATTAAAAGAAATAGCTACAAGCGTAAAAGAAGTTAGACCTTTGGTAGAGCAATTTACGATGCCTTCTGGAAGAACTATAATTTGTCTTGGACAAACGAGGTTGGTCAATTTAGCACTTGCTGAGGGGCATTCGTCAGAAGTGATGGATACATCTTTTTGCGGTCAAGCTTTAGCGGTTGAGTATTGTGTTAAGAATAAGGGTAAAATGCCGATAGGTGTAATTCGCCTACCTCCAACAATAGATGATTTTATTGCAAAATTAAAGTTAGATGTTTATAAAATAAAAATTGATAAGTTGGATGAGGAACAAATCAAATATTTGGGCAGTTGGAAAGAAGGGACCTAAAGTTCATATTACAGTTAGAAATTTTTCGTAGGATTTAGTTTCGCCAAAATATGTTCTCAAATCGATTTTGAACTTTTTTTCGATTTCTTTTTTTGTCGGTATTTTTTCTTGTGATTTGGCATAATTAATTATTTTATTTTTTATTAAGGTGTTATGAGCCTGTTTTTCATGCGAGTTAATCCTGGATTCTTGAATCCATTTAATTGTTGGGCTGTGCTTTTCTAAATTATGTTTTTTTAAAAGGTTGATTATTGAATTACCATTTATAAATTGCATATTGTCAAATAAACATTTTTTGCTATTTGAAGTTGTTATAAATAATCCATTTTGGATATTTTCTTTATTTAGATAATTTTGTAGTTGTTTAAACTCTCTACAAGTTATGCAATAGTCTTTTCTGTATGCTTTAATCTCTACAAGAAGTTTATTCTTATCTTTGTCCAAAACAGTCATGTCCGCATTTCTATTAAAATCATTTTCAGATTCAATAGAAATTCTTTGTATTGTAAATCCAATTTTTTGTAATAGGTCTTTTACGATTTGAGTAAAAAGTAGTTCTTTTTTCTTGCCAAGTATTATTGGGGATATTCTTTCATATTCTATTCCTGCGTCGATATATGCTTCAAAAATATCCTCATATAAATTATAGAATGATAAAGAAAGATTTTGTTGTAGGTACTTTACACTAGGGTAATAACCTTCCTTTACTTTTTGTTTAATTAACGTTTGAATGCATTTTCTTTGTTCATTTAGAGTGACAGGTGTATGGGTATGTGCAGCCAAGATATTGTTTTGGATATTTTCTTCAACAAGTTCATAAGGGATATCAGCAGTTTTATACACCTCTCTGAGATTATTAAAATATGTTGAAACATGTATTCTCAGTTCTTTATCAATTTCTTTTCGCATTGGATAGTGTCCTTTTTCAGCATTTTTTTGAAGAAACGTTTTTATTATTTCTTTAGCTTCTTCTTTTGGGTAATTTCTCACTGACCGAGGTATCCCTGCTTTTTCGCGGTAATCTACAATACTTTTGAAATAATTATAAATTTCTAAATGAAATTTTGTTCTTATTTCTTTTTTAGTTGGTTTGTGCCCCCTTTGGTAGCATTCTTTTGCATACTCAATGAGCATTTGTGTTTTTTCGTTCTTAGTAGTATTCATTTCATTCAGTCCTCTTTTGTGTTTATTTTGGAATTGTGACTTCAATTCAAGGGATATTGAATTGCCGATTTGATTGGATATAAATGCTTTGTAACCAATTTGCCGGTGCTTGTGAACAACGGTTCACAGCACACCGTAAAGCTAATGCTTTGCTTGGCGGTGAATTAGTAAAGTTTTAGGGTTTTTTTCTTTTTGAATAACTTTAAAAACCATTCAAAGGAAATTTTACTTATTAACTTAGCAACTAAGTTAATGTTTTAATGGGGCATTAGTCTAGTGGTATGATTAGCGCTTTGGGAGCGTTAGGCGAGAGTCCAATTCTCTCATGCCCCATTTTTTTTTATTAAACTTAAATCCAAAAAATTAAATACTTCTTAATCTTATTTAATATATGCCTAAACCTAAATTGAAACTTGGTTCTTTGAGGATGACTCCTACTCATAAGAGTGCGCAAAAATTTGTTCTCATAAAAGGTCAAAGAGTGCCAATTAAACAATACTTAAAAATGCAAAGACTTAATGTAGGTAAGACTTCTGGAAAGAATGCTGTGCGTCCTTAATTTTTCATTTTTCGGTTTTAACCGAAGCCCATAAATCTGCTTTTAAAAGCTTAGAATCTAATTATTACAAGTTAATTCCTTTAAGGAGGGATAGTAATGGATAAGGTTTGCGATTGTAAAAATCATATTTGGATGCCTATTCTTGCAATTTTAGTTGCAGCAATTTTAATTGTAGTAGCTTTCAATGCAGGTAGTACTTCAAATGATAGAGTAGTAGTAACAAGTGACTCTACTCCAAATATTAAGACTTTAAGTGTTTCTGGATCAGTAACAAAAATGGTTACTCCTGATAAAGTTGATATTGTTTTAAGTGTTGAAACGCTTGACAAATTAGCTACAAAGAGTCAGAGCGATAATGCACTAATAGCTGATAAAGTAAAAAATACTTTAGAATCACTAAGTTCAGTTCGAGTTGAAGTAAAAACAATTTCTTACTCAGTGAATGAAGAATTTGAATGGAATGATTCAACAAAAAAATCAGTTTCTACTGGGTACAAAACAGTTAATCAAATTCAAGTTACTTTGAAAGGTAATGATATTTCAAGTGCTGGAAAAATAATTGATTTAGCTGTAATTTCTGGAGCAAATAGAGTTTCAAGCATTTCATTTGGTTTAACTGATGCAAAAGAATTAGAAATTAGAAAAGTTGCTCTAAATGAAGCTAGTTCAACAGCAAAATCTAAAGCTGATTCAATAGCACAAGGTTTGAACGTAACTTTGGGTAAAGTATATAGTATAAGTGAAAACTCATTCTACTATACTCCATCAAATTACAAAAGTTATGATATGGCTTTAGCAGCATCTCCTGAAAATGCTTCAACTCCAATAGTTGCTGGTGATGTAGAAGTTAATGCAAGTGTTGCAGTTCAATTCGAACTAAACTAAAAAATGACTATTTTGATTGCGGGCCAGTTGGTTCGTAATTAATTCTTTTTTCAATATAACTTTTTGCTTTTTCAATAAATTCTTCTGTTTGGTTGTATAACTCTTCTATGTTTTCATTTAAATATTTTTTGGTGAATTCATATTGTATTTCCTGTCTTTTTACTCTGAGTTGGTCAAATAAGTTTGCATCATCCAAGGTAAACCTAATTTCTTCTTTTGATTTTTGAAGTAGGTATTGCTGTAGGCAATAATGACTTTTTTCTTTGTATCCATCCTTGAATAACATTGCTCTTGTTGCGTGAAAGAGGGCATTGTAAAGCATTAATAGTGCAGCTTCTTTTTTGTCTGAATCTAGTTGATCATATGCTTCCTCAAGAAAGAATTCGGCCTGTTTTATGCTTTGAGTTATTTCGCTTTGTTTAGTGTTGGCCTTTTTAATAAGCCCACTTTTTATACAATTCTCAAATCCATTATTTTGCATACAAGAGAATGCCCTTTTCAACGTTTTTAATGCTTTCGGATTTTTCGGGGATTGTCGAATGATTTTCTTCTAATGCAAATAAATCAGTTTCTCTTATGAACTCCGCTGCAAAACTCATTCTAATTTCGCTGAATATTTTTGATTTTGGCTCTTTTTTAAAAAAAGCAGCCATGTCAATGTCACTTGTTTGTTTTAATGTTCCATTTGCAGCGCTTCCAAATAAATAAACTTTTTTCGGTTTTAATTTTAATAATTTCTTAAATGATTTTGAGGAAAGAATTTTGTTTACAAACAAAGTTTTTATCATCTCTCTTGTTAAAACCGAACTGTAGTTTACTCTAAAATATGTTCGATTCTTTTTCTTATTCTCAAAAAGAATATTATTTTCTTTAAGTGAATTAATTACTTTGTGCGTTGTGCTTGGCGCAAGTTTTAATTCTTCAGCCAGTTCTCTTAGGTAAAAATCTCTTTTAAGAATTAAATTCAATACTTTGAAATGATTTTCTCCCAAGTAATTAATTTTATCAAATGCCATATTCAATTATTAAATCGTTCACTATTAAAAACAATCTGTTCAATAGAAAAAACAATCAAACAAAATTCAAACCTTTATAATACTTGCAGGAGTACTGAAAAACTGCAATTCTTTAAATACAGAATAACTGTATATATTTTAGGTGGTTTTGTGCCAGTTTCATTGAGAAGACATTTAGTAACAAAAAAAATTAATGGAAAACGAACGGTTTTACCAAGTGGATTTAGAGCTTCAATTGCAGAAGTAAAGAAACTTAGGGCTCAAACAAGAACAACTTCTATTAAAAGTTATTCAAGTCCAGTTGAAAGAGCAGTTGCTGCGGCAAGAGCAGGACGAAGAGCATTTGAAAGTAAAGGAAAAATAAATCTTAGAAAAGAAATTGGCCTTGATCATGTTCTTATTGATATGAAAACATATGTTGCTTTATTGGAAGGCGAAAAATATAAAGGAAATGAAGCAAGAATGGTTGCTGACTGGATTAAGGGAGATAATTTAGGTGGATCATTAATTCCTGCAGAAAAACATTTTGGTAATGTAATTAGAAAAAGATTGGGACTTGGACTTGCAGCAGAAGTTGGAAAAGCTGGAGCTGGAACAAAAGGGGTTCAAAGAAAGGGACTCTTAGTTGATAACATTACTCACAGCGCACTTGTTGAACCTGTTGTTGCAATGTTAACAAAAGGTCTTCCTAATGCTTTTCAAGTAAGAAAACTTGTTAAAGAAAACAAAGGTCTTGTTGTTAAGTATGTTCCGCAAAAAAATGGAAAATACAGAGCAAGATTAAGTTATGCTGGAAGAAGCTGGGATGTTACAAAAAATTTCAAGGGATATATGCTTCCTAGTCTTCAAAAATACTTGGATGTATAAAAATAGTTTTTAGTCTAAGAGGGGATTTTCTCCTTTTAGAAATCCTTAATAAATGAATTTTAACATAATTTTAGTAGTGTTTTGCAATGGTTGAATCAATGCTTCTCAAATGGTTTAGTTCTCTTTCAAAAAAGAGTGTTGGTGAGGCTGGCGGTAAAGGAGCTTCTTTAGGTGAAATGACTAAAGCAGGTATTCCAGTTCCTAATGGTTATGTAATTCTTTCTGCTTCTTTTGAAAAGTTTTTAGAGGAAACCGATCTTAATGTTGAAATTGATTCAATTTTAGATAGTGTGAATCACAAAGAAATGCAATCAATTGAAAATGCTTCAGAGGAAATTAAAGCATTGATGATGAATGCTAAAATGCCAAAAGATATTGAAAAAGAAATTATTATTAGTTTTAAAAAATTAGATTCTGTTTTTGTAGCAGTTCGTTCGAGTGCAACTAGTGAAGATTCATCAAGTGCCGCTTGGGCTGGACAGTTAGATAGTTTTCTTAATACAAAATCAGATACTTTGCTTGAAAATGTAAAAAGATGCTGGGCATCACTTTTCACTCCAAGAGCAATTTTTTATAGATTTGAAAAAGGACTTCACGATACAAAAATTAGTGTTGCTGTAGTAGTACAAAAAATGGTTAATTCAGAAATTAGTGGAATTGCTTTTTCAGTTCATCCAGTAACTCAAGATAGAAATCAATTTATTATTGAAGCTGGTTTAGGTTTAGGTGAAGCAATAGTTTCTGGGCAAATTACTCCAGATTCTTATGTTATAGAAAAAGTTCCACGAAGAATAATTGATAAAAATATTAGTGAGCAAGAAAGAGGATTATTTAAAGTTGAAACTGGTGGAAGCGAATGGAAAGAAAATCTTTTAAGAGGAAAAGAGCAAAAACTCACAGATAAACAAATAATGGAACTCGCTGAAATAATTTTAGGAATCGAAAAGCACTATGGTTTCCCTTGCGATATAGAGTGGGCATTTGAGAATGAAAAGTTTTTCATAGTTCAATCAAGACCAATTACAACTCTAACTGACAAATCAAACGACAAAGAAATGCCTAGTGTTGTTAAAGGAAAAGAAAGTGAAAAGAAAGAAGAAATTAAAATTACAAAAAAAGAAGTCGAAGGAAATGATTTAGCTTGGGCAAAAAATTATTTGGAATCAAATGAGTTTGATATTAAGGAAGCGAGAATTGCAATTCCTGTTGGGGAAATATTTTTCCCAGTTTATGCTAAACCTAATTGTTTTGGAGATGAGTATGGTCCAGTGTTTATCCCTTACTCAAATCAAAAAGGAAAACAGATTCTTCAACTTGAAAAGTACACTGCTCTTGAGAGACATTCTTGGAGCGAGGCAATTAAGAACAAAAAGAAATTTATAAGTACTCTAAAAGAAGCAACAAAAATTCAAAAGAAAATTGATTCAATCTCAATTAATGAAGACAAATTGTACAAATTGAATTCAAAAAAACTTCATTCTTATTTTAAGGAACTTGTAAAATTGTCAAAAGAGTGGTGGGAATATGGATCAATTGCAGAGGATAAGGGGCTTGTAGTTGAAGAGAAACTAGTTCCTTTGCTAATGAAAAATCACCCAATCTCTAAAACTTTGGCCTTTGAATATGTTTCTGATATGACTGCCCCTCTTGAATTATCGATTTTCAGTAAAGAGAGAATGAATTTTTTGGATTTATGCATTAAAGCAAAAAAAGATTCTAAATTAATTGAAAAGAAGAACAAGAAATATTTTTCAGATTTAAATAAATATTCAAAGAATTATTTTTATGCAAGAACCGGTTTTTATGAAGCATTTTCGCTTAGTGAAGGAAATTTAGTGGGATTAATTAAAGAGGTAATTGAGAAGAACTCAATTGAATCACTAAAGGGTGAATATGATAAACTTGCAAATGGAATAAAACATTTGAAAGAGAAACAAAAATTACATAAAAAAGAACTCACTCCAAATAACGAAGAGAAGGATTATTTATGGTATTTCACTCATATGCATATTTGGCAGGATAAGAGAAAAGTAAGCATGATGAAGCACTTTAATTACTTTGAAAACGTTTTGCAAGAAGTTTCAAAGAGAACTAGTGTGGATTATGATACAATTTCAGTAATGACTCTTGAAGAAGTTGAGGATTTAATTTTAGGAAAGAAACTTAATGTTAATGAAATTGAAAATAGAAAAGAGGGGGTGTTTTTTGTTTACTTAAAAGATAAAGTACTTCGTTTTTATGGCAAAGAAGCACAAGACCTTTTAAGTTCAATTCCTTCTAATGTTGATTCAAAAGAAATTCTAAAAGGTGCAATTGCGTGTAAGGGAAACGGGAAAAGAATAACAGGGAAAGTTCGAATAGTTCATAATCCAGCAAAGGATATTTTTAATGAAGGTGAAGTTTTAGTAACAACAATGACTCGTCCAGAGTTTGTTCCAATAATGCAAAAAGCAAAAGCGATTATTACTGATGAAGGTGGATTAACAAGTCACGCTGCAATTGTTTCAAGAGAACTTCAAACTCCTTGTATAATTGGGACTAAAGTTGCTACACAAGTATTGAGTGACGGCGATTTTGTTGAAGTTGATCCAATGAAAGGAATTGTTATTGTAATTCAAAAACAAAACTTAATTTGTCAAAAAAGTGATGAAGAAATTGTAAGAGAAGAGATATCAAAATACAACTGGGCAAAATGGATTCAAAGACCATTTCAAGCATTTACTGGATCTCTCTTTGAAGATTCATCAAGAAAAGAAAGTTATGAAAAAATTGGGGTTTTTGGAATAGATGAAGTGCCTCAGCTTTTTCAAAGTGGATGTTGGTATAGTAGCTTAGAGGTAATGGAGAAGTTTGATGCTCAAGTAAAAATATATCTTTTAAATCATAAAATGTCTGAATTATCAAACGAACTTATAAAGTTTAGAGAAAAAAGTGAAAAAGATATTGGCAAAATTTCGAAAAGCAATATTGATCCACAGGATAAATTCAAAGAATTATTTGAAATATTAAAACAATGTTGCACTTATGTGTGGATTACGCATGGGATAGAAGCTTATTTTTCAAGGAAATTAAATGAAGAAGTTCCAAAATATGTTAAGGGTGATGTTGAAAAGTTTATTGGAGATGCAAGTTTTCCAAAGAAGAAAAATACAAGTTCAATTCTTGAAGATTTAATGAGAAGTAATACTTCAAGCAAAAAAGTAGCAGAAAAAGCAGGTTGGGTTAAAGTCAGAGACGGGTTTTCAGATCCTTTTACTGAAAATGAAATAGAAGAAATGAGAAAACAATTAAAACTAAAAATTAAAGCTCCTAAAGTAAAAATCCCTAAAGAACTTAAGCCTCTCTTTAAAGAAGTACAAGAATTAGTTTTTTTTAGAACTGAAAGAACCGATGTTTTTTATTATCTTTATTTTAAAGCAAGACCTATACTGAATGAACTTGCAGCCAAACACAATATTTCATTTAAAGAAATGCAATATTGTAGAGCAAAGAGTTTTCTTGATGGTAAAATAGAAAAGTATTATCCTGTGTTTAGTTTTGCAACAGCACAAAATAAAAGTTTTTTTCAAAAAGAATTAATTCTTGATATAGAAGAAACTTATAACTCCATAATAAAAGGAACAGTTGCATTCAAAGGAAAAGTAACGGGTGTTGTAAAAATAGTAAAAGATACTCCTGATCTTCCTAAAGTTAAAGAAGGAGATATATTAGTAACTCAAATGACATTTCCTTCTTTTATTCCTGCAATGGTAAAAGCTAGTGCTTTTGTAACAGATGAAGGTGGGATAACTTGTCACGCTGCAATAGTTGCTCGTGAAATGCAAAAACCTTGTATTATTGGAACTAAAAATGCAACTAAAGTTCTCAAAGACGGCGATTTTGTTGAGGTTGATGCAAATAAAGGAATTGTAACTATTATTAATAAGAAAAAGTGAATCCTATGAATTACCAAGAATTATTAGATTTTGTTCAAAAAAATCCAATGGATCTGCAAAATGCGAATGCATCAATCTTTGCTGCGGATTTTGTATTCCAAGCATACGTTGAAAGTGATCCAATAACAGGAGTTATTTACGAACCAATTTTTGGATACCATGTTACTGCTGATAATTTCTATCAAATTATTGCTGATGATAAAATAAGAGAACTTGCGGCTCTGTAGAAATGATTTATATAGGTAGGGCTAAATAGAGGATTGCCCCTCTATCTAGTGTGATCCCTATGAATGTAATGTATGGAATTAAAGTTAATAGTTTCTGTTCGCTTGTCGAACAGCTTTGTGGAATTGTGGGTGTGAAAAACACGAACCATTTTCATTCAAA
>Ga0268276_1001578_pt1 | contig 21871 bp, 9 predicted proteins | sample saktaG_4_FD_190145 | JGI IMG/M metagenome (GOLD analysis project Ga0268276, IMG submission 190145) | Saline water microbial communities from Sakinaw Lake, British Columbia, Canada - sak_2010_1_5_45m | ecosystem: Environmental > Aquatic > Non-marine Saline and Alkaline > Saline ... | reverse complement strand
GAAATCCCATCCAGCAAGTATCAACCGATCACGCCAAGAGAGCAACTCTTCTGCAACATCGAGTTCATTGGCCGAAAAGGACTTTTCAAAAAACGTCCCAGGGGCAATTTTCTTGAGTGACTTCCTGTACCGAAACACACGTAATGCATTGTTTTCGTTTGGTTTTGAATGGCCCAGATGCAATTCGAGAAATGAAAGCAGTCCTGCGGGACCCATATGGCGGCAACCAGCGGCTATCCCGTCGTTTATAAAAATGTTAATGGGGAAAGTGCCCTGGTCAAATACTGTCGAAAAAAAAATGGTCATGTCTACTTCGGTTTCGATGGTAAATTTATGCAAAATAAAGCAGGGTGGATGCAGTGTATTTGCACTGAACGATATATGGAAGTCAGGTAAAATTATTTATTACCTTCGTATCATGATCCACCGCCACTACAATCCCTGGCACATCACGAACGACGGCGAGCGGGCTGCCGACCGCCAGTTTATATTACCTGCGGGGTCTCAAGGCGAAGTATTTCATGTTATCCATCAGTTACGTATCTCCTCTCGGTTTCATAAAACCCAGATGGTGGGAGAGTGCGACTTTGTGATTTTTACGCAGCATGGAATCTTGGTCATGGAGGTGAAAGGGGGCTTGATTGGGTATGGATTGGCCGATAATGGTGACCAGGGATTCTATAGACTTGTCGGTGACAATGAAAAGGAGGCAATCAGGAATCCCTTTACCCAGGCTGATGCCAATGCAGATGCCATCAGGAAATTTCTGAAGGAGAAAGGGCTGATCAATATCTTCGTTGGTACGATTGTATGTTTTCCAGAATGTGCATTTGATGCCAAAGGAATTGATTTCCATTACCTGTGGCACCTGGACTGCAGGAAAGAGTTGACGGTGACCATTCTGGATGCTATCCGGGAACAGGTTGCCGATTTCGGCCACAAGCAATCGCTGCGAAATGTTGCCTTTCCCGTAAAATGGAAAAGCCTAGAAGAAAAGGAAATCTTTCATGTCTTAAATCTGCTCACACCTGAGTTCAAACCTCAGCTCTATCGCATGCGTACGCTGAAGAACCATGAAGAATCGGTTCGCAGGGCAGAGGAAGGGCTTCATGTACTGGAAGGACTAAGCGAAAACCGGCGTATCATGGTGCAGGGGCCACCGGGAAGCGGGAAAACTACCTATGCCTTTTGCCTGATCTCCAGACTTTGCTTGAATGAAGGTAAAAAGGGGCTATACCTATGCTGGAACGACCTGCTGGCTGCCTCCATAAAGGAGAAGGTCCGGAATTCATATCCAAAGATCCCGGAGGAGAACATTCACATTTCCTCATTATTCTATTATATTGATGAGCTGGCGGGGATGGTCGGCGACTCTTCACTGAAACCAACTTTTGACCATGTTAAAAAACGAGAGATACGGCAGCTTATAAATGAATGCCTGTCGCGGCTGCACCGAGGCAAAGCGCTTCCAAAATACGATTTCATCATTGCCGACGAAGCACAGGACCTGTTTGAAAAGGGGCTGGATCTGCTCATTAAATCGTTGCTGAAGGACAACAACCCACTGCAGAAGGGGAACTACTATATTTTTTATGACGATAGCCAGGCCTACCCGTGGGCGCCCGACCATGACGCTTATATCCGCACACGCGATGCGTTGAAAGAAGCTTCAGCACATTACACCCTCTTTTCAAATCTTCGCATCAACACTGGTGAAGGCCTTACAGAACTGATCCAGGATGCCGGGATGGGGATTGCAGATCCATTGAAAGCATATGGCAAGGATGTAACCTTCATTTCCTGCAAAAATGCCTCTGACTTGCTTTCATCACTCAGGCAATACATTGAGCAGGAGAAAACACTGTGCCAATATAAGTGGCATGAAATGATGGTCCTTTTTTCCTCCGGTCTAATGAAAGAAGGCTCTCCACTGAAAGAGCTTCTTACTATAGCAGATGATTTTGAGTTGATGCTGCCTGAAAACTCCAATCAGAATTCCGGTAAAGTACTCTATACAAAGATCCTGAAGTCAAAGGGACTTGAGTGGGATGTGGTTTTTCTGGCTTGTTCGGATGTTAAAGATCCTTTGACGCAATATCAGTTGTTCATCGGGGCTTCAAGGGCAAAGGGGAAGCTGTATTGTTATATTACAGTTATTAATCATTAAAATTACTTATTATCCCTTCCGTAAAGGGTGGCCCGTTTACTCCAACGAAATTAGAGTTTTAGTACTATTTTTCTAGAATGCTGTAACTGACTGACATTTAATAACTTTTTGATGCTTTGTGTTGTATTTTTTAATAATTTGCAGAGGTAAATTTTAGGGTAAAGATTATGTTGCTGGATTTTGAAACTTTTAAAGCATTACTTGCACAACTGAAAACTGCATATAGTGTTAAAGGGCACACATATTCTGACATACAATCGGACCGTGATTATATATATTATACTAGAGAATCAACTAGCCGTGAGCCACTTTCCCTCAAGGACCTTTATCACGTGTATAAAACATGTGATTACATCAATACAACGATTCTGCGGGATTATATAACCGGCCTGAAGTTTTCTCCCTCTCTAGCCATTCTTATCGCCAGTGGTCTTTATGACAAGAATGGACACCGTGTTCAAGGCGAAGAAGATATGGGTGCTGTTGAGATGAATCTTGAGGGCGAAGCCACGATGCAGGAGGATGAAGTCGTTGCAGAGTTTGAAACCGCAGAGAATGATGAGGGCCGGTTCTTCGCAGCCTTGGGGAATATCCTCGATTCAAAATTTGTAAAAGGAAAATCGTTATTCAAACCGGTTTCTGGTGCAGATTTAACATTGGCCTCAAATTACCTCAACATGGGTTTTCCACCGGATATCAACGATGGGATGGAAAGACTTCTGGCTAACCTAGGAAGCGACAATCAGTTTGGGAAAGGAGGACTGGAGCGATTTGTTGATGGGATGATAATAAATCATCCCATATTGGGAACCCGGATCGTTGAATTTGATGAAGAACAACATTTTACTCCAGCGCGTTTGGATTCGCTACGAATGCTGAAAGAGATTGAAAATTTTCCTTTCCTTGATTTGTACCGTGAGTTGTGTTCATTATCGCAGTTCCTGAACAGTTTCGTACTACCTAAACATAGGGTTAGAGAGAAGTACGATGACCCAATCACCGATTTTAAAGCGTTTCAGGCATGGCTGGAATCTGTTACCCCTCCTGGAAAGAATAATGGCTACATCGCACCGAAACCCGGGTTCCCTTTTATCGGCGGCAGGATTGCTCAACGGGCATATTATGACACCCTAAGAGATGTGGCTCATCTGGCATCTCCTAACCGATCAAAACTTAGTCCCATATTCCGGTTTCCGAAAGTGTATGTCAAGCTGATCCTGAAGAAGGAATTTGACCAAGCCTCAATGAGTGAATTACAGTCACTCATTACAAAATACCTCCAGGAATATTATGATTTTAAGATAATGTAAGTTTTCAGAAATAATGACATCATGAACATCCTCCACTTCCACGATAATCTCATTGAAAACTACAAGAAGTATATCCAGAGTTTCATCAATATCAAAGATCCGGGGATCAGGGAATTTGTCGATAAGGAGATCCAGAATAAACGACTCTGGCCTGAACCGCTGATTCAATTTAATCCGACGTTTGAAAAAGAGAAGAGTATTGAAGAGCTTGTTCGTTCAGGGAAAATCCACTCGGAATTAAATAAAATCTTTTCAGGCTATGAATTGTATCGTCATCAATCTGAAGCGATTGAACTCGGTGCCGAGGGGAAGGATTTTGTTGTGACTTCAGGTACAGGATCGGGTAAGTCACTTACATTTCTGGTGACTATTTTTAATGAGATCCTGTCACATAGGGATGCATTGCAGGAAAAAACCATGGCGGTGATTGTCTATCCCATGAATGCCCTGATAAATTCTCAGTACAAAGCTATTCAAGACTTAAAAATAAAGTATGAGGATACGTATAATACTGGTTTCCCCATCACATTCGGACAATTTACCGGCCAGGAGGATGAGGAGACCCGGGAGGGAATGAGAAATAACCCTCCCCATATCATCCTCACAAACTATATGATGCTCGAACTTCTGATGACACGTGGTGGGCGGGATGTCGATATCCGGAATAATTTCCTGGCAAACATCAAATACCTAGTGTTTGATGAGTTGCATACCTATCGCGGCCGGCAGGGAGCCGATGTGGCCATGCTAATTCGTCGGATAAGAGCCGGGGCAAAGCAGGCAATTGCGACAATCGGGACATCCGCCACGATGATCGCATCCGAATCTTCCACATTGCAAGAACAGAAAGCAGAAGTTGCCCGAATTGCATCCCTCATCTTTGGAAAATATATCGGGGAGGGACAGATTATCAATGAATACCTTGTAAAAAGTCTTGGGAGTAGAATTGATGTGACTCCTGATCATATAAAGTCTGCTGTCTTACAACCAATAAGTATTGATGGCAGCACTAACGATTTTGAGCTACATCCCACGGCAAACTGGCTTGAGGAAGAGGTAGCCCTGGAGATAAAAGAGGATCAATATATCAGAAAGAAACCGGTGACAATCCCTGATATAGCGAAACAGCTTTCGGATTTCTGTGGTGTTGATGAAGCCCGGTGTTTGATTCACTTACAGGAGCTTCTTGACTGGGTCAACCGACTAAATGAAAAAAGGGAGGAAAATAAAACCTATCTTCCCTATCGAATTCACCAGTTTTTCGCCCAAACAGGTTCGGTTTATGCTACACTGGCTGATCAGGATGCCAGGGAACTGATTATGGATGCAGGTCTGTATTCAGAAAAAAATAAAAGTTTTATTTATCCGCTGGTTTTTAGCCGCTTTTCCGGCCATGAATTCTATTGTGTTCAACTCAATTTTTCTTCCAACTCCATCGTACCCCGGGAGTTCTATAATACCAACGACACGGAGGAAGAAGAGGATTCCATGGATGGATATATCTTCATTCAACATAATGAGGAGCGTGAACCGGTGTGGGATGAAGAGAGGGATCTGGAGGCACTGCCCGAAACCTGGTTCAATCCGCCCAGGAAAGATGGAACAGTAACTCTGAAAAAAGAGAGAAGGAACAGAATCCCACGTAAGATATACTTTGATAGCACTGGGGCTTTTTCCTTTGAAGAAATAAAAGAGTTTTCGGGATGGTACATTGCAAAACCATTGCTTTTCGATCCAACATCCGGGACGCTTTTTGACAGGCAAACCGGTGAATATACAAAGCTAATCAAACTTGGCGGTGAGGGACGAAGCACAGCCACCACGGTACTGGCTTTTGAGACCATCCGACAGATGCTGGCTTTTCATAAATCCGAAGAACGGCAAAAATTACTCAGCTTTACCGATAACCGCCAGGATGCCTCACTACAGGCAGGCCACTTCAACGACTTCATCAAAGTGGGTCAGCTTCGTGCAGCCATTACACATGCCCTCCAGAAATATGAATCGCTTGATTATTCAACCATTTCTGACCGGATCTTTGAACAATTAAATATACCTCAGGAACAATTCGCAAAAAATCCTGCCTCATTTCCGGGTCCCAAGAAAGATAACGAAGATGCTTTCAAGGATCTGATCATGTACAGGCTCCTCTTTGATCTCAGACGTAGCTGGCGTGTTGTGATGCCCAATCTGGAGCAGTGTGGCTTACTCACCATCGAATATCGCCATCTAAAAGAGTCAGCAACAGATGATACTCTATGGGAGCCCAACATGTTTCTTTCAAAACTTGTCGGAGAGAAACGCGAAGAGATTCTTCATCAGGTCTTTGATTACTTCAGGAAAGCATATGCGTTGGGATTTTCGATGCTGGAACCGGCTGTAATTAATCAGAATGCGAAAAAAATAAGAGAGAAACTCAGGCAACCCTGGACCCTTGACGATTCAGAAAAAATAGAGTTCCCCACCTACCTGCGCGTTGAGAAACTGGCGGGTACGGCTATCAACTTATATACTGTCAGTGCTGGTTATCAGAGCGTTTTTGGAAGGTATATCAAACGTGTCGCGGGAGAGATGGGGGTTGATTTCAAGGGGAAAGAGAATTACCATGAGCGGATGTATGAACTCCTAAATTTCCTTTATGATGCCGGTTGGCTGACACGAAAACTTGTAAGGGCCAATACCGGGGATGACGTGTTCATCTACCAACTTAAAGTAGATTCCATCCTTTGGAATTGGGGAGATGGAGTTACGATCTATCCTGACCATATTAAACAACGTAGCTACGGCCAATCTAGGCTACATGTAAATGAATATTTCAAGGATTTCTATAGCACAAACTTTAACTCAATCAAACAAATTGAAGGACGTGAGCATACTGGACAGATCAATTCACAGAAACGGAAAGAAAGAGAGACGGACTTCCGGTCTGGGAAGACAAGTGTTCTCTTCTGTTCTCCTACGATGGAACTGGGAATTGACATATCGGATCTGGATGTGGTACATATGCGCAATGTCCCACCCTCTCCTTCAAATTATGCCCAGCGTAGCGGGCGGGCAGGACGAAGTGGTCAGGCGGCACTGGTCATGGTCTATTGTTCAAACTTTAGCCCCCACGACCGCCATTATTACAGCCAACCCGCCCAAATGGTTGCAGGAACAGTTACCCCACCCAGGCTTGACCTGCTGAACCAGGAACTCGTAAAAAGCCATCTGTTTGCTTCGATCCTCACTCGTCACCCGGTTTCTGGTCTTAACACCTCCATCGGAGATATCATCGAGTGTGAGAATGTTTTGCATTTACCCATTTCAGAAGGGGTTAAGACCGCTCTTATTCTATCGGAGGAACAACAACAAAGGGTACGGGAGGATTTTGAACGAACAATCAACGATCTCAATGATGCGACCGAATCATCCGGTCGGTTTCCTGATTGGCTTACCGATGAATGGATTATGACTTCCATTGAGGCATTCCCGGATGAGTTTGATCGGGCGTTTGATCGCTGGAGAAGACTTTACCGGGCCGCTCAAACCCAGATCAAAGAGGCAACCTCCATCATTGAGAACCGAATTTATGCAGATGGCCATGAAAAAAAGAAGGAGGCATATCGTACTCTTTTCCAGGCCGAACGACAAAGGGACCTGTTGCTCAACGATCCCAAAGACAGCAGAGGGAGTACCCAACGGTCATCGAACAAAGATCAATCGGAGTTTTACCCGTATCGTTACCTTGCCGCCGAAGGCCTGTTGCCCGGATATGGATTTACCCGTTTACCTATCAGGGTGTTTCTTGAAAATGCAGAAGCATCTGGCGAATATGTTTCGAGGCCACGAATGATCGCTTTGAATGAATTCGGTCCCCGGAATATCATCTATCATGATGGCGCCAAATACCGGGTCGACCGGATCATCCTGCCTGAAGCAGAGACCAAACTGGAGAAGGCGAAAATCTCGCCGTTTTCAGGGTATATCATGATGAAAGACCAATTTACCTTTAACGTAGATCCTATTGTTAACAGGAGCCTTGACCAGGGGATAGACAAGCACATCCATACCAACCTGATAGAGCTTTCAGAAACAAAAGCCTTCGAGCTCCAGCGAATCACCTGTCAGGAGGAGGAACGTGTCCGCAGAGGATTCGATACGCGTACTTTTTTCTCAGTGGATGGGGGATTCGATACAATCCGTGAAGCTCACGTTAAGGTTGCTGAAGAGTTGCTGTTACACATTCATTCAATTCCTGCCGCACGGTTAGTGCATATCAATTTCAAATGGAAATCTTCCCCCGAGAATGGGTTCGCCCTGAATTTAAAGAACGGATTCTGGCAAAACAAAGGACAAGAGGTTGAAGAAGGCCATCAGGACGAAATTCGAAGGGTTCAGTTGTACACATCAAATACCTCCAATGCACTCTATTTGCAACCAATTACGTCGTTGGGTATAGCAGGAGGAAAAAGGGGAGTGATCACACTTATGTATGCACTCAAGCGGGCGATTGAGATCTACTTCCAGGTAGAGGCCAATGAGATTGGCGCTGCCATCATGGGAGAGATGGATACACCCAATATTTTTCTTTATGAAGCCTCAGAAGGTAGCTTAGGGGTTCTTTCGCAGGTTGTTGAGTCGCCCGTTGTTTATCAAGGCGTCATGCAAACAGCATTCGAATTATGCTTCATCCAGGATGGGGAGGAGATACCAGAAGTGGAACTAGTACCTGCCACATATGATGACTTGCTTAGTTATTACAACCAGCACCACCACCGTGATATCGACAGGAATCTGATTCGTGAAGCGCTAAGGATGTTGAAGGAATCTTCGGTTGAAATACTCACTTCTCCCAATTTTACCAGCTACGATGAGCACTACTATGCCATGCAAGCGGGCAGGGATCCAAACAGCAGTACTGAAGATGAGTTTTTAAAACACTTGTACAAACATGGATTGAGACTTCCTGATGAGGCTCAGCCAAAGGTTGAGCACATGTACGTACGACCTGATTTCTTTTACAAACCAAATGTCATGGTTTTCTGCGATGGGACACCTCATGATGATCCGAATATAAAACGAGACGATCAGGAAAAGAGGAAAGCATTGCAAACTTCAGGATACCAGGTGCTTTCATGGTACTACAAAGAGCCATTGGAGGCGTTTATTGCCAAGCGGCCCGATATTTTTAAACCTGTTAAATAACTGGATATGTCCTTTGATTACAAACCTGGAAGTCTTGTAACAGTGAGAAACAGGCCATGGGTGGTCCTGCCTTCAGACGATAGGGACGTCCTTCTTCTGAAACCCTTGGGTGGATCAGAGGATGAGATCACAGGAATCTACAAACCACTCGGGTTCGAAAATGACAACCCGGCCTCTTATGATTTCAATAAACCAGATGTTCCTGATCTCGGCGACTTTCAGTCAGCCAAGCTACTTTACAATGCTTCTCGCCTTTCGTTCAGGAATGCTGCTGGGCCCTTCCGTTGCATGGGCCGGCTATCCTTCAGACCGCGAGCTTACCAAATGGTCCCCATGATCATGGCCCTGCGGCAGGAGAAGGTCCGGTTACTCATTGCCGATGATGTGGGTGTTGGGAAGACGATTGAAGGGTTGCTGATAGCCAAAGAGCTCTTTGACCGGAAAGAGATCAAACAGTTTGCCGTGGTTTGTCTGCCACATCTATGCGACCAATGGCAGGATGAGTTAAAAAGTAAGTTCGGAATTGAGGCTGTGATCATTCGATCAGGAACGGCAACGGGCCTTGAGCGACAGTTGCGAACGCATGAAAATATCTTTCGTGCATATCCTTTCCAGGTCATTTCCATTGATTATATCAAATCGGGGAATAAACGGCAAGTTTTTCTTGACCACTGCCCTGAAATGATCCTTGTGGATGAGGCCCATACCTGTGCCAAACCTGCCGGGGCTAACCATTCCCAGCAATTGCGCCACGACCTTCTCTATGAACTCTCAAAGAAAAAAGAGAAGCATCTCATTCTGCTCACTGCCACGCCTCATAGTGGAAAGCAGGAAGAGTTTCAATCACTATTGGGATTGTTGAAACCTGAATTTGTCCAGTTAGACATTACACGGTCCAGTGAACAGGAGCGCAAAGATGTTGCCAAGTATTTTGTTCAAAGACGCCGGGGCGATATTGTCAAGTGGCTGGACGAGGAGACCCGGTTCCCAGTTCGGAACTCCGAAGAGTTGCCCTATATAGTGGGGAGCACTTATGGAGACTTATTCAATGATATTTTATCCTATGCACGGGATATGGTTACCGGAACCAGTTACGACCGGCGCAAACAACGATATAGTTACTGGGATGCACTGGCTTTGCTGAGGGGCGTTATGAGCAGTCCTGCAGCAGGCGCTATCATGCTTCGGGCAAAAGCACAAAAGAAACGAATTCCTGGAGCAGATGATGATGCTGATGAAGTAAATCCGGATGAGGAGAGGGACCAAATCACAGACGGTGAAAGCTCTCCAGATGATAATCTTTCCCTCTCTGCTTTAGGGAAAGCCGGCCCGGTAGAAGAGAGTGAGTCACGGAAACTATATGGGTTCGCAAAACGCATGGAACAAATTTGCGGAATTGACCATGACCAGAAAGCGAGGGAGGCTCTTTCTCATGTGAAGAACTGGATAGACCGGGGGTATAACCCGATAATCTTTTGCCGGTATATCCAAACAGCGAATTACCTGGGTCGGTTGGCCCCTCAGTTTTTTACAGGTCGCACATATAAAAATCTTCATATTGAGGTAGTGACAAGTGAACTAAATGATGAGCTTAGAAAGGAGAAGATTGAGTTGATGAACAAATCTGATCGCCGGTTGCTGATAGCCACAGACTGCCTCAGTGAAGGGATCAACCTACAGCAGGGATTTACCTCCTTGCTGCACTACGATCTCCCCTGGAATCCGAATCGTTTGGAACAACGGGAAGGGAGGATTGACCGGTTCGGCCAGCAAGCACCAACGGTTGAGGTAACACTTCTATATGGATCGAATAACCCAATTGATGGGGTAGTGTTGGACGTCCTCCTCAGAAAGGCAAAAGAAATCAGAAAATCAACCGGTATTTCAGTTCCATTTCCTGAGAACAGCTCAACTGTCATGGAGGCTGTGACAAATGCTGTCTTTTTTAAACCAGGGTTTCGTGTCACTCAGCATGGCGAGCAATTGGTTATCCCTGGCATGGATGTCGTTGATGAGCAAAAACAAAAAGTATCCAGAGCTTTCGATGAAGCGGCTGAACGTGAAAAAGCATCCCGAAGCATCTTTGCACAGAATGCGATCAAAGCGAATGAAATTGAGGATGACCTGAAAGCCATGGATGATGCCATTGGCGATGTTGAAGCGGTGGAACTATTCATCACAGAGGGTTTGAGATTTTTAGGAGTACAGGTGGAACCCAAACGGGAGGGCTATAAGATATACACCGTCAATATCCCTGAACGCTTGCGGGAATTTCTGACGGATAAGCACGAAGTCCTGGTGTCTTTCAAATCACCGACGCCCGATGGATACCGCTACATTGGCCGAAACCATCCATTTACGGAGAACCTATCACAAACCCTCATCAACCATGCGCTCACCAGAAAAGCACTTAGAGCTTCACGGGCATCAGTGATCAGGACCAACGCTGTGGATGAAAAAACAGTGTTGTTTCAATTCCGTGTCAGGAATGTGATTGCCGAAAAAGCATACAACAAGGAAATCGTCGCAGAAGAGATGTGGTTATGGGGGTATCTTGGTGACATTGCCCAACAGCGAGAAATTAGTCCGGGCAAAGCTCTCAAGTTGTTGCTTGACACCATTCCATCTCAAAATGTAGAACCAGCCGAGCAGCAATACTGGTTAGAGGAGGAGATGAAGTGGGTCCATGAACCGGAAAATTTCAGAAGAATCACCGACCCCATCGCACTGAAACGTGCCGAGAACCTTGTCCAATCCCATGTACGTGTGAGAAAATTAGTGAAGGGAGATGAATTCAAGGTGGTGGAACCCGTGTTGCCCATGGATGTGATGGGAATCTATATTTTATTACCGGTAATCAAGTAAAGTCAGTATGAAGTACTCCTGCATCAATATACAAGGAAACCTCATCACGGAGGAGATTCTTGAGAAGATAGAAGATGGCTCGGCGAATGGGCAGTCCAACAGTTTCTTTGGACTTGAAGACTCAACAAACCTACGCAATGAGATCGAATATGCCTGGAGTCGCATCCGGCTTGACTGGAACCATTTCAATGAGAAAAGTCAAAATCTTCCTGCAGGGGACCCATATGGTACCACCCTCACCCGGCGATGGATGGAGAACTTCCTGAGCACCCTAGGGTTTTCACTCATCAGGCAACGTGCTTCAGTGATCGGAGATAACCAGCAATCCTATTTCATCAGTCATACCGCGCAAAACCTGGACGGACTTCCGGTGCATATTGTTGGATTCACGGATCCAGAACGACCTGAGAAGAATACCCTTGATATACGCTCCAGCGGTGGATCAAGCCGACTTACACCCCATAGCACCATTCAAGAATACCTCAATGTAACCGAACACCTATATGGGATTGCAGCCAACGGATGGAACCTGCGCTTGATGCGCGACAGCGGCCGGTTGGTGAAACTCACCTACCTGGAATTTGACCTCCGCCGGATGTTGGATGAAGATAAGTATAGTGAGTTTACCCTTCTTTACCGGTTGATGCACTGCACTCGTTTCCCTCGCTCCATGCAGGAGACGGGTCAGTCCCTCCTCGAAAAGTATTATCAGGAGAGTATCGAAACCGGCAATCGAATCCGTGAAGGGTTGAGCAAAGCAGTGCAACGATCTCTTGTTGCACTTGGTAATGGTTTCCTGCAGTCCAAAGAAAACAATGAACTCCGCGAAAAAATCCGACGGGGAGAACTTTCCACAATAGACTTCTACAGACAACTGCGAAGGTTAGTCTACCGACTGCTGTTTCTGATGGTGATGGAAGAGAGGAACCTGGTTTACGATCCCGAAAATCGAGATGAAGCCCTGATAAAGAAAAAATCCATCTACCTTAACCACTACAGCATCGCCCGGTTGAGAAAGTTGTCGGAGAAGAGGTATTTGCATGAATTAAAGTTTTCAGATCTGTGGCAGGGACTTCTACATACCTTCCGCTTGTTTGAAGGAGTTGGACCAGGAAAGAAACTGGGGATTGCTCCGCTATCTGGCGATCTTTTCAGCAGCGAAGCGATCAAAGACCTTGAATCCTTCATGCTCAGCAACAAACTCTTACTTGAGTGTATACGACAACTCAACGAATTTGAGGACGAAGGGCACACCCTGGTTCAGGTCAATTACCGGGCGTTGGATGTAGAAGAGCTGGGATCGGTGTACGAAGGGTTGCTTGAATTACACCCCATCATTGAACACATTGACAGTGATCACCCAGCAACCATTCAATTTTTGTTTCATGAAGGCAAAGAGCGTAAAACAACCGGATCCTACTATACCCGTCCTGATCTTGTGAATGAGTTGATCAAGTCGGCGTTGATACCGGTGATAGAGGAACGACTCACCCCTCTTAAATCCCTGCCGGGAGCCACCCCTCCTAAATCCTCCCCTAAAGGGGAGGACTTAAAGGAGTTTCAGGAGAAAGCGCTTCTATCGCTGAAGGTGTGTGATCCGGCGGCGGGGAGCGGGCATTTTTTGCTCGCGGCAGCGCGTACGATTGCCTGGTACCTGGCACGGATCAGGAGTGGAGAAGAGAATCCTCCACCCTCAGAGTATCGGTCCAGTCTTCGGGACGTAATTCAGCACTGCATCTATGGGGTTGACCTGAACCCCGATGCCGTGGAGTTGTGCAAATTGGCGCTCTGGCTGGAGAGCCACAACAGCGGAAAGCCGTTGAGTTTCCTGGATCATAAGATTCGGTGCGGGAACAGCCTGGTTGGAGTGACCGATTTAAAGGTCCTCACTGAGCCATTGCCCGACGAGGCCTTTAACCCGGTTACCGGGGATGATAAAGAGGTGTGCAAAGAGTTAAAGCGACTGAATAAAGCCTACCGTAAAACCCGGCAGACTGACCTTTTTTCTGCGCTTGAGCAACAGATCAGTCATGACAGGGATGAAGTAATCGAAAATTACAAGGCAATTGACCAAATTGGTCAAGACACCCTTGAAGCCATTGATGAGATAAGGAAAAGGTATGGAAAAGCAAGAACCGGCCTTTACCAGGAAGAATCCGCTTGCAATATCTGGACATCCGCTTTTTTTAAAACCTACACATCAGCAGACGACCCAACCAATCCAACCTCAGAGAAACTTGCCCAGTTCTTTCTTGCACCCTCACAATACGGTATGCTTGTTGGCAAAGCTACTGCCTTGGCCAGTCAATATCGATTTTTCCATTGGCCGCTTGAATTTCCAGATGTTTTCCAACAAGGGGGTTTTGACGTAATGTTAGGGAATCCACCTTGGGAAAGGATAAAATTTGAAGAAAAAGAATTCTTTATTAATAGAATGCCAGAAATTAGTAATGCAAAAACAAAAGCTAAACGTACAAAATTAATATCTGCATTAAAAACCAGTGACCCATTAGTATATCAAGAATATCAAAATGGCCTCCACAATGCTGAATGCTTTGGCAAATTTATTCGCCATAGCAATAGATTTAATTTAACTGCTAACGGTGATCTAAATACTTATTCAATTTTTACTGAGCATTCTACCAAAACTATTAACAAATCAGGTAGAATGGCAATAATAGTCCCTCTTGGAATTGCGACGGATGATAGTACAAAAGACTTCTTTGTAAATATCATTCAAAATCAAAAGCTAATCTCTCTATACGGATTTACGAATTGGGAGTTTATTTTCAAGGATGTTGGGGATAGATTTGCTTTTTGTTTGCTAACTATTTCTGGTGATTTACATAGATTTATTCAGCCATTTCTTGCATTTCATGTTCATAACGTCCTGCAGCTTCAACAACCCGATAGAAGGTTTACTTTGACAAGGGAAGATTTTAACCTAATAAATCCAAATACCAATAGTTGTCCAATTTTTCGGACTGTATATGATGCGAATTTGACTAAAAAATTATACTCAAATTCAACAATTATCCACAATGATAAAAGTGGGGCAAATCAATGGTCAATAACATTATTCAGAATGTTTGACATGTCATTAGATAGTCATTTGTTTCATGACATGCCAATCATAGGAGATGTCCCTTTATATGAAGCCAAAATGTTTTTCAATTATGATCATAGATATGGCAACTATAATGATGAAATGATTTTTAGCGGTCAAGTTAATTTCAAAATTATTCCAACACCTTCAATCGAGGATCTGCAAAACCCTGATTTTTTTGTTAAATCTAGATTCACAGTTACAAAAAGTGAGGTTGCAGAGAAATTAAAGACGATTAATTGGCCTTATAAATGGTTTATTTCGTATCGACTAATTACTCTTTCCGTTAATGAAAGGACAACCATAGCTTCTATATTACCGTTTTGTGCGGTTGGCAATAGTGGCCCCCTAATCTTTTTTGAGAATCAACCCCTTCTGCAAGTAATTTGTTCTTTTGGCATGTTTAATTCGCTTGTCTTTGATTATATCGCAAGGCAAAAAGTCGGAGGTACGAACTTTAGTTTTTTTGTTTTTTACCAACTCCCTATTTTACCAAAACACAAAATAACTAATGATATCGTCGCAATAATAATTCCAAAAGTTATTGAGCTTGCCTACTCCTCATGGGATATTAAATCCTTTGCCGATGATATATGGCAGGAATCCGATGATATATTAAAAACAGCAATAAGAAGGCAATGGCAGTTAAACCAAGAAAACACAAGCGGCCACACTTGGACACCACCCGACTGGGCAGAACAACCGGCTGATCCGAATAAACCAGGATACACAGGATGTCCACTGCCCCCATTCAAATGGGATGAAGAACGCCGGGCGGTTTTAAAAGCGGAGCTTGATGCTATTTACGCTAAATTGTACGGCCTCACAACAGATGAACTTCGATATATTTTGGATCCCCAGGATGTTTATGGCCCGGATTTTCCAGGGGAGACATTCCGGGTATTGAAGGAGAAGGAGATAAGGTTGTATGGGGAGTATCGTACAAAACGGTTGGTTATGGAGGCGTGGGGGAGGATAAACAAAAACGATAAATAATGGTAGTAGTAAGAAATCCAGTTACGAAATATTTTTTCGCACAGGAACGAGAAACACCTGGTCAACTTGAACCGACAACTTATTTCTCGTTTATCGAGAAGATCGAAGAAGTTTTTGATAGTACAGGTGGCCATTTTATTTTTTATCTGGATTGTGTAGAGATAAAGAAAATTAAGAGTGATACAACACCAGAAGAATTCATCCTGCTTCCATCACAAATTTTATTTTGTAAAATACCTCGTTCCAAAGTATTTCAAAGTTTGGGCGATGTGTCTACTGAATCATTTGACGGTACTTGGGTTAAAGTGGCAACAAAAAGATCCAGTGCCATTGGAATCTCATGTCAAATTGATGGTGTTTATCTAGAAAATTCAAGGATTGAGGTCAATACTATAACTCCGATTAATGAGTTGAATCCTGAAGAAATTGAAAAGTATCGAAATTTAATAAATTCTTTTAATCTTGAAGACCTTTCAGAAGATGCCAGAGCATATGATTGGGGTGAATTAGAGCAAAGATTAAACCAATTCCACCATGTCGGGATATACAACGTTGGTCAAGGGAATCTTACTGCCCTTTGCTATGAAAACAATTTGCCATTAATTTATTTTGATATGGGGGGCGGATTTGGAGCTAATAAACACACATATCCTAATAGACTGTCAATCTGTGTAACAGGTCAACCATCTGTTTTATTATCACATTGGCATCTCGATCATATTGAAACAGCTTTAAGATCAAACCAATCGCATAATCTTAAATGGGTGGTTCCACTTCAACCTATAGGATTGACCCATTTCATCTTGGCTTACCAATTAAACCAATTAGGAAATTTATTTTCTTTAGATACCACCCAAATTATCGCGGGGCTATCTATTCTGAAATGTACAGGTCAAGTAAAGAATGATAGTGGACTGGCACTTTTAATTGATTTTGAAAAAAGAATATTACTGCCAGGTGATTCAAGTTATAGGCGGATTCCAAATCTTGCAGGTCTCCAACTGGATGGTTTACTTGCTTCTCATCATGCATCGAACAGAGAACTTATCCATAATGGGATAAATGCAATCCCACTAGCGAATAATGATGAGAGTATGCTTGCATTCTCATATGGACAAGGAAATACTTATCCAAATCATAATCCTCTCCATATAATAGCAACATACCGACAAAGGAATTGGGGAAATAATTTATATCTCGAAACTCCAAATGGGAATATAATAATGGAAATGAATGCGCCGAATCTTAATGTTCCTTGCCAAGGGAACATGTGTGATCTGGCTCTTCAACAACATTTTTAATAAGAATTTTGAATTGGAAGAAATGAATGAGAATAGGTTATGTGTGTTACTTGGTGCTGGATTTTCAAAACTAGCTGGTCTTCCCCTTGTAAAAGAGATCAATGAGTATTTTACTCGAGATAATGTTAGAAAATTATTAAATTTCTCATCAGGAGAGTGGAAATGGACTGATTTTGCCAGTGATGTCGATAAAAGTAACGGTACGATACCTTTTGATCATATTGCTTATGGTTTTATATTAAATGAGTTAGTTGTTGAATTTACTAGGTTAAACGGTAGATTCTCTAATTATGAAGATTTTTATCAATTTGTATCTGATAATTTGTGGAAAGAAGGTTTTTATAGTTCAATATGTTCAAGTGCACAAGATAAATTCATTTTATCTGGACTAATTGATGCCAAAAATCCAAATTATAATTCATATGGATTTGCCTTCACACATCCGAATATTGGAATAATTTTTCCTCTAATCAATTACTTAATTTCTGATCTTCTTTTTGTCCGAAGAATTCCACTTGATGTATCAACCGCATATTCTTCATTTATTGAATTCCTAAAACGATTCAATACGATTGATATAATAACACTTAATCATGATCTCCTTATAGAACATCTGGTAGAAAACGAATTAAAGAAGCAATATTCAGATGGTTTCTCAAGAAACCAGAACATCCTTTTTTCATCACAAGGACTACCTTTAAATACGTTCGCAAATATATTTGATAAAGATATTTCATTAATTAAACTGCATGGGAGCCTGGATCTTTTCAAATATATCGTATCGACAGAACACGGGGCATTCGTCACACCGACCGGATACTATACTTATTTCAAAACCAGTGATTTCAATGAAAAACAGATGCCGGAGAGGAGAAATCCTGAGACCGGAGAAAGAATTCAACGGTTTCATAGTAATATTTCTCCTCAATTTATCACCGGTAGTAATAAGCAAGATATAATTGCATCTGATTATATGTATAATGCGCTCTATGATCAAGCCGATAAGAAACTTTCTGAAGCTACTACACTTTTAGTAATTGGGTATTCTTATGGTGATAAGCATGTAAATGACTTAATAAAGAAAGCTGTTAGTGGTGATAAAGTAGGTAAAATATTTAATATCAATCCAACCAATATATTCCCCTTTTCTTCGGTTACAAGTGAGATAATAAATTTGAAGGAATTATGTGAACTATAACTTCGAAAGATAATATTTACGATTATGCGAATTGAAAAATTTATTGATTTCGTTAAAAGAATCAATGAAGACTTAGGTATTGATTTTTGTAATCAATTTCAATATAAGCGGAAAGAACTTGCCGGTTTAAGTAGAGCGGCGACGCGAAATCAATTATTTGGTAACATTAAAGATACATGGGCTATCAATGAAGGTGGAGGTATTGAGGTTCAATATCACATAGGATTAGATGAAGACGATTTGTTATTGGTTTATGGTATAGGTTTTAATACCCAATATGTTCCCTTCGCTAATGAAATGAGCATGGTGAAATATGTTCGTCCATATATGAAAGCATTTCTTGCATTAGAATCAGAAATTAGAGAAATTTTACCAGAATATAAATTTGTGTACGGAGATATAAATGAGCTAAGAAATCCTGAAGAAAATAAATACTATTTATTTGGGAAATCTATACAAATACAGGAATCTCAAAATGGGTATTTAATTGAGGACGATGAATATAATTCTATGATCAGTGACCTCAAGAGTCAATATCCAGCATATGTTCAAATATTTGAAAAAAGGAATCAAAATCTTAATACTAGCGACAGCATGGAATCAATAAAGAAAGTATTACAAGAGAAATTTCAAATTATTCTTCAGGGCCCCCCGGGGACAGGTAAAACATATTTTGCGAAAGAACTTGCATATTATCTTATCACAGGGACAATTCTGTCGAAAGATAAAGAAGAGAGGGAACGGCAAGAAAAGAATTTATCTGAATCTGAACAATATAGAATCGTCCAATTCCATCCATCTTATTCATATGAAGATTTTGTAAGAGGAATAGTCGTTAAAACAAAGGATTCTGTAGTTGAATATAAAACAATTAATAAATCATTTGCTGCTTTTGCAGATATTGCTAACGAGAATTATCAAAATAGCCTGAAAAATCCAGAAGAATATTCAATAGACACCTGGATTGATAGTCAACTTGATATATTTCGAGAGTGGATTGAAGATGAACTTGCTTCAAAAGGTCTTATTCAAATAACAGAAAAGGTCTATATTTTTCAAGTCGATGAAGATTGCTATAGATACAAAGGTGACTCATGGCAATATGAAGGCCGAGCAAACTTTGCTGACTTGAATAATATTATTCGCACTAATATCGGGAAACATGAAAAGGATTTTTATATCGACCCAGCATTATCAATCCATGCGAAATACCGAAAACCATATTATCTATCAATATTAAAGTTGTTTTTCAATCGTGCCAAGCCATACAATTTAACCGTTGTTGAATCCGAGAAATTGAAAAATTTTATTTTTATTATTGATGAAATTAATCGTGCAAATCTTCCTTCTGTACTTGGAGAATTAATATATGCATTAGAATATCGTAATGAAAACGTAGACTCGATGTACACACTTGAGGATGGCACTCGAAAGATTTGTATCCCTCCGAATTTATATATTATTGGAACAATGAATACCGCTGACAGAAGTATCGGACACATAGATTACGCCATTAGGAGGAGGTTTGCATTTGTTGAGATGCTTCCGACATCTGAGCCCTTGAATGATTTCGCCAAGCCATTATTTGCAGAAGTTTCCTCCTTGTTCATTAAGAACTTTGATTCAATAACTGACTGGCAAAATCCTATTATTGAAAGATCACCTCACCTTGCCTCAGATATTCAACCGCAGCATGTATGGATTGGTCATAGTTATTTCATCACTGACGATCAAGAGAAACTCAAACTTAGGCTGAAATATGAGATAATCCCCATTTTGAAGGAGTATCTAAATGATGGAGTTTTATTAGAAACAGGAAGACCGATCATAGATGAGCTTTCTAAAAACTGTTGAAGGAAAAAACTTCATAGAACACCATGATTGGTATTATGAAGAGATTATTCCGGAGTCGAAACTCCCGGTAATTCCTCCACCGATATTATTTCAGAACAGAAAAGAAGCACCTTGTGTCTATATTGACGCTACCAGGATGCTCCATTCATCTTATTATGTTGGCGTTGACTGGCTTAATGATGACACAGAGATTTTTATAGAACCCAAACTTCATAAGGATAGTGCAACTCAAACGAATTATTTACAAATGCTTTTTGATTCGTTGAAACACCATGATGCAGTTGAATATACTTATAAGCTTTTTGAAATAAAATGGAATAAAAAATTTATCAGTATTGAACAAACACAGGATCTGCTTACACCTTTGCTCGTTGTTCAATTCCTTAGGATAGTTCAACAAATCGTAAGGAAAGGTCTTAAGAAGTCATATTATCATGTTGACAGGAATCTGAACGGCAGAATCAAGGGAAAAATTCAGGTTAGTCGAACTATTCAAAAAAACCAATTACAAGGCAAAACACTTTTATCCTATTGTGGTTTTGACGAGTTCGGGTTAAACTGTCCTGAGAACAGATTAATTAAGAAGGTATTGATCTTTGTACAAAGATATTTACCCACAATTCCTAATCTTAGCATTAAGCCATTTTCATCTGAAGTTTTTAATTACATTTTCCCTGCTTTTGAGGAGATATCGGAAGAAGTAAATCATTACGATGTTGTAAATCTTAAAACCCGAGTATTTTACAAAGAGTATGAAGAAGCAATTCGCATTGGTAAGCTAATTTTACGCAGATTCGGATACAATATCACCAACATCTCGGATAATAAGATCATTCAAATACCTCCTTTTTGGATTGACATGTCTAAATTGTTTGAATTATATGTACTTGGAAAACTTAGGGATACTTATGGTAACTCAGTTGTTTTCCAGTCAAGTGCGGAATATGGGAATCCTGATTATTTATTGAACACGGGGAATGAAAAGATTATTATTGATGCAAAATACAAAACATACTATAAAGAAGGACTCAAAGGTCAAGCTCAGGGGAAAAGAGACAATATTGTAAAAGATATTCGTCAATTAAGTGGATATTCAAGAGATAGAAAGATTCGTGATTATTTGAAAATTGAAAATGCGGCTATTATCCATTGCCTCATTGTTTTTCCTGATCAAAAAAGTAGTGATGAACTACCTGATGAACTAATTTCTGAAAGAAATGCAATCCCTGAGTTTTTGAGATTCTATAAATGCGGGATTAAATTACCCATTATCAATACATAATCCATGGTAGTAAATAGAATGACACGGTATGGTTGGATTTATCAAGCAGACGATTCTGAGAAATATTTTCCATTTAAAGTTATTGCACCAGAGGAGGAAAAAAGAGAAATTCCAGCTACTCTTTATAAATATTATTCTTTATCGCAGAGATCTGTTGAAGCAATTGAAGGACAATTCCTGTATGCTCCTCATCCATATCAGCTAAACGATCTCTATGACTGCCATGAAAGCTTGATTCAATTTGATAATATTCAGGTGATCACTAATATATTCGAAAAAATCATTCCAAGAGAGGAAATTGAAAAAGGTTTCAAGGCTAAGGACAAAGACTTTCTCAGAACCATACAACTTAACTTTAATTTACTGGTATATTCCAAGTGGGGAATTCTCTCATTCACCGAAGATCATTTGAGTATTCCAATGTGGTCTTACTACGCACTAAATAAAGGATTTGTTGTCGAATTTAATTACAAAGAGTTTGATTTCTCAACCCATGGTCCTTTCCAGGTGAATTATCAGGAATCAATTGAGCCTGTTTCTGTAGAAAAAGGGCTTCCCTTATGTGTTCTTTACCAATCGAATATTAAAACAAAGCAGTGGGAACA
>Ga0268276_1001577_pt1 | contig 21871 bp, 21 predicted proteins | sample saktaG_4_FD_190145 | JGI IMG/M metagenome (GOLD analysis project Ga0268276, IMG submission 190145) | Saline water microbial communities from Sakinaw Lake, British Columbia, Canada - sak_2010_1_5_45m | ecosystem: Environmental > Aquatic > Non-marine Saline and Alkaline > Saline ... | reverse complement strand
TAAAGCTCTCATTCAAGATGTTACAGTCAGCGTGCCAATTGGAAGATTAAGCAGAGCACAAAAAGACAGAATCCTCTTGATGTTCAAAGAAGGCAAAATAACTGAAGAAAAAGCAAGAGGAGATTGCAGTGCCAGCAAAGGGGTAAGGGAGATGCTAGGTATTCCTGAAAACAACAGAGAAGAGTATACTAAAGAAGTCAAAGCATGCATCATAAATGTTCCAGTTAATGTCCGGTATGTTATTGAGAATTTTGATAAATTAACAGACCAGGGACTTGTATCTGTAGATGATATAAAAGAATTATACTTGGTTCTTGCGATAAACAACAAAGTAAACACAGATTCAAAATCAATAAGCGCAGTTCTTAGAGACTATAACAACATCAATGTCTTTTCTAAGTTTGATAATTTTGAGAGCATAATACTAAAAAAAGAAAATCGCGACACCCTAAGTAGTAAGTGGGGCTTTGATATTCAATCTTCAGAAACTGAGAACAAGAAGAAACCCCTTACCTATAATTATATTCCAACAATTGATGCAAGTGTCTGGGGCAAATTCAGTTCAACAGATGCCCCTTCACTATCAAGCTCAGAAGATATTGTCAAAAGTTACTATGGTGATGCAGGAGGGAAGCCCTACATGATATTTTCTGATTCAGGGAGGACAATTTTTGCTATTCTAGAACCAATTGGCGGGGGAAATTATAATTATATTAAAGCCTTTAAAATCTTAGAAGATTCAACAGGAAAATCCGTAATACAGCAACAAACAAATGATAAAGGAGAGATTATCGGAGCGAAAGAAGATGGCCTTTCTGATACAGAAAAAGCCTTGCTTCCAAGGATACTTGAACAAGACCTAGGAAAGTGTGGGCACGAGATGGTGAGAGAAGATTATCAAATAAAATTCTGGGAATCAGGACCTTATGAAGGGCTCATAGCTTACATGCCTATCTTGAGAAATGAGGGCTGGTATTATGCAACTAAATCTTACAGCGGATTCGAAAATAAATTAGTTTCATATAAAGAAACAGGGCAAGTAAATGAATACTGGATATGCAATGTCGGAGAAAACGGAAAAGCTGAATTTAATTTCTATTCAGGAGCAGAAGGCGATGATTGTGGCTGCACTGAAATTTCAAAAACAACAGGTATGGATGTTCCAAATGATAAAAAACCGTTTGTAGATAAACTAGAGAAATCAGGAGGATGTATACAAAAAGCACTTCAAAGCCGCCAGAAAAAAGAGAGCCCAATAAATGCAGGTGACTGTGGAAAGCCAATTGTTGGCAAGCCCCCAGTTAATATTCCTTCGACACAGTGCGAAGAATTCATGAGCCCAGAAGACTGCTCACTCATGTTCAATCTCTGCGACCCAGTAATATGCCCTTCAAGCAGATGCGACTTCGGAGGAAGATTCCCTGTCGAGAATGTCAAGCAGTCGGGAATAGTTGGTTCACTAGTTTTATGTTCAAGCAATACAGATGTAGTTGTTCCTATCTGTATTACCGGCCTATACAACGGCCTAGACGCCCTGAATAATATGGTCTTTAAACAGTACAGGCAGTGCCTTCAGAAGCAAATTGATACAGGACAAACAACAGGCCTCTGTGATTACTGGCACTCGGTTTATTTCTGCCAACTTTTATGGAGTAATTTAGATCCATTCATAAAAGCAGGAATTCCACTAGTTACATCCTCCTTGAACACAGGCGGTGGAGAGTATGCGCTCTTTTCAGATGCCTTCAAGAGCAGCCAGGATTCTTTAACATACTTCACGCAGAATTATGGTTCAAATGCTTTTACATCATTCAAGGAGAAATCTGTAGATGAATCCAGCACATCAGTCTGTGACAGATTCCTTTCGATAAGATATCCAACAGTTGCAAAGTTTTTCGATGATTTAACAAAAGCAGATTCATACTATCAGCTCTATGCTTCTGTTGACGAAGTTCCAATGGGCGGAGGAAGTCCGGAGTCTCACTACCGAGTATTCTACACAATCTATGCAGGAAGGGACCAGCCATTAAGTTATCAAGTCTATCTAAAGAAAAAAATAAATTCACAAAGTTACACCTACGAACAAGAAAAGCAGTATGTGAGAGATGCAACAGGATTCCTTGCAGTAGGGCAGACAGTTTCAAATAAAGCAGATATAATCGCGCCATCAGGATATACTGAAATATGCATAAGCATAAACGGTAAAGACGAGTGCGGCTTTGGAACACTCTCAACGTCCTTCGCTGTTCAAGAGCTTCAGAATGTCTATCTTCAGGACCAGATAAAGAAAAACATCAAGACACAGAAAGAGTGCCAGGCAGGTTCAGCCACAATCATTCCAACCGCATCCCTGAATATCCAAAGCCAGCTTAAAGAGGCTCTTCAGCCCGAGATTTATAGAAGAGGGATAGTTAGGATTTGTGCATCTGATAATCCAAGCGGCTCAACAGATTCAACAAGATATCAAAGAATAGGTTACTGCGATAATGAAAAAATTGGATGCTGGCTTGATATGAATTCTGTAAATGACAGCATCTCAGACCTTGGAATCGTAAAAGATATTTATAATTATTCACGGCAGAGCACAATAACCTACATGCTAGAGAAAGAGGGATACGATCTTCAAACAACTAGCCAGGATAAGCTTCTGGCAATAGAGCAGGAAATGAAACAGATTGAAAAAGACGCAAATATTTTGATAGATACTATCAATCAAAGATTTTCTGAAGTATTCTCAAATGCTAAAAAAAACCCTTATGAGGAAGCAGGAATTACTTTAGCTCCTCTTACGGGCATGGTAACAACGAATGAGCAAGATATGCAAACAAAAGTCAATGATTTAACAATTCCTTCAAACATAAACAAAGATGAAATTCAAAAGATTCTCGATGATTATGCTCCTGATTTGGCTGACTTGAACGGAAAGATTGAGGTCCTTGTAAAAGAACTTAGGGTCGTAAGTGGAAAATGTGTCAGCATAGAAGAAAAATCAAGAGCAGAGTGGGATATCGCAGTTCTACTAGATCTTAAAACAAAACTAAAATCCCAGGTTGAAGTTGCCCTGACTACCTTAGCAATTATGCAAGGAGGAAGCTGTGCAGGGAATGGCGGAAACTGGTATGGCTTGCCAATCTGTCCAGCAGGATACAAACAGATAAACGATGCTACTGATTCTCAGTATCGTGCAGGTTATATATGCTGTGCTCAAGTTTTAGGAAAGTTCGAAGAATTTACTCAGTGGTATACAGATAATCTGAAAATAATCGATCAAAATGAAAAAACATACACTCTCCGGCTTGGAGATAATGAAGTATTCTCCCCGGGAAAAGGAAGAGTTATCAAGGCAGATACTAGCCTGAAATTCTTAGGCATGGGCAACAGAGAGTTTATTGTTCAGTTTGCAGATAATCTATTTATCAAATATACTATTTCTGGTCGTGCTAAGATTAATAATGTAATCACCAAGGGAAAAATACTCACTCCCAGGAATACCATATTCCATATTGCTTCAACATCGGCAGCAGCGATTGGGAACACAGGTAGTAATATATTCACCAAGACAACACCAGGGGGAGAGGTCATGGTTATGGCTTATGTTGATAGCGAGAGAGACTTAAGAGACCCCCTATGTTTCTTCTCAACAGAGAAATTCGATGAAATTAAAAAAGCTAATCCCGGAATGACTTTCCCTTCAGATGATGAATGTAAGCATGAAAGAGGGGGCATAGAAGTTGAAGGAGTAATTTATGGGACAACTCCCACAATTCAATACGATGCACTCTGTCAGCAGAGAATCGTTGAAATAGCTAAGTCAGGGCTTGGATGCGATTATGTTCTAGGTGCACCAATCCTAGACAGTGCCGAAATACCCAACTGCATCACTAGCCCAAAAACTGCTTTTGATTGTGCATCCTTTACCCAATGGGTATACAATCACTATATTGATACTTATTCGAGCAGCATAAGCAAAATAGCAGACAGAACTGCTACTCAGCAAGCGCTTAAAGTAGGCACATTAGTAAGTAATGCTCTCGGCAAGCTCGCAGTATACGAACAAGATAAACTTCAGCCAGGTGATTTATTATTCTTTAAGGGTGCTGAACCACCTGATGCAGTCTATGATATTGGGCATGCTGCAATTTACATTGGAAACGGACAAATGATTCATGCCCCTACCGGTAGCGACGGCAAAGGGGTTCGTATATCAGATATAACCAATTATTATGAAGGAACCTTCAGAGGAGCTAAGAGAGTCTGTGTAGCAAGTAGCATTGTATCAATCGGACTGGGCCAGAGTTTAGGAATAGTTCGCCCCTCTTTTTATTGGACCGCGAATGGTGATTTAACAAAATATAAATCAAAATCCTCTTCTGATGTAATAAAATTATCAGATAACAGTGGCACAGTTCTTAAAACTGTTGGAAAAGCATTCATTGATGAAGTAAAGATGGAAGGTTCTGCGACTTTTACATCAGATTCAGGAGCAAAGATTGTTTTTAGTTATTCTAGCCTAAAAGAAGTTTCAGGGGGTTATCAAATAACTCCTCTAAATGTAGAGTATGGGACCGGCGCTAGGGGCGTATTGATTCCTTATCGGTCAATTGCAATAAATCCATTAAATCATCTTTCTGGAACGGATTTAGCCTATGGAGAAGTATATTATCTTTCAGAGATGGATGGATGTCCACTTCCAGATGGGACAAACCATGACGGTCTAGTCATAGCGCAGGATACTGGCAGCGCATTTAATGGGGCGAATAAACCTGCAGATAGGGTTGACCTGTATATAGGTATTGAAAGTCTCACAAATAATTTAGACAATGCATTTACTAGATGTCATGTAACAAATCTTGCACCAACTGAAATAAAGAGTGTTAGCGTAGCAACAAAAAATGCATTCTATTCTCAATATAGTCTAAAAGGTTCAACGCCATCAGGAACACAAACCCCTGCTTCATCAGGAGAGTTTTCCGGAGTGAAACTTTTTTCAAACAAGAACAATGGGGACTTTGATTCAAGCAATGCAAATAATCTTGTAAGTTATTCAGACAGCGTCAAGGTTTGCGCAGTCCTTGAAAAAGATGGAAAATTATATTCAAGTTCAGAAGTATCCTCAAAAAATTCAGAAGTCAGTGCATGGTCTGGAACAACGCCGACTATCAACTGGTATATTGTTCAGCCATTGTGGAGGCACCCTGATGCGGTATCCGCAAGTTTCGCGACGATATATGGAAAGACATTCAAGTGGTATGAAAATGATGTTCAAGAGGCAACATGGCAGACCTACAACGGAGTGAATGCAGATACCATTCAATACAACCAAGTTAATCTCCAAGTAGGTGACTGGTGTCTTCCAGAAAGCATAACTCAGAAAGTAGGAACATACTATTACAGGGCTGAAGTCACAGACACCAAAGGGAATGTATTTTCATCAGCCGGGAATATAGCGAGTTCATCAGACATAGGGGCTGGAAAATTCTATCCCCCTGTTTTTTCAGGCATGGCTTCGTCTCTTCTAGAGAAGTCCTCTTATGATCATGGAATTAAAGATACTCTAAGGATAAGCAGGAAATCAAATTATGCAAATAGTCAAGCTGGTGAAAAAGAAGCAAGTTTCATACAAACAGTAGAGGCGTACAAAAATGTCCCATACATCCTAAATACCCGAAGCACCCTGATTGAGGCGTATACTCAAAATTTTGTAGCAGTTGAATGTGGTTCGCTTTTAATGGGTGCTGCAAATTTAGCAGATTCTGCGAATATCCCTTTATCTTCTACAGGTCAAGAATTAGTCAATAAATTTGGGACTCTGTCTTCTGGTTCAACAAAGATTGAAAAGATTCTTCTTAGCAAAATATATTCTGGTCAGCCGGCAGTCAGGATAAATAAGAATGAACCTGCTGCAATGCACATAGGGGACATTATCATTATGCATGATGGAACAGATTACAGAACAGCCGCTGCCTTGATAGAGGACAAAGACCCTATTGGTTATTTAAGTGCGAACGATCGAGTCATTTATGTCTCTTTTATGTGTCAAGAGAGCAATAAGGGACAGCTTTGTTATAATGGTTTAAGAGATTCTTCGGGAGATATTTGGACGGCGACTATATTAAGAATTATCTGAAAGTTATCTAGATTTAATCTAAAAGACTAAATTTAAAAAAAATAAAAAAATAAAAAAAGTGTTTATTACTTTGCTATTTCTGCAAAAGAACCGCATTTTTGTGGTGCTGTAGGTCTGTTTTCATAAGGTGCATTACCTTGGTTTACATCAACATAAACATCTCCGTTTACATCTACGTGTACTCCATGCATACCGTTGTAATGTCCAGAGCCGTGTCCATGCTTGCAAGGAGTTGTGTCATCACTTGTGCCGAAACTTTTATCATAGGCATCTGCAACAGTCTTGGAACCTTGGATTCCCGCTACTTGTGCTCTTACAGCTTTATGTGCAGCAATCCTTTGTTCATCTTGTAACTGTGCTTCTAATCTGGTTAGTTTGATTTGTTTTCTCATTTCACCAAGATCCCTATCGGCGCATCCAGCAGTTGCTAGTAAAAGTCCTAAACCTGCTGTGGCAAGAAGTGGATAAACTATTGATTTGTTCATTTTCCGCCTCCGTCCCGATAAGCATCTCTTGTTTCTTGTGCTCCGTCAAGCAAATGTCCAAGAGAATTTGATTTTCCAAGTTCTTTTGATCTTGCTCCCAGATATTGTCCTTGAGCTTCCGTTCTATCTGTTTTTCGGTCGTATGAATCACAAGTAGAACCTAAAATAAGTCCACCGACAAGAAGCAATCCAAGTAATCCTGCACCAACTGGCCAGTATCTTCGTGCAAAAGCGCCGAATCCACCAGCATTAGGCTGTGGTTGTGCTTGATTGTTCATCATTTTATTTAATTTAAACCTCCGTAATTACTAATGATAGAGACTTTATAAATCTTTCGGTGTGTTGTAACTATCTAGTGACAATTGAATGAAAAGAGAGATCGTAAAAAGTAAACGTTAATTTAGCACCAACTTTTATAGAATTCCTTAAATTGCTCTAGGTTATCAATCGATTAAAATACCTTGGACACATGCTTCTTGTCCTGGTCTGTTTGTTACCCGGACTTTTCCAAGATCTGTCTCGAGAATAGCTCCTTTGACAATAGCATTTCTTCTAGCTAAGAAAGGATTACTTGGAACTTCTTTGACAGTTTTTATAAGCGCTATTTTGCATTTCTTGTCTTTTTTTATGAAGACATTTACTTTATCTGTACTCAATAAAAAAGATTTGTGATGTCCCCCCATGGTCCTGACTGATTTTTTCTTCTCAATACCGAGGGTGACTTGTCTGAATACTCCAATATTTTCGAATAGTTTCTTCTTTCTTGTCTTCTTCAGCTTTCCACCGGTTGATTTTCTTCCTTTCATAGAAATGAAGGCAGAAAATGGTTTAAATAGTTTTCTAAAAGATAAATTTCTCTTTCTTAAGTTCAATTTCTCTTTCCGAGGTTTCTCTTTTAAAAAGAGAAAGCTCATAGAAACGTTTAAAAACATCTCAAACAAGAACTTAATATGGTTAACGGAATAGAAAGACCACTAGATTTGTTAAATCAGTCAAAAGGAAAAGAAATTTTAGTGCAACTTAAAAACAACCAGCAACTTGTCGGAACTTTGGTTGCTTTCGACATACATATAAACATTGTGTTAAGCAACACCAAGGAACTAGAGAGCGGAGAGATAAAAAGGAACATCGGAATGGCCTTTATTCGAGGAGATACAATCATATACATTTCTCCTTCGCAAGCATCTTAGACATAAAAATAAGTGAGCTAAAAGTTTTTTAGGTTTCAATTTTCCTAATCGTGAGTCTGGAAAAGGGATAATTAATTTCTATGATTGCGCCACTATCCTCTCAAAACATTTTTATATCATCTATCTCTACTGGATTTATGCGGGGGTGTCGGAGCGGTCAAACGAACACGGCTTAGGACCGTGTGGCTTAGTGCCTACGCAGGTTCGAATCCTGTCTCCCGCATTTTTAAAATGAGAACAATTCACCTCACTTATTTTGTTCATGGAACAACCGCAGATAATGAAAAAGAGATTTCTTCTGGATGGAAAGATGTTGGATTATCCAAATTAGGAAAAGAGCAGTCTATTAAATTGATAGATCAAATTAAAAATAAGAAATTTGATGTTGTATTTTGTTCTGATTTGAAAAGGGCTGTTGAATCCGCGGAAATCACTTTTAATGGCGAAGTCCAAATTATTAAGGATAAAAGACTTAGGGAGTGCAATTACGGTAAATTTAATGGATGCAAATCAGAGATAGTTGAACCGATGCAAGAAAAGTGTATTTTTGAAAGATTTCAGGATGGAGAAAGTTATGAAGATGTTAAAACAAGAATAAAAGAGTTTATTGATTTCTTGAAGGAAAATTACGAAGGAAAGTCCGTTGCCATTATCGCCCATAAGGCGCCACAACTTGCTTTGGATGTTTTATTGAAAGGCAAGACATGGAAGCAAGCTTTTTTAGAAGACTGGAGGAAAAAGGGAAAATGGCAACCTGGCTGGAATTACGAAATAGAAGAAGGTATAGATGAAAAAGATTTGAAGAAACTCGTGCAAGAGATTGTAAAAAAATCAAAAGATTTGAAAGATAAGCATACTTCTGAAAAAGATGCCAAAGTTAATTATGCCTGCATATTCTGCCAGAGCAATGAGCAATTCAAGGAAATTATCGGGCTTGCGAAAAAGTTAGGGAAGATAATCGAAGAAACTCCGAAAGGCCCTCTATTTCATATCAAATCACTTGAAACAACATCAGGGAAGCTTCAGCTTCTCAAGATACGGAAGCCCGACGTGAAAAGGCCAGAGTTAGGAGACGCTGATTTCACTGTTTCAAATTATCCTGAATTTAAGAAAAAATATTTGTCAAAGAAGGGGTTCAAGATCATAATCCGAGAGAAATTTGAGATGATAGAACTTATTGACCCTGAATTTAATGCACTCGCATATTTCTCAAACCCTCCCTTGGATGAACAATTTGGGTTTTCCTAGATTTTTCCATCATCTCGACGAGAATCTGCAAAAGGTTTAAAAATCTATCTACAGAAAGATTTATAAAGCATTTCCTTGTTTATTTTATAAATCTTAAGGTTATAATTCACCTTGATTTTACATAATTTTTTAAAATGGCTTCAAAGTTTGTCAAAAAGTGTCCAGAGTGCGGTTCTGTAAATCTTGTTTATGACGAACAAAAAGGAGAAATCATATGCGGGGACTGTGGTCTAGTTGTTGAAGAGAAAATGATTGACCTTGGACAAGAATGGCAGCAATTCAGAGAGGGCGAGAAAAAGACAAGAGGCGGGGCTCCCTTAAGTATGCAGAAGTTTGATCAGGGCCTCACAACAAATGTCGGAGAAATCTCAGATATCTATCAACTAGGTTCAGAGAAGAAGATAAGGAAATTCTTTAGATTAAAGAAATGGCAGGAGAGAGTCTCAACTTCTATTGAAAGGAACTTAAGACTCGCCATGGCTGAACTAAGAAGAGTTGCCTCATTCTTGAACTTGCCTAACTTTGTCAAAGAAGAAGCTTCAAGAATCTATAACCTTGTTCTACAAAGAGGACTTGTAAGGGGAAGATCAATGGAATCTGTTGTTTCAGCATGTATCTATGCATCATGCAGAACCTATAGCATCCCAAGGACCCTGGATGAAATCTCGGCAGCTAGTGATGTTGAAAGAAAGGATATAGGAAGAACCTACAGATTTATCACAAGAAAACTTAACTTGAAAATAACCCCTAGTGATCCAAAAGCATACATCGCTAGATTTGCATCAATCTTACATCTATCTCCAAAGACACAAAATGATGCTCTAAAAATTCTGAAGAAAGCAGAGAACTCTGAACTTACATCTGGTCGAGGTCCTGCAGGAATTGCAGCAGCAGCTCTATATGTTGCAGCTTTATTGAATGATGAAAGAAAGACTCAAAGAGAAGTTGCAGATGTTGCCGGAATAACAGAGGTCACAATCCGAAACAGATACAAAGAACTTCTTGACAAGCTCGGAATAGAGGAGAAATTAAAGATAAAAGAACTCGAAGTTAAGACCGAGAAAGAGAAAGCAAAGAGAGAGAAAGAAAAGTAATTCTCGGGAGTTCCTTTTGAGGTATGTTACAAGCTCACTCACTTTTTTGGAGTGCGCTCAAAAACTTTGTTTTTCTAGCACCTCTGCAAAAATTATCCAAAAGAAATAACCTTTTACTTATCTATTCTTAATTTTATAGATTGACCTTCATGAAGTCGTGTGCGATTTCAGAATTTTTGAACATTTTTTTAGTTTCATTTAGGACATCTTTCTGTCTAGCATTATATCTCTGGCTTATATGTGTCAAGATAAGCTTGTTGACCTTGGCTTTCTTTGCAATTATACCTAGTTGTTCTGCAGTAAGGTGTTTTCTTTCTAGAGCAAGTTTTTCCTCGGTTTTTAAGAAGCAAGCCTCCCCAATAAGAAAATCCGCTTCTTTTGCAGCATTTACGCAGTTTTCATTTATCATGGTATCCAAGATAAATGTAGCCTTTTTTTCGGGCACAATTTTTGAATAGTTTTCAACATTGATTGTTTTGCCCTTGAACTTGATTCTTCCTTTTTCTTTAAGGTCTTTAAGGATTGGTCCTGGCTGGATTCCAAGTTTCTTCAATTTTTCGATGTCCAGATTATACTTTTCTTTTTCAATGAAGTTGTATGCTAAACAAGGGGTTCCGTGGTTCATGCTATATGCCTCAAGTTGAATATCCTTGTCTTCAAAGAAGATGCCTCCTGAGATTTCATGGACCTCTACTTTGATTTTTTCTTGAAAAATGAACATCGATAGCATCTGTTCTACAAATCGCTTTGTATTTCTTGGGCCGTATATCTGGAGTGTTCTTGGATAATTTCCTAGAGCAAGACTCTGTAAAACTCCGGGCAAACCGAGAATGTGATCCCCGTGCCAGTGTGTAATCAAAATCTTTGTAAGTTTAAACAGATTTAATCCCGCAATTTTGAACTGTCTCTGTGTTCCTTCGCCACAATCAACAAGAATATTTTCAGCACCATGGCTGATCAAAAAAGAAGGTTGATTTCTTTCCTTGGTTGGGACTACATGACTTGTACCTAAAAAAGTTATATCTGCCATGAAATACTTGGTTTAAATCCTTTAAAATTGTTTTCCTGCGCTATATGCAATTAAAGAGGAGTATATTTCATAGAATAAGCTTTAAATACAAATAACCTATAATTAGATATGGCAACAAAGACTAAAATCAAGAAAGTAAAAAAAACGAAAAAACTAGTTGGAACTGTCCTAGAATTAGGAGAAAGGATTAAAGAACTAGAGAAAGAAGAAATGAATAAGAATAAGATTCCTCCATTTAAGGTATCAATATCCGGGGAGCATGTGGTAAGTAAAGATAAGAAAGCAATAGATCTGCATGGAGTAAGCCACTTCGGAGAGATTAAAGAAAAAAAAGTATACTACTCTTTGATTGAAGCGCTCTATCTTCTTGAAAGAAAGAAGTTGAATGTATACCTTAAAGGCAAGAAGCTTTCATTTGAAAAGTTTTTTGAAATGGCCTCAGATCTTGAACCGAATTTCTTTACAAGATTTTCTGTTTTCAAAGATATAAGGAACCGTGGTTATATTGTGAAAACTGCCCTGAAATTCGGAGCAGACTTTAGGGTCTATGACCGAGGTATAAGGCCAGGCCAAGACCATGCGAAATGGGTCCTATTTCCAGTCTATGAAACATCTAGCCTAACATGGCATGAATTTGCAGCAAAAAACAGGGTTGCTCACTCAACAAGAAAGAATCTTCTTATTGCCATAGTAGATGAAGAAGGGGATTGCACTTATTATGAATGCAGATGGACTCGTCCTTAAAGAGATTTCCATAAAATCCTATTTTTATAACCTGCCCTGAAAACTTTATCTTGGTGTTCTAATCTTTTCAATATCTGTAAGGTATAGCCTAAAGTAAATTTAACCTCATTTGCAACATCCAATGTCGTTTTTTGATGGTTATTCAAAAAACCCAGAATTTGATTATTGATCTTTTCAATTTGTCTTGTTCTTTGGGGTCTGCTTTTTGAGTGGATGGCTGCTTTTAGGTTCATTAATTTTTTTGGATGCGCAAAAGAGATTTTTTTGTCAAATTCATTTAAGTATTTTCTTCTTATTGAAAAAGAAAAGTTTGTTGAATAAGGGTTATTTTCTTTTTTGGAGATTTTATTGGTTTGAATACCTACGCTTTCAGTTAAACGTTGTATCTCTTTGATAATGTTTAAGTTAGACATAGAAACGGCAAGATTTGTAGATATTGTGCCTTCATCATCGAACAATGCTTGTAAAAAGGCAAATTGACAATCCTCGGAAGATTGAAAAATCTGCGATGGAACTTTATCAGGATAGGAAAATTTTATTTCTAGTATATCTGCGAGAACATCTGTAATAATTTTTGGAAAATAGACCACGGGAATTTTTCCCATGATTCTTTCATAAACTTTCATTTTTCCAAAGATATTTAGATCTTGTTTAAATTGGTTCCTTAATTCTGTGCAAGTATTAGCATAATAAGGTACCTTATTCCCTGGTGCTGAGCCATCCCCCATAACATGTGCAACAATCCTATAAAATGCGGGAGATTCAACGAAGGGTAATTTTGGATTTAGCACAGGGGTGCCCCTATTCTTCGCCTTAATTGAATAAATATTCTCTTCTATTCTCTCTTTTAATTGATGGTCAATTAATGGAAAAGATTTTTTGAACACAGAAAGAGGGGTAGCTTGTGGATGTTTAATTCCCGATTTATGGCTATATCCTCGAGCATACTGTTTGACGGTTTTTTGGCTTATGCCCAAAAATTTTGCGTATGGCCTTTTTCCACCAACTTCCTTGAACATTCGACTGAAAAATTCTTCTCTAAACTGACGATTAAGTGAAATATATGTTGTATCCGGAAAGTCCCAAATATGCCACGTCTTCATTTTTTATTTTTTATATCAGAGGTCATAAAATTTTCAACTTGTTTAGAAATTATCAATCCCTTCTCTTTGCAATAGTTTTTATACTCTTCAATAATTTTTTCATTAATAGAAAGCGTTAATTTAGCATTCCCTTTCTTAGGTCCCATCTATACGTATAGGTACGTACCTTTTTAAATCTTTCCGCATCCTAAAAATAGTATATTTTCTATGACAATAAAGTATTTATATGTTCGATGTTGAATTGAACATGGCAGAAAAAAGAAATGGTCTATCCTTGGGTCGCGGACTTTTTTATGTTTGTGCTGCAGCACTCATGGTTTTAGGATGTTATAACTCAAGTTCCACTGAGACAATAAAAGGGCAGATTGTCGGTATTGGAGGTTATAGCGGCACTTATAGTATCGGACCGCATTATGGCGTTATAGTCAAAAGAGGAAATGAAACTTTTGATATTTCTGTACCTTTTGGGGATTCTAGTCTCGCAAAGAAAAATAGGGACATGGGGCATGGAAATCCTTCTAGTCCTCCGGATTCTATTGAAGCAGTTGTTCATAGAGAAGGATTTAAATTACTCAGGCCAGTATTAGTTGCAGATTCTCATAGAACTTGGTGAGCATAAAAGATTTAGTGAAAGACAAAGACAACAAATCTTTTATACTCTTATTTCTTATTATTTTTATGTCTTTGAATATTGCAGAAAAAAAACCGATGGTGATAGAAATTCTTAGGAATAAAGGCCCATGCCTTCCTAGTCAGATATCCAGCGAAATCAAGCTTCAGCTTCTTTTTACCTCTGCCCTGTTATCAGAAATGGTTTCAGATAAATCCATCAGATATAGCAACCTCAAAATAGGTGGCTCTCCTCTGTACTATCTTGCGGGTCAAGAATCAGCTCTTGAGAACTTCACGAAGCACTTGCATGGCAAGGAAAAAGAGGCCATGAATCTTCTAAAAGAAAAAGGAGTTCTGAATGAAACTGATCTCGAACCTGTTCAGAGAGTCTGTCTCGCAAATATAAGAGATTTTGCAGTTCCACTTAAGTTTACATATAAAGATCAACAATTCACCTTTTGGCGCTTTTACCTCGTTTCTGAGGAAGAGGCAAGCAAGAAAATTGAGTCCTATTTTGCAAGCATGCCCAAAATGCCAAAAGTAGAGACAGATAAGAAAATAGAGGAATTTGAGAAGCCAGATGAGATTCAAGAAGCTATCAAAAGACTTAAGGAAGAAAAATCTATCAAGCCGTTACATCCAGTTGGCATTGATGAGAGACAAGAGTTTGAAGCAAGAGAAGCGAATAAGGAGGTAAAGATAGAAGTAAAAGAAGAGCAGAAGGTTCTGCATCCAGAGCTTCTTCATAAGAAAATAAAAAAGCGTACCCCCACGAAAAAGAAGAAGGATTTTACCTCAAAGGTCATTGATTATGTTAAAGAAAAAGAGATGTTAATCCTAAAGAACTTTGAAGATGATAATAAGGTCTGCGTAGCTGAGACAGAGTCAAAAATAGGCTCAATAAAATTCTTGGTCTTTGGTATGAATAAAAAGTCCTTAAATGAATTTGACCTTAGCCTGGCCTATAGTGAAGGTCAGCAAGAGCGCTTGCCTGTTCTCTTAGTCACAAATGGTAAGCTCACAAAGAAAGCTGAAGAATATCAAAAGAAGTTTGGAAACTATCTGATTGTTAATAAGATCTAAATATAAAAGTCATAGGTAAGTTTTATAATTCTAAAATAAACCTCCTTTTTCAGTGCCAAAATTTAGCAAGTTATGGCACAACGTTGTGAAAAAGAATTAGATAATTTATTTACATAACTAAAAAAGAAGAAATAACAAAGTTTTTTAAATTGGTTGGATTTCGAAATAGTAAGCATCTTAACCGCATTAAGATGCTTAGAGATATAGCCCCATAGTATAGCGGTCAAATTCTCTAAAACAAGAGTTTTGAGAAGACTAAGTATGTTGGCCTTTGGAGCCAGCGACCCAGGTTCGAATCCTGGTGGGGCTATTCTCGCTTTTTAATTTTTCTCTAGAACTAGTTTTAACTTTTGTAAAATATCCTTGGTAAAAGGGCTTTTGAGTTCTCCTTTTTTCATCCATTCAAAATACTCCATTTTGGTCTTATTTTCACCAAGTCCAGCATAGGTATATCTAACAAAATAATTACCTTCGGGATCTGATAAAGTAAATATCTTATTTTTTTGAAATTCAGTGACTTTGTAAAAATTCCAGTCAGAATTTTTAAATCTATTTTTGTAGACTGTGCCAATCTTTGGAGGATATTCCTCTGCGATTTCTTCACTAACTGAAGCAAGCCATTTTGGAGTATTTTTTGGATTTGTGGTAAAATCAAAGACTTCTTTGACTGGCTTGTCTATGATTATGATAATCTTGTTTTCTTTCATAAATCTTAAAAACTTCATTATATAAAAAACTACCCTTCGTTAGTTTTTTAAACCCATACATATTCGTTTAACCGAGGTGATGAGTGTGATTCGCCTCAGCGAATTCTGAGATAATTAAAATGAAACACATTGAAGGATACTGTTTTATAGCAAGAATGAAAGGAGATTTGGGCACATTAGAATTCCTTTTTGGCAAATCAAGACGTAGTAAAAAATATGAAAATTTTCAGTCTAATGGGCTGGTTCCTTATGAAACAAGAGCAAAGGCATTAGAAAGTGCACAGGAATTTAATACTTCTGCAACCCAAACCTTATTTTTATGTGAAATCAGGCTAGACATCGCGGACAGTATAGATGAATCAAGAAAAGCATTTGAAAAATCTTCTGGTTTAGTTGTGATTGCAACAGACCAAGAACCCCCTAAAGAAATTTGTATTTATGGGCCGATAAAAAAAGGAAAAAGAGCAGATCGCCCATTGCCTTGTGCTTCTTTGAAATACACGGGTTTTAGTAATTCTTCAACATTCCATAATACCAAATATAGGCGGACTGTAATAGATCCGGAGACGTCAGTTAAAAGTGCATATGATTCCGCATTTCATGTTGCCGAAGAAGTTGCCAGACAAAAACTGCAAGGAGAAGGGGGTGCTGTTAAAATCGCAAAATTAAGAATTAAACGAGAGAAGAAACCCATTAAAACTAGGAGATAAAAATGCCAATTGATTTAAGAACTCAAAGACTTGCAAAGTTAGTTGTAAACTATTCTGTATTTGTTAAACCAAATGAGAACGTTGTAATTTCTGGCTCGGCAGAGGCACAAGAGTTCATTATTGCCTTGTACAAAGAAGTTATCCTGAAAGGAGCACATCCAATCCTGCGAGTTAATTTTCCAGGACTTACGCCTTTTTTCTATAAACATGCTAAAGAGCATCAAATCAAGAAATTTCCAGAGCATTTCGATTTCATGGTTAAGAATGCCCAGAAATACATCGGAATAGATACAGAAGCTAATTCAAGAGAGCTGACAAACTGCAATCCAAAGAAAATAACAGATAGGCAAAAAGTCACACATTCTATTTCAGATTATATAGTCAATCAAAAAGACAAGATAAGAAGATGTACGGTTGGATTTCCATGTACTGCTCTAGCCCAAGATGCTGAAATGTCTGATTTAGAGTATGAGCAGTTTGTTTTTGATTCATGTCTTCAAGACTGGAAAAAATTAGGAAAGAAAATGGACAAAGTCCTGAATAGGTTCAAGAAAGGGCATCATGTTCATCTTCTTGGAGAGAATGTCAATCTTGAGTTTGATATTCATGGTAAGCTCGCTGTAGCTGATAAAGGAGAAGAGAACATGCCTGGCGGCGAGATTTTCATGGCACCAGTTAGAGAAAGCGCAAATGGATTTATCAAATTCGACTATCCTGCTATAAGAAATGGAAAAGAGGTTACAGGCGTCTATCTTAAGTTCAAGAATGGAAAAGTTATAGAAGCAAAAGCAGAGAAAAACCAAGATTTTCTTCTTGAGATGTTAAAGACAGACGCAAATTCAAGTTACATTGGCGAGTTAGGAATTGGCCTAAATCCAAAAGTTAACAAATTCTCAAAGAATCTTTTATTTGATGAGAAAATAGGCGGAACAATACACCTCGCTCTTGGTATGGCCTACAAAGAGAACGGTGGCGGTAATGACTCTGCAATTCACTGGGATATCGTCAAAGATATGAAAAAAGCTAAGATAGTCCTTGATGGCAAAGTTATCCAGGATAATGGGGTTTGGAAGATTTAAAATGCCAGAAACTGATTGTTCACCTGCCTCTCCTATCCTTTATTCTTTTCTCCCGCACCATATAATTTCCATGCATCAGGCAATAATCATACCCGAATTTGTCGAAGATAGAATGCGACGCCTGGGGATATATGACGAGGCATGGATTGTTTATAGCACTCAACTTTTTAGAGATATTTATCAAGAAAAAAAGGCCAGGGTGAGAATTGTTGATACTGTTGAGCAAGATTCTTTATGCTCGACATGTAACAATTCGAAGCGTCTCTGCAAGAATAAAAAGCCAGGGTTTAATGATATGCTCGCTCTTGCCAGGTACAATCTTAAAATTGGTCAATACATCTCAGTTGGAGATTTGGCAACTAGAATGGCCGTAGTAGATAGCCAGATGGTTGCGAGGGCACAATCACGTCCACAAAACATTTAAAAACAAACTTTCTTTCTGAGAATCATGGCAACAATGCACGGACACGGAAAAGGAAAATCACGAAGTCACTCTCCAAAGGCTGAAAAGCCCTACTGGCTAAAGTTAGAAGCAAAGGAAATAGAAGAACTCGTGGTCAAGCTAGGAAAAGAAGGCATGTCCTCAGACAAGATAGGATTAGTTCTAAGAGATACCCATAGTATTCCAAATGTCAAGTCCCTTACAAAGAAAAAAATCTCAAAGATTCTGAAAGAGAATGGAATAACTGAAGAACATCTAAGTTTTAATAATCTCCAAAAAAAAGAGGCAAATATCAAGAAACACTTGAAAACAAATCAAGTAGATAAGACTGCAAGGAAGGGATTGCAGTTAACTCAGGCCAAGTTACATAGGCTTAAAAAGTACTACGAAATGTATTAGTTTGTATAAAATTAATACAATAAATTTTAAAAAAGAGGCTCAAATAAGTTTAGAGCCATTATTTCAAAAATGCTGGTAGAAGAGGCTGCTCTCAAATTTAAAGAAACACTAAAAAAAGAAGGCATAATAAAAGTCATAACTCATCTAGATACTGATGGCCTAAGTTCTGCAGCAATTCTCATAAAAACTCTAAGAAAACTTGATCAGCAATTCTCTGTAAGGACCCTAAGGCAACTTGAAGATAAAGTAATAGAAACTCTTTTTTCTGAAGTCCAAAAACAAAAATGCAAAGCAGTTTTTTTCCTGGACTTGGGTTCAAATAAGATTGAGAAGATTCTGGCTCTTGCTAATTTCTGTCAAGTTATCATCTTAGATCATCACGATATAAATAATCGGGATTTCCTTGATTGCATAAAAGATAATCCTAATGTCCTGCTTGTCAATCCTGAGCTCGAGAAGACTGACAGCAAGATAAGCGCTTCCAGTGTTGTCTATAGTTTCATAAAATCATTGGATAACGATAAAGACCTTACTTCTCTTTCACAGCTAGCTATCCTGGGGATGATTGGAGATATGGTTGATAAGGAGATAAGCAAGTTCAATAAAAGTATTCTTGAAGATGCAAAATCAACAGGTATGCAAGTCAAGAAAGGTCTTATAGTCTTTTCATCAACAAGACCTATTCATAAATCTCTAGAGCTTAATTCATCAGTCTATATTCCCGGTGTTTCGGGCTCTCAAAACGGGGCAATGTCTTTTTTGAGAGATATTGACATTCCCATAAGAACAGATAAAGGTTACAGAACTCTTCTAGACTTAAGCGAAGAAGAGATGTCAAGACTTCTTACAGCAGTCATACTCGCAAGAATGGAATCTGCAAAAAGTCAGGACATTGTAGGTTCAATCTATCTTCTTAAATTCAATGGATACATACTGGATGCCCGAGAAGTAAGCACTATGATCAATGCTTGTGGCAGACTAGGATATCCCTCGCTTGCCCTATCTTTTTTATTAGGTTCAAAAAGAGCAAAAGAAAAGATTGAGTTTGTTTACTCCAAGTACAGGCATCATCTTCTGGATGGCTTGAACTATGTGAATTCAATAGCCAAGATTCAGGGAAAAAATTATGCAATAATAAATGCCCAGGATAATATAAAGGACACAATTATAGGTACAGTCATCTCTATTCTTGCTTCATCTTGTGTCTATCCTGAAGGAAAAATTCTTATTGGCATGGCCTACAGGAAAGATAAGAGAGTAAAGATATCTGCGAGAATTTCCGGTAGAGAGTATCAGGGCCAGAACCTTTGTAAATTACTTGAAGGCATTGTTGCGGATATTGATGATTGTGAAGTTGGAGGCCATCCAAATGCAGCAGGCTGTCTCATAAAACAAAAAGATGAACCCGAGTTCATAAAGCGACTTCAAAAGTCTCTTGAAATCGAAGAGATAAAGATTACTGATTAATTATTGTCACTATATTATAGTAATAAATAGTAAGGATTATATACCCTAAATTATTGATTCTTTTGAGGAAAATTAAAATGTCAGACGATGGAGATCATTTTGGGGCAATAGTCGGAGTAGCAATAGGCTGTGTAGTTGGTGCTATGACTTATGATACAATGGGAGAAGGTTGTTTGATGTGGCCCGTTGTTGGGGGTATTTTGGGAGAAGGGCTTTCTTATATAGGGCGCAGAAAAGATGATGACTCTTCTTACAAACATGCTCGCGAAAAGGAGCAAAAACAACAGGCTAGATTTGATTCTAGATTGGATACTTTGGGAAAGAGGCTAGATAGGGTAGTAAGTGCTTATTGCCAGATGAGCCCTAAATCAGAAGCCAAGACAACGCAATACCCTCGAATTGTTTCTAGGATAAGGAATGAATTAGAAGCCCCCACTAGAATATTACCAGAAACTTTAGTTACAAAGTATGATCTTTTAAAAAAGATAGGTCTGTTACAGGCCGCATGAAAATAAGACGTCAAATAATATTGTTCTAATCAAAACCCTTAAAAACCCTCTTTCTGTATCTCTTCTATGAAACAAATTAGAATAACCTCAAGTAAGTTTGTCAGAGTAAAATGCCCAAAATGTGAGGCAGAGCAGACTATCTTCGGCAAAGCAACAACAACAGTTAAATGTTCTGGATGCGGATACATACTAGCTAAGCCCGGGGCAAGCAAGGCGAAGATAAAGTCAAAGGTCCTTGAAGTTCTAAAGTAAGAAAGATATTAAAAGCAAAAATTTCCCTATCTATATATCATAATAAATATCGAGCAAGAGTGCCAAAGCACAAATGCCTCTTGCCAAGAACTTATAAATTTTAACTCAAAATACACAAAAAATGAAAGAATATGAAGAAGGAGATATAATCCTAGGCACAGTAGACCGGCTTATTGGAACAAGTGTCTTTGTCAAACTAGATGGCCAGGAAGGAGTCATCAATTTCTCGGAAGTTGCTCCAGGAAGAATAAGAAACATAAGAGATTATGTAAATCCTGGACAGAGGATTGTTGTCAAAGTCATAAGGCAGGATAAAGAAAAAGGCAATATCGACTTATCTCTAAGAAGAGTCACGCAAAAAGAAAAGAAAGAAGTTCTTGAAAACGAGAAAAAAGAAAAGGAGCTTTTGACGATTCTAAAGCTTGCTACAAAAGAGGATAAAAAAGCCCAGGAAATACTTGAGAAGATAAAAGAAAAAACTCAAGTCCTTGAGTTGTTTGAGGGCATTCATATAAAAGATGAAAAAGAGAATCTTGCTTTTTTAAAGTCAACTGGCCTGAATGAACAAGAATCCAAGAATCTCTTAACAATTCTCAAAGAGAAGATAAAAGAGAAGAAGATAAGCATTAAAATGGAATTTTCCCTCTCAAGTCATGCAGAGAACGGCATAGAGCGGATAAAAAAAGCCCTGGCAATAAAAAGAGATAAAGTAACCATAAAATATCTTGGGGCCCCCTTATACTCCCTAAATGTAGAAGATAATAATTACAAGGATGCAAATAAGAAGATGAAAGAAGTTCTAGAGATTCTAGAGAAAAATGCCAAAACCGAAGGATGCACCCTAGAGATCAAAGAAAAACAATAATAATCAAAAACATAGATTTAAAAATAAATAAACAACTAACTTAAACATGACACAAATTAAAAAAGAATGCACAAGTTGCGGAAAAGTCATTGGAGACAATGCAGTCATATTCAAATGTCCTGGCTGTGGAAAAACCATCTACAGATGTACTTTCTGCAAGAAACTTGGTGTAAAATATAAATGCGAATGTGGCTTTGAAGGCCCATAAAACAGAAATAGATTAAAATGGGAACAGCCGCACTTAAAATAAGGATTATGCCTGAATCTCCTGAATCTGATCTTGAGGCAATAAAAGAAAAAATTACTTCTTTAGCAACATCACACGACAAGGTTCTTGTTCACAGAATAGAAGAAGAGGAAATAGCCTTCGGACTCAGGGCCATAATTATAACTCTTGTCTGGCCAGAAGAGCTTGAGCAGAGCGTTATAGAAGACGAATTTGCAAAGGTTCCAGAAGTCAACTCAGTCCAAGTCATTGATTTCAGAAGAGTCATCGGCTAACAAGAAATTAATGAATTGAAAAGTAATTCTGTTAGATTTATTCTTATCATTTAAATCGAATATTTTTCTTTAAAAAAGTATGGGGCGAGGGAGATTTTGTGTAGGTTCATGACATTTGTCACCCCCTAGAATAATTTGCTAAAATCAAAATAAACTTGACTTGGAGTCTTCTTTTCTAGACTAGAATGAGGTCTAAAATGGTTATACCTCATTCTAAAACATTC
>Ga0268276_1001576_pt1 | contig 21884 bp, 17 predicted proteins | sample saktaG_4_FD_190145 | JGI IMG/M metagenome (GOLD analysis project Ga0268276, IMG submission 190145) | Saline water microbial communities from Sakinaw Lake, British Columbia, Canada - sak_2010_1_5_45m | ecosystem: Environmental > Aquatic > Non-marine Saline and Alkaline > Saline ... | reverse complement strand
CCAGACAATCACTATTAAAACCGCAAGATGCACCAGGATTAGAACCGCCAACGCAGTGTCCACGAATGAACGGAGTGGCGCACGCAGAAGTATTGCCGCTAGTTTGCAGCTGTTGACAGCGGGCCAGTTGATCGCAGACTTCCGTGCTTTGACCGCTGGCTTTATCCCAAACGGTTTGCGAACCGGCGCAATATAACCACTCGCCGCAAACGCGATCTTGCTTAACTTTTAAAAGGGTATTAGTGTCGTTAACCAAAGATTTAACGGGATTAACGGAATTATAACAATATTTACAATAGTCAGTATTTTCGCCGCCACCGCCACTAGCACAATAAGCGCTCAAATTGCAGATACCTCCACCCTGACAATTACTATCAGAAGTACAGCTTGCGCCAGGATTTAAACCGCCGACACATTGTCCAGGATTAGTACAATTCACTGGCCCGACTAAATCGGAGTTACTAGCCGCACTCTTGTTATAACTCGCCTGAGCGTTAGAAGTTTTAGTCGTTTGGGTCTTGTCGTTTAATAAAACACAGCCCTGTTTTTGACTCACGCCCGTACAAGTAGTTTGATTAAGCTTGGCATTATCTAAATAATAATATGGCGATGCGGCGGCCAAGGGGTCAACAAATTTTTTACACCCTGATTGATTTTTGGGACAAAGACCAGCCAGGCCCAAGTAACCGGACTCGCCAAAATTTTTGATGCCAAAAATAGTGGTGCCAGATTGATAATAAGGAGGATTACCAGAGCATGTACCTCCACCTTGACAATTACTATTAGAAGTACAAATTGTCCCAGGATTGGTACCACCAACGCATATTTTTACTTTATAATTTTTATAACAAGAATCAGTGGTTCCTTTTTTAAACCAACCGGTTTGCGCGCCAGCGCCGGCATTTTCTTTATACTCGCACAGACCATCGCCCGGGTCTTTGAAATAAACCGGTGTGCTCGCGCCCTGCGGCAAGAACTCTTCGCAGCCCATACCATTGGCCTGGCACAAGATTGATTTTTGCGTGTAAAAATCCGGATTATTTTTTAAGAATTTGTCAGACCAGCCGGTTACTTTATAATCAGCTTGACCGCTGGCGCGCGTTAAACTTGGCAAGCCGAAACGCTGGCAACCCTTGTCGGCCGCCGCGCAACTCTTGGTGCTGTCATTAATCAAGTATTCAATACTGTCCGCCGGCACGATAACACTGCTCTTTATGCCGCAAATACCCCCGGGACAATCATTATTAGAAGCACAAACTGCGCCAGGATTAGAGCCGCCTACGCATTCTTGACTAAAAGTTTGTTGAAATGCAAAGGCGCTAGTAGAATTATACGTGTCAATCATCGCCTCGCACCCGACCGCTTTCTGCTGGCACAGCGAACTGAAACCGCGGAAATAACCGACTTGATTAGTATGGTTAGTATAACTTTGACAGCCGACCATGGAATCGGGTTGGCCTTTAGTATAATCGCAGATTGTCGGCGTAGTCCAAGAATTTTGAATTAAATAAATATTGTCCGTGACTTCTTTTAATAAAATATTGTCAATAAAATAAGAATAAATGGTAGAAGTTATGGGACCCCCTGACTGACTCATTATATTTGGCGTAGTCGCAATCGTCAGCTGAATCGTGCCAGAAGGTAAAGTGTTCACATAATAAGGTCCGATCGTTACCAACTGCCAATTATCATTATTGCCAAGCGAAACTGGACTTGATGGTGCATTGCCAGTAATGCCGGCGCGAACGTTATTGGTGGCGCCTTTAATCCAAAAAGATATTTGATAAGATTTACCCGCGGTCAACAGTCCACGAACGTCGCGCTGAATAGTGACCGCTCGCCGGCTTAATGCAGAAACGCTTAATGAATGACCGCCCACATAAATTGATTCCGAACTAAGACGTAAATTAAAATCATCGCTTCCTTTGATCCAATTAACAACACCGCCCTCAAAATCATCTAAGAAAATTTGACGCACATTATAGGCGGCATTACCTTTATAACCGCGACAACCATCATTAATTTTATTACAAACAGTACTTTCGCTAGGAATAGCCATATAAGTACAAATACCCAAAGCGGGAATGCTGTTCCCCTGCTGTTGTTGCCAGCTGGTTCCAGGAATTACCACGCCCGATTGTGACACAGTGGGACAATAATCAGGCTGTGGATCCCCCCAAGGATTATAGGGAACATGAGTCACCAGCGTAGTTTTTCTGAGTGGATGACAATCAGTAGAACAAGAAATGGTGTTTTCATAAAGCATAAAATAACTGGCGCCAGCACTGTCATAAAATTGTTTACAGTGCGGATTGGTCAGCACATCATTGGCGTTATTACACATACCCCACCTCTTCTCGGCATCATAAGGTAAAAAAACTCCATCTGGCCCAGTACCGGTTCCGCTTTTTTGTAAATAATATCTTTGTAATTGATAACCACTGGTATCAGAGCCAACCCAGGTATAATAATAACTGCAGGCATTATCTGGCTGCCGGCAAGGCCTAACATAAGAATAGTATTCTCTACCTTCGCCGCCTTTTGAGACCGCGTCTAAATTAGTAAATTCCGAACAACCGGCCTCATTGGCCGAACAGGTTTGTCCGGTGGCAGGAATTAAATTAACCGCCAAGCGACCGTCGGAAAAGTTGGTGTTAGATTCGCGGAAGGTTTGATAGCCCACGCATTCGGCTGGACAGCGATCAGCATCGCGAGCCACGGCCGGCAAAGACGGATCGCTATTGCTGGATTTATATAAATCACAGCCGACTTCGTCGCGATTACAAGCTACGGCATATTTAGCGCAACTCACCTCGTCATCGGAAGTGATTAAAGCGCCAATGTTGCTGTCGCGATTATAACATTTTAAATAGTCTGGAGCTTTTTTGAAATAAAGTTGAGCGCTCGCAGCATAATCTTTGTAAATAGAAGCAGTCCGGCGCGCCTCTAATTGCAGAGAATCAAAATAGACAAACTTTGTAGTTGGCGTTGAGTTGGGCTTAACCTCCCAACGCAAGGTTTCCCACTTAATCAAGCTGTTGTTTTTTGAAAAAGGATAAGTAAAAACATAAGACAGTGTTTGCCAACCAGAATTTTTATTTAATGTTTGTTTAAATAATTCCTGGGAGGCGCCATTCTGGTCGTTCGCGAATAAATAAACAATTTGTCGCTCATCGGTTCGGTTATTTACCGCCAGTGAAATCGCATAAGAATAATTATCTATTAAAAACTTTGGCCAATTGGCGAGTAGGTCGCCGGGGACAAACTTAACCCCGCCCCAATCATCGTTAGGAGCGATCTCGGCCACCACGGTTCCGTTTTGAGCCAAATTTTGATTGGCAATAAATTTACTATAAGAAATTCCGCTATCGCTATTAACTTTTGTCATCCAACCATTAACCGAATTGATTAAAGTTCCGCTATACTGTTCAAAACTGCCGTTAGGCAATAGGTTGGCGCCAGCGTTAGGCATAGCCGAAATCCACTGGGTGCATCCTTCGCTTTGAGAATTACAAGTCTCAACCTGACGATTAAAATAAATCGCGTTGGTCGGATCATTATACGAATAGTAAACGCCGTTCTTCTTACCCAAAGATGAACCGGGCTCGGTGCAGGCCCAGGTATCTTGATTATTAGCGCCGAGGGCTAAAGTAAATCTGTCGCAATACCATTTGCAACCCGCATTATTTTGATCACAAGTAGAAAAGTCCAAGGTTGATTTTACATAAGAAGCGTCGTAATGGTCGGCGACACGAATGTAATTCTGACAAGAGCTATATTGCGAATCGCACTGGTCGCCGCCCATTAGCCAGATATTTTTTTCGCGCGCGCAATAACCATAGGCCAGACACTCGCCTTTATTATTTTCGCTGATACAATCTTTCATGTCCACGCAGGCCTGCTGGCGCTGACTGGTGCCGTTAACCGGAATAGCCGAATAAACCATCGCATCGCATCTTAAATCCGGCGTCTTTAACACCCAATCAGGGTCAACGAGATGACAAAATGGTGATGAGGGGGGCTGATAACAAATAGACGGGTCACTACTAGTACAGCACTTTCCGTTGATCCATGACCAACCTTGATGTTGATTACAGCTACCTTGATCCAAAATATAATCCTGACAATCGCTAAATGAATTAGTTCCGTTGAATCCATCAACCACTTGTTTCAAAGTATAGCCAGTGTCATCCAAACTGGTGGCTACTTTTTGCGCCGCAATTTCTAAACCCAGAGGAACAATTCTGGCGCGGCGTAATTTTTTAATATTATTTAAACTATAGCGACTGGCGTAATCTTGATTGGTATCTTTGATGCCCACGGCCCCGACTTTCCAATCGCCATGCAATAAATTTTGAACCAGAGCTTCGCGAATAGTTAACTGCTGTGTCACCGCCTGCCTAAAACCATCGTCAATAGTACAATTATTTGAAGTCGGAGTAATACCGGGATCACTGCAATTTTGGTTGTTAGTGAACTCGGTTAAAATATCTACTTTGCCGCCGCGCTTTAAAGTAACTGTGGCCAAATCGGCAAAAATCGCCCGCGCTCCGGCCTGTCCGGGATTGGAAATTTGATCGCCAAATAAAAATGGAGTATTTCGCTGGGCATCTGGATTGGTCTTCGGATTTAAACCTTGCTTAATCTTATCCATTAATTTATTCGCCAGAGTACCGGTAAAAGTGCTTAAAGCGTCGGCCAGCGCCTCGCCGGTAACAGTTTTTAAACTGGCCGTGCCCTCGGCTACAGCTTGACGGGCCTGCTCGCTTACCAAAGTAGATGGCGTGTTAATAATATTATTAATTTTTCCGGTCACATCATTGATTGGTCCGGTAATCTGCCGCGAAAATGACGCCTTATTAATAGCATCAGCCTGGGCCTGCAGCACATTGCCCTGAATTTTAACGGCCACGCTCAAATCGCCCGCTCCGGGATTAAACATAGTGTTTAAGTCATTAAGGTTAGCTAACTTTGGCGGAGCATAAGCGCCCTCATCAATACTATCGGCAGTGTTTTTCATCATATTCGCCAGAATGTTATACCAATCCACGATTTGTTTAGTATAATCATTAACTCGACGAGTGACGTTAATACAATCGCCCAGTATGGGAATGTTAAACTGTGTATTACAAAGACTGGGGCTACTTTGAGAGCACATGGCGCTGTAACAATTCTGCTCCTGACAAAAATCTTGTTGCTTCTTGGCCAAACAAACTGGCGCGGATAATTCCCAAAATTGTAAATATTCTGACGAAGGTGTTAACGGAGCCGGCGGGATATAAATCGAAATCATCCCCTCAAGCTGACCCTTAATTTCTGAACTCACAGATTGCATATCATACTCTTCCGCAACGGCTGGATCTTCTAATGGTTTCATCGTGGCCGTAAACAACCGCTGCATCGCCGATATTTTGGTTACAATTTTTGTTAAGGCAAGTTTCTGCGATTGTTTCAAGCGAGTGTCATTGGCAATTAGCGTTGACAGGTTTGCTTCATATTGACCGGCTGGGCCCTTGGCAAAATCCACGCTAACAACCTTGTCCCACTTGATTGACTTGGCATTTTTCAACATTTCGGAAAAAGAACAATGGGTTTGGGGAGAAAAATTTTTCTTAATATAGATCGGATCTAAATTTACTAATATATTTAATTTCAACTGTGGATTTATGGTACATAAACTTTCGCTGGCCAATCCGCCCTCTTTGGCAAAAGTATCTAACATGTCGCCCAAAGCGCTGTCGCCAACATTCTCGGCAAAATGCAAGGGGTCTTGCCAAAACATCGGCCCTTGCCCCGGCGCTCCGCTGGCGATCCACTCCGCTGTTTGCTGGGCCACTTGTCCTAAAATTAAATTCAAGGTATTGCGAAAAGCAACATAACCAGCGGTTTTCAGGGCGCTTAGAATCTTCGTCCAAATAGTATCAACTGTCTTTGGGATGTCAGAGGTTACTGTTACTGGTATTTGAGCCTTGGCTAATTTTGGATAAAACAAAACCGGAGCAATGGCTGTCCCAAGAACGATAACCAAAACTACTCCGGTCAAAATTCTAAACTTAAGATTTAATTTAAATTTCATATCTCTACTAATTACGAATATCGATGCTAATATACTAATTGATACTAATTATACAAATCGCCGCAAACACAAACAATAATTTCTAATTCCTAATTTTCAATTTCTAATGAATTTCTAATGTCTTAATGTTTAAAAATTTAGTCATTAAACATTCATTGAAAATTGATAATTAAAAATTGGACATTCGCGTCCCCAACGCGCGCTACTGCCCGCCCTGATTCTGTACGGCCTGTAAAAATATAGCTTTTAATGTTTGATCATCAACTTGATTTAAGGTATCCGCGGCCACGCCATTATCTAATAACAATTGTTTTATTTGAGCAGGGGTTAATTGCTCTAAATCCGATATTGACCCCAGCGATTGGACTGGGTTTTGCGCCGCGGATGGGCTGATTGAGGAAGTATTGTTTTGCGTAAAATTTTCAGGATTAATACCTGTTTGCTGCTTGGTTTCATTATATACCTCTAAGAGCATTTTGTCATCTATTTTATCCACAGCATCTCGCGTGAAAAGCCCTTTATCTACTAGTAAGTCTCTAATTTCCGCTGGTGTCATTTCAACAATGCCGGAGGTCGACTGATTCTGCTGTAAATTATCAAAAGTTTGTTGTAAATTGCCTTCGGTTTTAGTTTTATTAAGCGGAGTGGAGTTGGGATCCAGCGGATTACTGCCCGCGTCAATCTCCTGTTTATCAGCAAAGCCATCGCTATCAGTGTCGGCTAAATAAGCCGAAGTGTGATAAACATATTCTTCTTGAAAATCGGTCAAGCCATCTTGATCGGTGTCCTGATTTTGAGATTGGGCCAATAAGGCCTGGACATCAGTCATCGCCTGAGTAGATGTTTTAAATTTAGTAAAGGGTCCAAAAATCATAATTCTAAATTTTGCGTAAGAGCCAAAAATAAAAACCAGGGTCAGAATAATTAATCCCCAAACAAGATATTTATTAGGTTTTGGTTTAGTGTTGTCGTCCATAGAATTTATATCACTGGTGCTTAATTATTTTTAGTGGTTATTGGTCTAATATTCGTGTTTATTAGTGTTTAATACATCCCCGACACTAAAGACCGCTAATATTAACACTAAACGACACTAATAATTTCTCTACACCCATAATTTATACAAGTCTTTCCACTGGTTAAGATTCAAATTTTCAGCGCGGGTTTGAATGTTGATGGACAGCTGATTAAAAATTTTTATGGCCTCGCCATGCGTCCAAATTTTATTCTTGACTAAATTACTCAGCAGATATTTTCGCGGCGATGAGAATCCGGCTCGAAGCAAGTAAAAAAATTTATTATCGTCAATGTCTTTCGGATGATGAATGTTTTTAATTTGAACAATGGCGCTATCCACTTTCGGCGCTGGCCAAAAATTATGGCGAGAAACTTTGGCTATAATTTTCGGCTGACCGTAAAATTGAACCATATTTGACAGCAAGCTCATCTCTGGCGGCTGAGCCGTGACGCGCTCTCCCACTTCTTTTTGTAACATCAACGTCATCGTTTCTGGCTGCAACTTCTCAGATAAAAATTTCCGCAATACCGCGCCAGTAATATTATAAGGCAAATTGGCGACAATTTTATATTTTTTTATTTTTAATTTCTTGGGTTCTGTCTTCAGCGCATCGTCAGAAATAATGACGAGATTTTTTTGCGTAATAAATTTATTTTTCAAAATCTCCACCAAATCTTTATCAATTTCTATGGCAAAAACTTTTTTTACTCTTTGCGCCAAAAGCTCGGTGAGATGTCCCAAGCCCGGACCGATTTCCAAAACCACATCATCTGGGTACAATTCTGCTGCCTTAATAATCTGCTGATAAATCAAGGGGTTAATCAAAAAAATTTGACCTCGCCGGCGCAAAGGCTTAATCCCCCGAGCCGCATAAGTCGCCTTAACCTCTGATAAAATGGATATTTTCATGTGTCTTATAGCTTATAACTTGCAACCTATAACTTATAACCTGTAACCTACAACTTACCAACCAAATCAAAGATTTTCTGATTGTCTGCTAAAAATTGCGGTTTGATTTTAGCGCGCAGGGCAGTTAAAATCTGTTCCTCGCTCACTGGTAAAACCTTTTGTTTGGTTACCACGGCCAACATTAAGGTATTGACTATTGATAAATTAAGGTTATTCTCGGTTAATAATTTTTCTGCTTCAACCAACTTTAAATTCTTGGTAAATTTATTTAAATTATTAAGGATTGCTTCTCCTATTTTCGTTTCCACCCTCAGTGGGTCCGGCGCCCAATATCTGTGATTGACGATAATGTTGGTTCTCTCTGGATCAGCATAATAACAAGCGCGAAGTGTCTCTAATAATTCTAAACCGATAATAAGATCGGCTTCAGCGCGACCGACCAGCGGCGAAAAAATTTTCTCGCCAATTCTTAAATGACACTCCAACGAGCCACCGCGTTGAGCCAAGCCGTGCAATTCAGCTTGTTTAACGTCAAGACCAGCGGCCAGAGCCGCTTGCGCCAAAATCTCGGCCAAGGTAATGACGCCCTGCCCGCCATAGCCTGTCAGAATTATATTGTAGGATTGATTATTTTTGATGCTCATAAATTAGCAATATCTATGTCCATGGTTGGCGATGGCAGGCGGGCCTGCCCGCCTATTGCCTACCCTGGAGTTAATTTTATAAATAGAAAGTAAGAGATGGTCTTGTTTTTAAGCTTTATGTCCATGGGGCGGCGATGGCAGGCGGGTAGAATTAGTACGATTAGTGATGCTTAATTTTAATTTTGTCCGGATAAATTTGCGGGCAAAAATAACAGCTCCAGCATACACTTTCATCAATATGATATTTGCCATCAATGCGCCGAATGGCCGGACAGCCAAAATCATTTAATTCTGGCAAGTCAGTCGTCCCTTCTTCAACTTGAACTTTTGGCAAGCTAATCCCCTGCTCGGTTAATCGACGAATTACTAAAAGCCGGCACTCGCCCTTAGATACAATCACCGATACGCCCTTGGTTTGATATAAATTTTTTATCTTGGGCAACGATTCTTTAAGATTAAAAGCATTAATCACTTCTACATTAGTTGCGCCGCAAGCGCGCACGATGTCTTCAATTTTTAAAGCAATGGTTTTATCACCCTGGCCAGTAATACCCGAGCCAGGGTTAGGTTGATGTCCGGTCATGGCTGTAATGCGATTGTCTAAAACAACCAGCAGAACGTCAGATTGGTTATAAACCAGATTAATTAAGCCCGGAATGCCGGCGTGAAAAAATGTGCCATCGCCGATGAAAACCACTGGCTTGGTTTTGGTGGCCTTAGATACGCCATGCGAAATGCCAATACCAGCGCCCATAGAAACAATATAGTCAGACATATTGAATGGCGGTAAAGCGCCCAAAAGATAACAACCAATATCACCGCCAAACACTACATCATTCCCGACTGCTTTTTTGACCATCCAAAAGGTGGCGCGATGCGGACAACCGGCGCAAAAAGTTGGCGGACGCGTTTCAATTTGTTCTGGATGCCAAATGGCTTGATGATTACTTAATGTTTGGGTTGACGATAAATTCAAAATTTTCTGTAGAGCTTCAAAAACATACTCTGGTCGCAGCTCTCCGGCACTGGGCAATAAATTTTTGCCATAAACTTTTTTATTTAAATTAAATTCCTGCAATAATCGTCTCACTTCGCGTTCCAAAATTGGATCAAGCTCCTCCACTACTAAAATTTCGTCTGCTTGGTCAAAAAATTCTTTAAACTTATTTTTAATTATAGGATAGCTAAGACCGATTTTTAAGATCGGCAAAGATAAGTTTAATTGAGTCAAAATTTCTTTAACGTAATAAAAGGACACGCCTGAAACCACCACTCCTAATTTTCGCTCGCGACCGCTATCAATGAAATTAAATTTATTGTTTGCAGTATCTTCCTGAAATTTTTTTATTTTGGAAATTAAATTTTTATGCCGTGCTATGGTTTGCGCCGAACCCACACCGAATTCTTTCTTAATAAACCGTCCCAAGCTTCGCGGCGGTAAAATTTTATTAAAATTAACCAGGGTCCGACTGTGGCACACGCGGGTGGTCAGACGAACCAGAACTGGAATCTTATATTGTTGCGCCAGGCCAAAGGCGGCGATGGTCATATCTTTGACCTCTTGGCTGTCGGCCGGCTCTAAGGTGGGCACATGTCCTAATCTTGCCAACCAACGGCTGTCCTGCTCGGCCTGAATAGAACTCCACGACCCTGGATCATCGGCAATTACTACGACCAGCGGGCACTCTAGATAAACTAAGGGCAAAAAACTATCTAAGGCCACATTAAGACCATAGTGTTTCATGACCACTATCGCCGGTAAACCAGAAAAAGCCGCGCCAGCGGCCACCTCTAGGGCAACTTTTTCATTGGCGCTATATTCAAAATAAAAACCCATTTCCTTGGCGATCTTTGCAAAAGTATCGCCGATTTCTGATGCTGGAGTGCCCGGATAAGTGGTAACAAAACTGACACCGGCCTCCAGTGCTCCTCGCGCCACGGCCTCATTGCCCAACAACAAACCCTGTTTAATTTTTTGATCGTTAACCAACATAATAATAATTTTAAATTTTCAATTTTTCAGCCCGAGGCTGATCGCCCGCAGGGTGACAATGAATGACTTAATGATTCAATGTTTAAACATTAAGACATTAAAAATTCAATAAAAATTAGAAATTGGTAATTGGTAATTGCGCCCCGCTTTATGATGCCGGCTCCACAGTAATGACTTGCACCGGGCAACTCTCGGCCGCCACTTGACTGCAACCCAAATCATCAATTTCAGAATGAATGGGATACGATTTCCCATCATCTTTTAATTCAAAATTATCTGGACAAACTGCCACACAACTGCCACAACCAATACATTTTTGTTGATCAACTTTAACAACAAATTTTGGCATAAAATACTTTAAGAATTAAAAATTAGGATTACTTCTGCTCTTTCTTCTCTTCGTTCCATTCTGATTTTATTTCTTGAACCGTCTCTTCAGCTTTTTGTTCAACCTTTTCTATTACTGCTTCGGCCTTATTTTCAATTTTTTCTGCCGTCGCCATGGCCTTGTCCTTCATTTCTCCTGCTTTTTGTTTTAAATCCTCACGAGTTTCTTTGCCAGACTTGGGAGCTAAAAATAAACCGGCAATAGCACCAAGTATTACCCCCCAAAAACCAGCCTTTAGAATTTTCTTGCACATAAATTTTACAATTACCTATTAAAAATGATTAAATTACAAGCACAAAGTTATCAACCTGCGGTTGATCGTCCGCAGGACGACAAATCCTAAATAAATTACAATTATTAAATTCAAAATCCGAAATGCTCAAATCTTTAAATTTTATTATTGGTGCTTATTTAGAGCTTGAGATTTTGGATTTGGTGCTTAGTTTATATTATACATTTCATTTTTTCCCCGCCGATTAGGTGCAAATGAATATGCGGAATAATTTGCCCGCCATCTTCGCCGCAATTAAAAATCAATTTATAGCCGCTTGTGGCAATGCCCTTGTCCTGCGCGATTTTTTTAGCTAATAAAATCATTTCACCAAGTAATAATTTGTCTTGTTCGGTCGCATCATTAATAGTGGCTATGTGTCGTTTTGGCACGATTAAAATATGAACCAACGCTACTGGATGTAAATCATTAAAGGCCATGAACCGATCGTTCTCAAAAATAAATTTCACCGGTATTTCTTTGTTGGCAATTTGACAAAAAACGCACGACATAATTTATGGTTCTATGCTCAATATCCTCCTTTTATTATAAAACAAATAGAATAAAAAACAATGTCTTTTAGTCGTCAAAACCAATAAATTCTCTTAACAGTGACTTGGCTGGAATAACTGACATATCCGACCACTCCTCTACCTCTGACAAAAGATTATAAACCCGCTGCGCCCTAATAAAAGCATCAATTTTTTCCGGATTATTTTGATAGGCCAACATAATCTCGGGTAAATATGAATATAGATAATGCTTTAAAGCCGGCAGTTCGTAGGGCAAAGCGGTATTTAAAACATAGTTGGCGCGCGAGATGTTGGGAATAATATTTTTAATTTCTCCACGCCGCACATAATGCCAATGCCCAATTGTTTCTATCGGTTTGGATCCGCGAAATTTGGCATCCCGGATCATCCGACGCAATAAACGAACGTCGGTCCATTTCACGAATCGCCCATTCTTGTCTTTTAATTGGCACAAGGTTTCCAGATACAAACCGAATTTTTGCTGTCCAGGGATTGCCCTGGTCAATTGATCATATAAACCAAAATGAGAGTCAACTAAAATAATCTGGTTAGAGCTAAGGGTCATTTTTTCGCCCCGCCACTCGCGTTGGCCGGTGGGAAAATTATAAAATGGAACATCAATCGTTCTCCCCTTTGAGAGGGCGGTCATGTGTTTATTAATCAAAGGAATTTCCAGCGCATATGGACCTTCATAATCATGATCATTGTATTGATCCTTGAGCTGGGTTTCAATATTATAAAAATAATTATCGACGCTAAATTTCAAAAAGCTAATTCCGGCGCGCGCTAACGCTTCGCCCAAACGCTCAGCCGTGGTGCTTTTGCCCGACGACGATGGGCCGGCAATGATTAATAATTTAATTTTATCTTTTTTATCTAAAATTAAATTAGCGATTTTATTAATTTCCTCGTCGTATCTTTTTTCGGCGACTTTAATTAATTCAGGAAAAACTCCGATTTTAATGTGCTCATTTAATTTAATGATTGTCTCGCAGGAGTGTTCTAAATTCCAAACCAGCGCCTCCCAAATGACTCGATAAGGAATTTTTTCAACTTCTTCTTTAGTTTGTTTTTCACGCAATTCTTTTCTCTTCTGCCGATAGACAATAAACGCCTTAGCAATTTCGGATTGGCCAGCTTCGATTAAAACCCGTTCAACTATATCTTGAATGTCTTCTACGGCCGGCGGCGCGTCTGAAAAATTTTTCTCCAAAATAACCACAACTCGTTGTGATAATCTTTGAACGAGCGGTGAATCTTTTACTCCAACTTCTGCCGCTGCCTTAGAAATGGCTTCAATAATTTTTTGCTGATTAAAGGGGGCCGGCGCGCCATCTCGTTTGTAAATTTTCTTGATAGTCATATTTCAACCTACTAATTACGAATCTTAAACGAATTACGAATAGATTAAATTACAAGCACAAAATTACAAATCCTAAATAAATCCCAAATTCAAATCACTAAATCCAAAACATTTTTAAATCTTTTCGGCCCTTTTTGGTCATTGTAATTTATTTGGAATTTGTGATTTTGGATTTGGTGCTTTACTTAGATTATCTTACCATAAAATCCACCTCGCCACAACCTAATTAATCGCGCCAAGGCCAACTGATTTCGTAGTTTTCTCTGGCTTTTAAGATAAACGCGCAAATAATTGTTAGTAAGGCCGGTCCAGAGGCGGTCTTTTTTGTTCTCAACCAAAACCTGAATTATTTTATTAAGATATTTTTGCTTAACGAGTTCGGAAGCCTTACGGCCGACCTCCTCCAGCCATTGACTACGCTGTTTTTTAGTGGCTTCGGAAATTTGATTGGCCATTTTGGCCGCCCGCGTGCCTGGCCGCAATGAATATTTAAAAATATGAATCTTAAGTAATTTGGCCGCTTGAACAAATTTGATCGTCTGCTTGAAATCTTTATCGGTCTCACCTGGAAAACCAACTATCAAATCAGCGGTTAAAGATAAGCTGGGAATTGCGCGCATCTTTTTAACGAGTCGCAAAATCTCTTTAACCGTATAATGTCGACCCATTAATTTTAAAATTTTATCGCTCCCGGATTGCATAGACAAATGAAAATGCGGACAAAGGCGCGGATTGTTTCTGAACAAATTGATGAGCGACTGGTTGATTGCCGTCGGCCACAGAGAAGACAAACGAATCCGCGGAATGCTGGTTTGCCTTAAAGTTTGTTTCAATAAACAAAGTAGGTTTCGTTTGGTGTTGCCGAATTTTTTTAAATCAGTGCCTACCAAGACGACCTCTTGATAACCCTGCTTTTCGCGCCCCTGAATTTCTTTGATAATACTTTTCACTGATTTACTTTTGAGACGACCGCGCAGAAATGGCACAATGCAATAGGCGCAAAAATTATCGCAGCCATCTTGAATCTTAACCAAAGCCCTGGTGCGCGACGGTTGAACCGAAGAGGATGGCATTTTTTTTGTTTTTCCGATTAACTTTAAAATCAAACCAGTTAATTTATTGCGCGAAACTGAATAATCGGCTAATTTATTCTCCGTCGCCGAATGCTCCGCAGGTTGCTGCGGAAATGGAGGCGTGGAGAACCCTCCGAATCCGCCAGCTGGCGGAGAAGGGAGGGCTGGGGGCTTTGGAGGATTCCGCTTGATCCCGCGCAGTAAGCTGCGCGGCGCTTCATTTTTTGCCGAATAACAACCAGTAACAATTATTTTGGCCTGCGTATTCAATCGTCGCAATTGATTGATTTTTTGCCGTAGCTCCCGTTCAGCCTTGGCCGTCACCGCGCAAGCATTAATAATAACCAGGTCTGATTTTTGTTTTTCGTTGACCGGCCGAATACCGCGATAACCAAATTTCTCTTGCCAAGCCAATGATTCGGCTTGATTAAGTTTACAGCCAAAAGTGATGAGACATAATTTCATATATATACTTATTACTACTAATTTCGCTCGTCCGTCCATCAATTGACTGACTCGCTCACTCACTAATCATACGAATAGTACCCGCCTGCCAACGCCTGTCAATGAAACCAAGATAAACTTCGGAAATAAACTTTAATGACAAATAAACTTCCTATTTCCAAGATAGGCATATGGCGGGCAGGTCGCTAATTACTACCTGCCTACCGGCAGGCAGGCTAATAATATTAGTATTATTCGGGATAAAATTAGTACGATTAGCGATTTTCATATTAAGCTTAATTATAGGTAATTTAAGTAAAAAATCAACCTCCGCTTGGCAATAATAATTACTGATTCTACGCCTTCTTAATCTTTTCACGATCGTGAAAAGATTAAGACAAAATAATATCAGAATATTATCACGAGGCACGGTGATTTTAAGGTTTTAAAATAAAATTATCCTGTTGACCCACACACCTGCCTACCACCTGCCTGTCGGCAGTCAAGTCAGGCGGGCCAAAAATCTGTAGGAGCGTTTAATTAACATTAAAGGTGGCACTCAAAAATCTTAAAGATTACACACGCCGTAATATTAACCGAATAACAGCTTGACTTTTCCGCGAATAAGTGTTATTATGTATTGGCCAGTTGAAGAACCGGCAAGTCAAAACAAAAACAAGGAGGTACAATGTACTGCAACAAAAGCGTGCTGACAGTAATGGTAATCGCCATTCTATCGGTGATCTGCGTCGCTCAAGCCCAGTGGCTAGAGACGACGATAACGGTCGGAGTAAAGCCTTTCGCTCTATGCTACAATTCACAGAACAACAAGGTCTATTGCGCGAACACGAACAGCAATAATGTCACCGTGATTGACGGCGCCACAAATCAGGTCATCACCACCGTGGTAGCCGGATCCAGACCCCAGGCCCTATGCTACAACCCGGCGAACAATAAGGTCTATTGCGCGAACACGGCGAAGCTCGATGAGGTCGGCAACGTGACCGTGATTGACGGGGCATCAAATCAGGTCATCACCACCGTGGTAGCCGATTCCAGTCCCCAAGCCCTATGCTACAACCCGGCGAATAACAAAGTCTATTGCGCGAACACGAACAGCAATAATGTCACCGTGATTGACGGGGCATCAAATCAGGTCATCACCACCGTGGTGGCCGGATCCGAGCCCTGCGCTCTGTGCTACAACCCGCAGAATAACAAAGTCTATTGCGCGAACCAGCACGGAAACGTGACCGTGATTGACGGGGCATCAAATCAGGTTGACACGACTGTGGCGGCAGGCTCCTGGCCGTGCGCTCTGTGCTACAACCCGCTAAACAACAAAGTCTATTGCGCGAACTACGGGAGCAATAACGTGACCGTGATTGACGGCGCCACAAATCAGGTCATCGCCACCGTGGTAGCCGGGTCCAGTCCCCTTACTCTGTGCTACAACCCGGCGAACAATAAGATCTATTGCGCGAACTACGGGAGCAATAACGTGACCGTGATTGACGGGGCAAGTAATCAGGTGCTTCGTACGATAGGAATCGGGGACAATCCCTGCGCCTTCACCTGGAGTCCGGTCCAGAACCGCATCTACGTCGCCAACTACGATTCAAACACTGTTTCAGTAATTCGGGATTCAGTACTGGGCGTAGCGGAAAAAGGGCGAGTAAGCCCCGTCTATACTGGACCGACCGTTATCCATGGCATCCTTCGTCTGCCAATAGCTCCAACTCACAGCTCCGTCTACCTGCTCGACATCTCTGGCCGGCGAGCGCTTCGCCTGCATTCCGACGCAAATGACGTCAGCCGCCTCCCTCCTGGCATCTACTTCCTGGAAGGGGAGCAGGAGTCGGCACGGAAAGTTATCATCGAATAACGGTACAACATAGTGGGAGAAACCTCCCCCGGGGTCCGACTTAGGTCGGACCCCTTTTTTATCTCTCAAAACAAAAACGGCCTTTCGGCCGTTTTTTATTCCATCTTCAATATTCTATCTTCTATGCATATTTTTTATTGAAACCTCCCGACAGACCTTCTGACAGGGTCAGACCCTGTATTCTCTTCTATTTTCTATTCTCACTATTCTACTTTAACAATTTTGTATTTCATTGTCCCCATCGGCGCCTTAATCGTCACGTCGTCGCCCGTTTTTTTGCCCATCAAGGCCCGGCCCAACGGCGATTCATAAGAAATTTTGCCTTTTAATAAATCCACACTCTCCGGAGAAACAATAGTAAAGATTTCGGTTTTGATACCGATTTTGACTTTTACTTTATTGCCCACACCGACCCTACCATCATGATGTTCTACTACTATTTCAGCGCTACGGAAAAGTGTTTCTAACTCTTGAATTCTCGTCTCATTTAAGCCCTGCTCTTCCTTGGCCGAGACATACTCGGCGTTTTCGCTCAGATCTCCCTGCTCCTTGGCAATATGAATATGTTCGGCGATCTTTTTTCGCTTAACACGTATCAGATGTTCTAGTTCTATCTTTAGTTTTTCTAATTCTTTTTGAGTTAAATATTGCGTCATAATAACTGATTAATGTTTCCCAAAAAACAATAAAATAAATATGTTTTTCGGGATCCGCGAGAATGTATTTCGGTATTAACCGAAACATTCTCGGGAAATTAAAAAAACGGCTTAACACCGATTTAACAAATTATACCAAGTTATTTAATTTTGTCAAATTCGGTGACCCCCCGCAAGAAGATATTTTTTAGAAGTGGGTTGGGATTTGCTGTTGAATGTCGTGCATCTTCTTGAGCCCGATGGGCAATAGCGGCCACAGAATTTTAGCAATCTTGATCAAAAATTGAGCCACGGCTGATTGATTAATTAAATCTACCAACCAACCAATAGGAAAATTACTTAAGAAAAATAACACTAAACCTAAAATTAAAGCACCTTCTAAAAATCCCAGCGCCGCGCCAGCCAAACGATTAATACTCTTTAGAAATGGGATGAAAGTTAAAATGTTGAAAGTTTTGTTGATCAAGCTGAAAATAAAAACCACCAATCGCCAAATGACGATATATAAAACCACGAAGCAAATTATCTTGCCCAAATCTGCGTGAGTGCCAAAAATAAAGGATAATTTTGTGGCTACAAATTCATACCAACGACTAGCTAAAACAGAGGCTGCAACTACGCCGACCAAACTGCCAACCGCATAAATTAATCCTAACCAAAAATCAAACCAGATAAAACCGAAAAGGATTAATAATAGTACAAGATCAAAAATGGTCATAAAAATTAGAATTTAGAATGTGGAATATACCTGCCCGCCTCCGCCAGTTGGCGGATGCCTCCTTAGAGTTAATTCTAACCTGCCCGCCATATGCCTATCTCTAAATAGGAAGTTTATTTACTGTTAGGGTTTATCTCCGAAGTCTATCTCGATGCAATTGACAGGCGTTGGCAGGCGGGACAGAAGGTAATAAATGATTTTATTTTTAAGTTTTTATATTTATGGGGCGGCTTAGGCAGGCGGGGAATTTAGAATAAAGAATCTTAATGAAATGAATTCAATTTAGAGGTGCAACTTTAAATATTTTAATCACGGGTTAAACGCGGAAACAATGGCTTGACGGATTTGACTTGATAATGATTAACTGCCCCCCAGTCTTTGACCAGCGACAAATCTTTCTTGTTTTCCGTAAACAATCCCAACGCCGCTAAAATTTTCTCACTAATCTCGGGCATAAAGGGGCTAGTCAGCCAAGCCAAATGCCTCAAGCTCTCCAGTAAATTATACATCACTTTTTTGAATAAATCAAGGTTGGTTTTCACCAATTGCCAGGGTTTATTAATTTCAATGTATTTGTCGCAAAATGAGGCCAAATCCTGAATCGCGATCAAGGCCTGTTCAAAAGCCAAATTGTCCATAGCTTTTTCGTAGGTAGCCCAGGTGGCGGTAATCTTAACGCGGAACTCATTGTTTTCAGAAAATTCATAGATTGTCTCTTGCTTTAGGGCCAGAGTAATTACCCGTGAGACCAAATTGCCCAAACCGCTCGCTAAGTTGGCGCTATATTTATCATAAAATTTTTCCATGGATACGTCGCCGTCTTGGCCAAAAGGAAATAAACTTAATAATAAATAACGCGCCGCATCTGAGCCAAAAATTCTAATCACTTCATTGGGATCAATCACATTGCCCAGCGACTTGCTCATCTTTTGACCGTTAATGGTAAAAAATCCGGTAATAAATAATTTTTTTGGTAAAGGAATTTCCAACGCCAACAACATGGCCGGCCAAATCACCGCATGAAAACGCAGAATATCTTTACCCAGCAGCTGCGCGTCCGGCGGCCAAAGCTCTGACAATTTATTAAAATCTCCATCCCATTTTAAGCCGGTCAAATAATTTAATAGCGCGTCAACCCAAACATAGAGCACCTGATTTTTGTCCCAAGGCAAAGTAATACCCCAATTCATTTTTGCTCTGACGCGAGAAATGGCTAAATCTTCTAATTTTTCGGTTTTCAAAAATCCCAATACTTCATTGCGTCGCTCCTTCGGTTCAATCACCCAGTCGCCCTGGTCAATCAACTTCATTAATGGCTCTTGAAAACCAGATAATTTAAAAAAGTAACAATCTTCCGACAATTGCGTCGGTGCAGTTTGATGATATGGACATTTGCCGTCCACTAATTCTTTTTCTGTATAATAACGTTCGCAGCCCACGCAATAAAGGCCGGAGTAGGTTCCTTTGTAAATAAATCCTTTATCGTATAAACGCTGAGCGATGGCGGCGGCAATTTTCTCGTGCTGCGGATCGGTGGTGCGAATAAAATTATCATTAGAAATTTGCAACTCATCCCATAACAATTGATACTTGGCCGCAATCTCGTCAACAAACTCCTTTGGTGTTTTACGATTCTTAGTCGCAGCTTCAACAATTTTTGCTCCGTGTTCGTCCGTTCCGGTCAAGAAAAAAACCTGCTCGCCTTTGGCGCGATGATGGCGCGCCAAAACATCAGCCGCCACAGTCGGGTAAGCGGTGCCCAAATGAGGATTCATGTTCACGTAATAAATCGGCGTGGTGATGTAAAATTTTTTATCCATAAAAATATATTTCGACAACCACAATAAATTAAACTGAAAACAATAACCTCATTTAATTATATTCTCAATAATTATTTTGTCCACAATAAAGCTGCCCCCAGTGTTTAAAACTAAAATATTGCATCTCCAGAAGAAAGGCCAAGGTATTGAGCGGCACTGGCTCCCTGGATAACAATTTCTAAGAAACGCCCATCTCCTAAGCCAGAGCTTCCGACAATTAATGCGGCCCTTTTGTCTGGAACATCTTTTAGACGAGAATAAAAATGCAATGGACCAAGATTGGTTGTCACCAAACCATCCTTTCGAGAAGCTATATCGCGTAATAAAAGAGTGGTTTTGCAGTTCCCGAAGTTATCAATCCACCAAATTGTTAAAGGTGCACTAATAATTTTACTAATATCTAGTCGGGTGCTAGCAACATGTTTGTGCTTTAAAAGGAAGGCAGCCAAGCGAGGAAGAAAATCATAGCTTCTGAATTGGCTATTGATAATATGCCTTTTTCGATTGGACGAAATAGGTACATCTTCTGTTAAGATATTAATAGCGATAGAAATGTCCACTATATTTATAAAATCGATTAAATGTAATTTCTTTACTAGCGACAACGTAAATCCATCTATGCTGGCGATAACTAAAGTACTTTTATGCCAAAAATAACCAAATGGCGTTCCATTTTTCCATTTTTTTGCCACTCCACCCCTTGGTGCCACATTGACTAGAACTACACCCGCGCGCCCATCAATAGCATCAAGAGCATCAACAAGATTGCCCCCTGCTTCTAAATCATTAGCAACACCAATGAAAGAAATCGGGCCGCCAAGAAGCGACGTGGCTCTTGTTATCTGTCTGCCAGATGCATTTGCGTCTAGACAATCGTTTATGATTGTGATATTCATATTTTTTGATTAATAAAAAACGGCCCTTTTTCGAAGGCCGTTTTTTGTAATTCCTTTTTATAACTTTAGGTATGCAAAAAACTGCCTTCGCTTTTGAGGGCCATCATTTCCATCATCATTTTGAAATAATTGGACTGCGATTGAAGCATATTTTTACTATTCAATAATACAATAATAAGTCTTAATAAGACAATAACATTTTAAAATAAATTGTCAAGATAAATCCTGATACTTTTCCACAACCACGACAAACTCGCCTCTCATGTCGTCATTTTTTTATCTTTTTAATTTATCCCACCGCGACAAGATATAAACTGCTAAACAAGAAATTGATGTCGCCCTATATTTACCGATCTCTTATGCAACCAGGTTAGAACCGGTTTTAACGTCTAAAATAGTAATTTTTCATTAGTTCGCCAATAAACAATTTAATTCCCTTATTAATATTCTTTTCCCAATCTATTTTAGCTTTTTTGTTAAAATTATTGGCAATGAATTTATAGCTAATAAATTTTATTTTATATAATTTACAGACTTTGGCGATAGAATATGCTTCCATGTCTTCAAGAGGAAAATTTTGTAAATTATCGGCTGTATAGCAAGTTTCACCTTTTCCAAAATTGATTTCTCGAGTATTAAATTTAAAAAACTTTTTGTCAAGCGGAGTAACTCCTTTCTGAAAACCAAGAGCACTGGCATCAATATCTGCCTGTTGAAACTTTGTAACTTTTACTAATGTCCCTATTTTGTGAGAAGAAGACCCTGCTGTACCATAGTTAACAACCAAAATATCTTTTCTCTTCATTTTACTTAATACCTTCATGGCCATGATTGTGGCATTTATTTTACCACAATGCGTATAATAAACATCAATGCCCTTAGGAACTAATTTTTTAGGAAATTCTTCTTCTAGGGCGACAAACAAAATAATCTTTTTAAATATTTTTCTCATATTTCAATTATTACTACAAATTCGCCTTTTGATGAATCGTTCTTTATTTTGGCTAAAACTTCGCTCGGTGTGCCGCGATAAATACTCTCAAATTTTTTCGTCAGTTCGCGACAAACCACAATTTTTAATTCATTGTTAAGATTAGTCAATTCGGTGAGCGCCTTTTCAATGCGGTGAGTTGATTCATAAAATACTACTGTTTCTTTGGCTTGAGTAATTTCTTTAAAAAATTTCTGTCTCCCCTT
>Ga0268276_1001575_pt1 | contig 21885 bp, 21 predicted proteins | sample saktaG_4_FD_190145 | JGI IMG/M metagenome (GOLD analysis project Ga0268276, IMG submission 190145) | Saline water microbial communities from Sakinaw Lake, British Columbia, Canada - sak_2010_1_5_45m | ecosystem: Environmental > Aquatic > Non-marine Saline and Alkaline > Saline ... | reverse complement strand
TCAGCCCGAGGAACGTGAGCGTGTATTCGTTGCCCCCGCTCCCGGTCTGCTGGCGGGTGACGATGATCTGGACATCGGCGCTCTGGCGGTCGAGGACGTAATTGACGAAGGTGATCTCAGTCTTGATATAGTCGAAATCGCAGGTCCGCCTGTCGCAGTCGAGGTAGACGTTGGGGGCGATGCTCCGCAGCTCGTCCTGGGGACTGACCGGCCCCCCGTTGTTCTGGGCCGCCGCGAAGCGGGGAGCGAGGAGGCCGAGACCGAGAAGGAGGCCGAACAACGGAATGAGGGCCTGATGGGAGGCTTGAGCTTTCATGATCGATGTCCTTGGGCCGGCTATTTCGTGCGGATGAAGACTTGGGACCAGGGGATGATGTTGACCTCCGAGCCGCGGGCGTAGGCCTTGCCCCCGAGGAACCGTTTGTAAAACCAGGACTGGATCACGCGGATCCGGACGATGGTCGCAGCGGGGACGGCGGCGGCGGGGACCACGCTCGAAGTCTCTGCGACGTGGTTTCGGCGAAAGAGTGCCTTGCCCGTCTTGAAATCGTAGACGAGAATGTCGACCGGGGCGGCAAAGCGGCTGAATTGCCAGCGGATCGGCAGGTCCTTCGCCGCTTCGAGAACGGCCGGCAGCGGATCCGTGAGGGCGAGCCAGGAGAGGAGGGGGAACTTCTCCCTGATGACGGGCCGGTTCTTGTCGGCGATCTCGACTTCCACCTCCGCCGGGAGGCTGTCTTTCCTGAGGATGATCCTCTTTTCGTAATGGTCGGTCTGGTAATCCAGGTCTTCGGCGAGGGCCGAGACGCGGGCATCGGCCACGCTTGGCCCTTCCAGGGAGCCGCGGCGGATTTCGACGTAGATCCGGATATCGGTGACGTCGATATCGTTGTTGAAGTCGTAGCGCGACAGGCTGACCGTCGGGTACACGGTGATGCGGACGAAGAGGGGTTCGGACGGTTTCGGTGTGTCCTGCGCTGGGGCCTCCTGGCCGGAACATAAGCCGACAGCAGCAAGTAGGAGCAGGGCCAACAGTTTCGAGTTTATCGCGCGCATAGTCGCCTCCTTGGTTTAAGCGCACATTATACATGAGACGTCGGGGGGGCGCGAGTTCCGCGGGGCCGGCTCCAGCCCCCCTTGTTTTTCATCGAGGGGCGTGACATACTGGGGCCGATGGGTGGGCGCTCTTGACGCCCGTTATTGGGGAGGAATAGAGATGGGAAACACGAAAACCATTTGGGAAGGGGACATCGCGCCGGACTTTACGCTGAAGGACCATCACAACCGGGATTTTCGGCTCTCCGAATTCGCCGGCCGGCGCGTGTTGCTGTCCTTTCATCCGCTGGCCTGGACGCCCGTCTGCGCCGACCAGATGAGAGGGCTCGAGAGCCAGAAGGCCGTCTTCGACGGACTCAAGACCGTCGCGGTCGGTATCAGCGTCGATTCGTTCCCGACCAAGCACGCTTGGGCCAAGGAGTTGGGCATCAAGGAGACGCGGCTGCTCTGCGATTTCTGGCCCCATGGCGCCGTGGCCCACGTCATGGGACTTTTCCGCGAAGACGACGGCTTCTCCGAGCGGGCCAACATCGTCGTCGACGAAAACGGCCGGATCGTCTTTATCAAGATCTATGAAGTCCCGCAGCTCCCCGACATCGGGGAGATCGTCGCCTTCCTGAAGAAGTGAGCCGTCACGGCTGGAAGGCAAATGGGCGGCCGTGACGACCGGAAGACAAAAAGGGCGGCCGTGACGACAGCCCTAAGCTGAGGCAAAGGCCTCAGATGAGGACCTCGCGTGGGATTTCCCGTAGGTTGAAGTTCGAGGCCATGCTCCGGCAGTAAGCGCCGACGCTCAGGACGGCGAGGAGATCACCGCTGACAGGGAGGGGCATGGACCGTTCCCGTCCGAAAATATCCCCGGCTTCGCAGAGGTTCCCGGCGACCGTGATGCGGGCCTTGGCCTGCCCTTCGATCCGGGACGCGTTGACGATCTCATGGTGGGCCTGGAGATAGATGGCCGGCTGCGGCACGGTATTGAACGTCCCGCCGTCGACGCAGGCGAAGATGTTGCCATAGCTCTCCTTGACGTATTCGATCCCCAGGAGAAGCACCCCGGCGTCCCCGACCAGGTACTTTCCCGGTTCAATGGCCAGAGCCTTGACCGAAAGTCCGGCCCTGGCGATGGCGGCGGAGAGATAAGCCACGTAATCCTCGAGGGGGAAAACGGAGCGGTTTTTCAGATAGCGGGGACCGAAGCCGCCCCCGAAATCCAGGAATTCCAGCGGGAAGCCCGCCCTCTCGACCTCCAGAGCTTTGCGGACCAGACGGTTCACGGCCGTCTGGACCATGCCGTAATCCTCCCGGACCCAGCCGGAACCGAGGTGCTGGTGCAGGCCGACCGGGCGGAAGCCGAGCCGGCGGGCCCGGGCGAAGACCCCGACGACCTTTTTGTCTTCGACGCCGAACTTGACGGGCGTACCGTCCGACGACCTCTTGCCGGCGGTGATGACGCGGGCGTTGAAGCCGCGGCCGATGCCCGGGTTCCAGCGCACGAACACCCGGATGGGCTTGGACGGGAACTCGGCCCGCCGGACCTCGCTCATGAGGTCGAGCTGCTCGGCGGCGTCGATATTGACAGTCAGTCCATCGATGGCGAACAGCCGCCGCAGGTCGGCCCGGCTGACGCTCGTTCCCGTGAACAGAATGCGCTCCGCCGGAAAACCGGCCTTGAGAGCCGTTTCGACCTCGCAGGGGGAGACGGCGTCGATCCAGGCGCCTCGCCGCTGGAGGAGCCGGAGAATGCCCCGGTGCGGGTTGGCTTTCATGGCGAAACAAATATGGGCGGGAAGCGGGGAATGGCGGGCCAGGACGTTGTCGAGGCGAGCGTACCTCTCGAGGATGCGCTCCTTGCCGTAGACGTAGAGCGGGGTGCCGTAGCGTTTGGCCAGGGACTCGGCGCTCTGCCCGGCGATCCAAAGCTTGTTGTCTCTTACAGCGAGGAAGTCCGTTTCCCACCAGTTCATGATCCGTCTCCCGCGCCGCTTCCGTCCTCGGGGAAGAGGTCCCGCTGGCCGGCCCGGATCCTCCGGACGATCTCGCGTAAAACGGGGTACTTCTCTAGGAGAAGCTCGGGGATGTCCACCTTGTCGCCGGTGATCATGTTCCGGATCTGGAGGGCGTTGGCCAGGGCCTGCCCCCGGTAATGGTTGTTGGTGATGACGTAGACCTTGCCGCTCTTCTTGCCGAGTTCCTTGATCCGCTCGATCCAGTCCCCGAGTTCATCCTTGGCATAGAGATAATCGTAGCGGGCGTCACGGCCGGCGCCCTCCCGGAACCAGTTCTTATAATTCCGGCCGTGGAAGCGGACGTAGGCGAACTCGGGGCAGGTGCTCACGGCCGAGGGTTCGATCGAGTTCTTGAAGACGGGCTGGTCGATGTTACAGAAGGCGGCTCCGTTCTCGCGGAGGAGTGCGTAGAAGCCGTCCCCGTCCCAGCTGCCGTGACGGACCTCGACAGCCAGCGGGTATCCGGCGAAAAAACCCAAGAGCCGGAGCAGGTAGTCGGTGTTCGCGGGGGTGTTGGCGAAGGACCAAGGGAACTGGAGGAGGAGAGCGGCCAGCCGGCCCTGCAGGCGGATGAGGTCGGCCGCGGTCTTGAATTCGTCGACGTCCTTTTGAGTGAAGTCCTTTCGCTGGTGAGTGAAGACCTGGTGGAGCTTCAGCGCGAAAAGGAAATCGGGCCGATCTTCGATCTTCTTGAGCCAGGAACGAGCCAGGGCGGCGCTCGCCGGACGGTAGAAGGTGCTATTGACCTCGACGATATCGATGTAATCGGCGAGGTAGGGCAGGGCGTGGAAACCACGGGCCTTCGGGACCGGATAGACGATGCCGTCCCAGTCCTCGTAGCTCCAGCCCGCCGTCCCGACGTAATACTTGGCCATGCGGACTCCATTGTACCCTCGCCCGGGGCAATTCACAATTCGGCGGAGGGGCTTTCTGTGGGCAGGGGAGAGGCGGGCCGACGACGGAAACCTTCAAAGAAGTGGCCGTTAAGCCGCCGGAACGGAGCTATGATATACTCCCAACGGATAGCCGATTATGACGACCGTTGGGGCGAAGACGATCGAGTGAGGGAAGGAGTATCCGCATGACGTATCCCAAAAGATTTCTTATGATCGGCTTGATCTGTATCGGTTTGCTGCCGTCGGGGGCGCACTCATCCCAGCAATCTGAACAGGCGCGGCCTCAGGGGCAGCGTGGCGCAGGCGCGCGCCAGACCCCGCCACGCGGCCGAAGCATAACGCTCGGCGATATCACGAACTTCGAACTCAAGGATCGCGTGTTCACTATTACCGCCGGGCCCGACCAGTTAAGGGTGATCTTCTATCGGGATGACATCTTCAGGATCTGGCTTGGGCCCGATGGGGAGTTCACCGAGGCGCAGCCGGCGCCGGAAGACGCCCAGATCGTCGTTTATCGAGAAGCGCCGATCATGGTTTCGTGGCGCGACGCCGGCGAGTACTACCGAGTCGACAGCAGGGAATGTGTCCTGCGGATTTATAAAAGGCCGTTGCGCTTTGCCCTTTTCGACAAGGATAATGCCGTGGTGGTTTGGCAGGAGACCCGGCCGTTAACCTACGGCCCTGCCGCGGTGCAAACCCTGAAACGAGGCGAGAACGAAAATTTCTACGGCGGCGGCATGCAGAACGGCTATTTTTCCCATCGCGACACATCCGTCAATATCCGGCTCAACACCCGCGGGTGGGGAGACGGAACCACGCCGAATCCGGCGCCTTTCTACATGAGCACGGCCGGTTACGGCGCCTTCCGCAACACCATGGCACCGGGCAGATACGACTTTTTGTCGCCGCTCAGCCTGTCCCATGATGAAGCCCGGTTTGACTGCTACTATTTCTACGGTCCTTCGCTCAAGAAGATCCTCGATGGTTACACTCTCGTCACCGGCCGTCCCTTTTTCCCGCCGCGCTGGGGGCTCGAATTCGGGGACGCGGACTGCTACAACAAGAACGGCAAGACTCCCGACGTCATCAGCAAGGTCGCCGATGTCTATCGCCAGAAGGATATGCCGGGGGGCTGGATCCTGCCTAACGACGGCTACGGTTGCGGGTATGTCGACCTTGACACCACCATCCAGGAGCTGCACAAACGTGGTTTCTACACGGGGCTGTGGACGGAAAAAGGGCTCGAGCGCATCGCCCAGGAAGTCAGCGTATTCGGTTCGCGCGTCATGAAACTGGATGTGGCCTGGGTCGGTCGCGGCTACCAGTTCGCCCTCAACGGCATGCGCGACGCCTATGAAGGCATCGAGAAAAACAGCGATGCCCGCGGCTTCGTCTGGTCGACATGTGCCTGGTCGGGAGCGCAACGCTATTCGACGATCTGGTCGGGCGACCAATCGGGCAACTGGGAATACATCCGTTTCCATATCCCCTCGATACTGGGAGCCGGCTTATCAGGTTTCAACGCGGCCACGGGAGACGTCGACGGCATATTCGGCGGCGGTGCGCAGACCCAGGTCCGGGATCTGCAGTGGAAGTGCCTCACGCCCGTCTTGATGATCATCAGCGGCTGGTCGAAGCAGACCAATCTCATGAAGCAGCTTTGGATCTTCGGGGAACCCTACACGAGCGTTAACCGCAAATACCTCAAGCTCAAGATGCGGCTGACCCCCTACATCTACACTTACACACGGGAGGCCTACGACACGGGTGTGCCGACGGTACGCGCGATGGTTCTCGAGTTCCCCGACGATCCGGTGACATGGTCGAAGCGGACACAATACCAGTTCATGAGCGGCGAATGGCTCCTGGTCGCACCCGTTTACGAGGACACGATCGTGCGCAACGATATTTATCTGCCGGCGGGCAAGTGGGTCGACTATTGGAACGGCGCGGAATTCAACGGGCCTCTGGTCCTGAACGGCTATGCGGCGCCTCTCGACAAGCTTCCGATGTTCGTCAAGGCCGGGGCGATCGTTCCCATGTACCCGGAGATGCTCTATGACCGTGAGAAGCCCAAAGATCCCGTGACCCTGGATGTCTATCCCTTCGGCAAGACGAGCTTCGATCTCTATGAAGATGACGGCCTGACCCGGCAATACCGGACAGGCGCATTCGCCCGGACGCTGATCGAGGTGGAGTCGCCGAAAGATCTGGACGTGCCCAAGGCCCAAATCTCCGTCAAGGTCGGAATGGCCAAGGGGCGATATCAAGACATGCCGACAAAACGGTCCTATCTCGTGGATCTTCATGTCCCGAGAGGGCCGGCGGATGTGAAGTTGGCCGAGAGGGTGCTGCCGGCCTTTGAGGCGAAGGCCGCATTTGAATCGGCTCCCGAAGGCTGGTTCTTCGATCCGGGGGACCGGCGGGGAATTCTGCACATCAAGACGAAACCGCAATCTTTGGCCGGAGGCTTCAGCCTCAAAGTGACCATGTGAAATTATTGCAATAGCTTTTCATTTGGGGCAATATCAACACAGGAGGGCAAACCCATGGCGTTCAAGACACTCTTTCTCGCCCATGCTCCGGACGCGGACAAAAACAAGCATCACTGTTTTATCGACACCGGCAAATACCAGCTCGATGTGGTCATCGTCAAAAACCAGGCTGAAGCCTTGGAAGTCAGCACGCGCCTCTTCAGAGAAAAAAAGATCGAGTCCATCCTGCTTTGTCCGGGATTCAGTCACCAGGACATCGCTGAGATCGTCGCCGCCACTGAAAATAAGGTCGCCGTCTGTGTCTCCCGGGGCGACGGACCGGGCAACAGGATCTCTCAGGAAGCCCTGAAGCGCGCCGGGTTCTTTTAGGTCACTATCTCTGAGACGGCCGCGCGACGCTGGCCGGCGGGCTTTTCGCTTTATCGGGCTTGGGATCAGGATTCCCATTTGTGTTAAGGTAATGTGCGGAGGGCAAGCATGACGGGAGAGAGGGTCGATTTCGAGGCTGCGGTCAGAGAGGCGGATGGACGGATCGCGTCCGACATCCGGCGGACGGCGCTCGAGTATTCCGGGCCGTTGAGCCGGGAGACGGGCGTCCGGGTTTACGTCAAGTGGGAGTGCGATCAGACCACGGGTTCGTTCAAGCTGCGGGGCGCGCTCAACAAGCTCCGTTCGCTCTCCGACGCGGACAGGGATCGGGGCGTCGTCTCGGCTTCGACGGGAAACCACGGCCTGGCCATCAGTCATGCCTCCCGGCTCGAGGGGATCGGCCTGAAGCTATTCCTTCCGACCACGGTGGCGGAGGTCAAGAGAAAACGGATCGAGGACCTGGGGGTCGACATCGAGGTCCGGGGAGCGAGCTGCGATAAGGCCGAATCGATCGCCCGGGAATTCGCCGGACGGACGGGACGGGTCTTCGTTTCCCCTTATAACGACTGGGATATCGTTTTCGGCGCCGGGACGGTCGGGCTCGAACTCGCCGCCGACACCGCCTGTTTCCATGACGTCCTCGTTCCCGTCGGGGGCGGCGGGCTCATCGCCGGGATAGCCGGTTTTCTCAAATCGGCCCGGCCCGGAACGCGTATCATCGGTGTCGAACCCGAAACCTCGGCTTTCATGGCCGCGTCGATCGCGGCGGGCCGTCTGGTCGAGATTGATGAGACGGAAACGATCGCCGACGCGGTCGCCGGCGGGATCGAACCCGGCGCGATCACGTTCCCGCTCTGCCGGGACCTCTTGGATTTCATCGAGGAGGTTCCCGAATCCTTGATCTCCCGGGCCATGGCCCTCGTCCACGAGCACCACGGCAGGATGGTCGAAGGAGCCGGGGCGTTGCCTTTAGCGGCCCTGCTCCATTCGCCGGCGAAATGGCAAGACAGAACGGTCGTCATGGTCGTTAGCGGCGGCAACGTCTCTCCCGAGCGCTTCCGGGCGATCGTCGCCCCGGCCTGATGCCCGGGGCCTCTTGCACGCCGCCTCGGATTTGGACTAAGATGAGGGCGACCGACCATGAAAAAAACGGCGCTCTCCGTCGTCCTGTTGACGATCCTTGTCCTTCTTTCCTCCTGCCTTAGAAAGGAAGATTCGCCGGCCGCCGGCGCTCCCAAGCCGTATGTCATCGGCATCTTCCAATCGGTGGATTCGCCGACGGCCAACGAGGTCCGCCGGGGCATCCTCCAGGCCTTCGCCGACGCGGGCCTCCACGATGGGAAGGAGGTTGTCGTCACCATCCGCATCGCCAATAACGACATCTCCGAGGTCCAGAGGCTCGCCCGGCAGCTCGTCGCCGAGCGGGTGGACATGATCATCCCCATGTCGACGCAGGCCCTCCAGGCGGCCATCCTCGCCAGCCGGGAGACGCCCATCGTCTTCAGCGCGGTCGCCGTGCCCTACCTCGTCGGAGCGGGCCGGTCGGCCGATGACCACCTCGGCAATGTCACGGGGGTGGCTTCCACGGGACCCATCCGGCAGACGATGGCGCTCATCCGCGAGGTCCTCCCGAAGGCGAGGCGCGTCGGGTCGCTCTGGACGCCCTCAGAGATCAACTCGGAATACTACCTGGACCTGGCCCGGGAGAGCGCCGCGGAACTTGGTTTCGATATGGTCGCCCTTCCTGTGACCGGCCCTCACGCGATCCACGGCCTAGTGCAGGGTCTGCTCAACGAGAAGGTCGACGTCATTTTCCCGATGTCCGACAACACGATCAACAGCTCGTTCGACGTCATCGGCCGGGCGGCCGCGGAGAATGGATTGCCCCTTTTCGGCAGTTTTCTCCGCTCCGTCGAGTTCGGCGCCTGTGCGGCGCTGGGATTCGATTTTTATGACATGGGCACCAAGACGGGCCGGATCGCGGTCCGGGTGAAGAACGGCGAGAGCCCCGCCCGGATCCCCATCCAGTCCATGGACGAGATCAGGCTCTACATCAATACGGAGGCCGCGGAAAAACAGGGGATCAGCTTTTCCAAGGGCCTTCTCGACCGCGTGAACAAGGTCGTCAAAGTCTCCTTAGGCCTTTTGACGGATCCCGGTTCGGTCCTCGACTGAGGGCGAAGGTCCATCGGTTTCCCGCAGCCGGGACCGCCTCCCGGATGGCCTTTCCGACCAGGTCGATCCCCAGTCCGCAGGCTTCTTTGAGCATGTGCCCCGCGGCCAGGTGGCCAAGGATCGCGGAAGACAGGAAGCAACCCGTCCCGTGGACATTCTTGGTTGACCGTCCATGCTCGAAATGCGTGAACTCCCGGCCGTCGTAGAGGATGTCAACCGCCGCTCCCCGGAGATGGCCACCCTTGAGGAGGCACGGAATGCGGCTTGCCCGGGTGATCTTGGCCGCCGCTTTCCGCATCGCCGAGACCGATCGGATCGGCCCGCCCACGAGGGTCTCCGCTTCGTCCAAATTGGGCGTGATGAGGTCGGCGTTTTCTCCGAGGATGTCCAGATAGCGCGGCCAAGCCTTCTTTTCGAGAAGCACGGCACCCGAACTCGACCGGAAGACCGGGTCGACGACCCGGGGGATCCCCGCGTTTCGGGCCAGGATCCGGGCGATCGCGGTCAGGTTTCCGGCCGTGCCGATCATGCCGACCTTGATCCCGGCGATGACGGCCGTTTCCGATAACCGGCCGAATTGACCCGCGATGGCCCGCGCCGAGAGGGGAAAGACGCGGTCGACGCGTTCCGGGTTCTGGGCCGTGACGGCCGTCAGGACGCCGAAGCCGCGGAAGCCGAGGCGTTCGAAGACCCCGATGTCGAGAAGGACGCCCGCCCCTGCCGAGGGGTCGTAGCCGGCGATGGAAATCAGGTCCTTCGTCATTTTTCGCGTCGCCCCAATGGGGCGATATGATTTTACCATGAATCGTGGACGGACTGTGGGGCGATCGTTTGACGAAGTAAAGGATTGACTTTTTTTAGGCGTGTAGGTTATTAGCAAGGTTGACTGAACCTGCCGAAGAGCGAGTTCTCTCGGAAGGCCTCCTTCGAGAGGCTCTCTCTCGGATACGGCCGGTGAGTTCGGATCTCGAACCGCCGGGGGAGGAGAGATGGGGTCGGACCTGGTCAGGGTGCGTGTTTTCGTCAGCGGTCGCGTCCAGGGGGTCGCCTACCGTTTTTTAGCGGAGAAATTCGCCGGCAGGATGGGGATTACCGGTTGGGCCCGCAACCTCCCGGACGGCCGGGTCGAGGTCCTGGCCGAGGGGTTGGGGGAGAACATCGAGGCTTTTTTAGAGCGACTTCGGGAGGGGCCGCGCCTGGCCCGGGTGGCCGGTTTCGATGTCCGGCGCGAGGTGTCGACGGGAGAATTCCACGACTTCCGGGTCGTTTTTCTTTCCGACTAGGCGCCCTTTCCGGCGATTAGCCCGACTTGAATTTCCGGCGGCATTCCTCGGAACAGAAATAGTGCGTCGTGCCGTCCCGGACCTCGGTCAGGGCTTCCTCGCGGGCGATGTAGGTGTTGCAGATTTCGTCCTTGACCATCTCTCCCCGGATTTGAGGCGGGGCCGGCCGTGGCCGCCGTCCGGCGCGCTTCAGGCCCAGATAGATCCGGATGAACAGAACCGCGACGTAGGCGATGAAGAGGAAGAGGACGAAACGGAATAACGCCATCACCACTCGACCAGCATCGACCCCCAGGTTAGCCCGCCGCCAAAGCTTATGAGCATGACCAGGCCGCCCTTTTTTATCCGGCCTTCCTCGATGGCTTCTCGCAGAGCCATGAGAACCGACGCCGAAGAGCAATTGCCGCGTCGGTCGACGTTGACGTAGAACTTCTCGAGCGGGATGCCCAGTTTTTTCGCCGGAAATTCGAAGATCCTGGCGTTGGCTTGGTGGCAAATGAACAGGTCCACGTCCTCGATCCGGAAATCCCGCGTCCTCTCCGGGGTCCGGTTGGCTTTTTCGATGGTCTTCACGATCAGCTCGGGGATGATCCTGAGGACGAACTTCTGGATGTCGTGCCCCCGGATGGCGATGTTCGGACGGGCTGGAGCTTCGTGATATCGCATGTCATGGCCGACGCTGTACGCGGTCTCGACACCCCAGGAGTCCGTGCCCATTTCGGAACAGATGATGCCCGACGGTCCGTCGGCTCTCCTCAAGACCACGGCGGACGCGGCGTCGCCCCAGAGGTCCGCGTTGGTGTCGGAAAAATCAAGGAGCCGGCTGAGGACTTCGGAACCTATGGCCAGGCCGTACTCGGCTTCGGTCTCTTCGAAGAGGAGGTGCTTGCGGACGAGGTCGATCGCATAGAGGCTGCTCGTACAGGCGGCCAGGAGGTCAAAAGCGGGAATCCGGAGGATCGTCTTGGCGTCCTTGGCCTCCCACTCGCCGGCCGCGGTCTTTTTCTGGACGACCTTGTTCAGGACGATACAGGCGGTCGAGGGGAAGAGGGCTTCGGGCGTCGAGCTCCCGACTGCCAGGATGCCGATATCCTGCCAACCGATCCCGGCTTCGGCCAGGGCCTTTTCGGCGGCGATGAGGGCCATGTCCGATGTGTTCACGTCATTCGCGACCCAGCGGCGCTCGCGGATGCCGACGAGCTCGACGATCCGCTGAGGCGTCAGTTCCTCCGGCAGCCACGGCCGGTCTGAACCGGGCTTGATCGCCTTGTTGGCCAGAAGGATCCGGACGATCTCGTCATTGGTCACGATCCTGCCGGGGACATCCTCCCCGGGCAGGCATTTTCCCGTACCCGCAATCATCACTCGCATGCGCGCCGCAACTCCTCGCATTATTCTCTTGTTGTGTATCAAGGGCCAAAGCCATGTGACAACCCTACCATTATTATGGGGGAGCGAGGCATTGTCAAATAGCGGGCGGAGCTTCTGCGCCGTCCGGCGTTTGACCCGGCCGTCCCTTTCTGTTAAATAGGGGGAAGACCATGAACGACAAGCCGTTACGCGGTGTTCGGGTGCTCGACCTGTCCCGGCTTCTGCCCGGGCCGTACGGCACGCTCCTCCTGGCGGACCTCGGAGCCGAGGTCATCAAGGTCGAGGACGTCGAGAGCGGCGACTACATCCGGGCCATGGGCCCGTCGATCGGCGGCCAGAGCGCTTATTTCCTGGCCTTGAATCCGGGGAAAAAAAGCGTGGCCCTAAACCTCAAGGCCTCCGCCGGGCGGGAGATCTTCTTGAAGCTCGCGGCGACGGCGGGGGTCGTCGTCGAGGGCTTCCGTCCGGGAACGGCCAAACGCCTGGGCATCGGGTACGAGGCGGTGAAGGCGGTCAATCCCCGCATCGTCTATTGCTCCATCTCCGGCTACGGCCAGGATGGGCCGGACCGGGATCGCGCCGGGCACGATCTCAACTATATCGCGCGAGCCGGGATCCTCGGGCTCTGCGGCCGGCCGGGCGCTGCTCCGACCATTCCTCCCGTCCAAGTCGCCGACCTGAGCTCCGCCATGTATGCCGCGGTCGGGATCCTGGCCTATCTCCGGGAGAGCGAACGGACGGGCGAAGGCCGCTACCTGGACATCGGGATGCTCGATAGCGCCCTCTCATGGATGGTCATGCCCGTCGCCGAATACGCCGCCGGGGAACGGGGCGGCCGAGGGCGCCTGCCGCTGACCGGCAAGCATCCCTGCTATAACGTCTACAGGACCCGCGATGGCCGGGACGTCTGCCTGGCCGCCCTGGAGAAGAAATTCTGGGAGGCCTTCTGCCGGGCGACGGGACGGGAAGACCTGCTATCCCTCCAGTTCTCCGAACGTCCCGAGGATTTCGCCCGGCTCGAAACCCTTTTCGCGGGGCGGACCGGAGATGAATGGGCGGCCCTGCTCAAGGACTCCGATTTCTGCTGCGAGCTCGTCCCCGATCTCGACGAGGTCTTGAATACCCCCCAGGTGATGTGCCGCGGGCTCGTCATCGAAGCGGCCGAGGACGGACAGGCTTACTCTCTATTGGGGCATCCGCTCCGGGACCGGGCGGATCAAGGGCGTCCGGCATGCCCCGGGCACGGCGAACACACCGCCGAGGTGCTGCGCGGGCTCGGCGTTACCGATGACGAATTTGCGGAGCTCGAAGCGGCCGGCGTCGTTCGCGGCGGTCCCCGCTGACGGGGGGAACGCGTGGATGCGTTCTGGACAGAAGCGCAGACGACTTTCCGCAGAAAAGCCCGCGATCACTTCCGCCGGGACCCCGGGATGTCCCCGGGTGCGGATGGATTTCCGGCCTTTTTCGGCTCGGTCGATGTGAGCGAAGGAGTCTTGATCATCGAAGAGGCCTCATCCTTCAATCCCCGGCTTGGTCTCGACCTCATGAAACGGTGGACGTCCGGAGAGGCCGGAAGCTCTCCGGAAGGAAGGCTCTTTCGTCTCGCCCGGCTCGTGGGCACGGCGGCCCACGTCTTCGAAGCCGGGGCCCGGGAGGCCCGCGACAAGGGCTATTTCGAGAGCAGCCTCATGGGTTGCCGTGAACTCCAGGAAAGCTTGGCGGGCCTCGCCTCCGGGATCGAGATCCTGCGTCTCGGGGCCTGCCGGATCTGCCATCTCCTGGCCCGGGGCGAACGCGACAGGGGCGAGGCGGAACTGGCTCTCCTCTATGAAAAAGCGCTTGCTCTTGACCGTGAAGCCAGGTCCGTGGCGGTCGGACTGCTCGGGGAAGTCTGGATGAGGGACGGTCTCCCCGGTGACGAATTCTCATCCGAATGCGAAAGGAGCCGATCATGAAGCTCAAGACACTGTACAGAAAGGCCGTCGCCGCCGGCATGGCCAACGACCCGAGGGGTCCCGAGGAGCTCCGCAGGATACTGGACGATGAACGGTCGAAGTCCAAAAAGCTCAAGGAGGAGGAGCGTGACGGCTGGGAGGAGGACCGCCTGTTCAACCCGTACGCCGATACGCGGATCCTCGTCGGCGACCCGGCGATCGATGTCAAGAAGATCATCGTCGGGATCGACATGGACGTGAGCGAGATCCTCCTCGCCTACATTTTGAACAGGGACCGCGCCGAGAAGATCGACCTCGTCATCTCCCACCATCCCCAGGGCGTCGCCCTGGCCCAGCTCCCCGCGGTCATGCGTCTGCAGTCGGACATGCTGGCCGCCTTCGGCGTCAACATCTCCGTCGCCGAACAACTCATGGACAAGCGGATCGGCGAAGTGGAACGCCGCGTCCTCCCGGTGAACCACAACCGGGCGGTCGACGCGGCCCGTCTCCTCGGGCTCCCGATGATGTGCGTCCATACGCCCGCCGATAACTGCGTCAATACGTACCTCACCGCGCTGTTCGAAAAAAAGAGACCGGCTCGGCTCAAGGACGTCGTCGACGTGCTGAAGAAGATCCCCGAGTACGTGAAGGCCGTCCGGCGGATGGCCGGGCCGAAGATCGTCAGCGGTTCGGAGAACGCCCGGTGCGGAAAGATCCTCGTCGAGATGACCGGGGGGACCGAGGGTGCCAAGACGATCTACGAGCAGTGCGCCATCTCGGGCGTCAGCACGGTCGTTGGCATGCACATCAGCGAGGAGGCTCTCGAGAACGCCAAGAAAGCCCATCTGAACGTCATCATCGCCGGACACATCTCGAGCGACACCCTGGGACTCAACCTCCTCTTCGATGAGCTGGAGAAGGTCGGGCCTCTGGGCACCATCAATGTCTCGGGGTTCGAAAGGATCCGGGCCTCGGAGCGCTGAACTCACCAGGCGTTTTATTAAATAGTCCGCGCTAAAGGCCCTGATAGTGACCTTGGGTGCTGACGGTCAAGATCCAGCGGGCGAAGGCCCGGGCGTCCTCGAGATCGCTCGCGTCGGGATGAGTCGCAGCCGAGGCGGCCATGTCGGCCCAGGCCTCGTGCTCGGGCGATCGCATCAGGATCTCGAGGGCCTTCATCGACACCTTTCCCCGGCAGGAGAACGTCCCGAGGAGCTTGGCCTTGGCCACGAGGACGGAGGCGTACTCGAGCGCTTCCCGGGATAGCCGGCTTCCCGTGACCGAGCCGTGGGTGGAGAAGAGAGCGGTCCTTTTTCCTTCGGGGATCGTCTTTAAAAAAACCTCGGCCGGATAAGGGACGCTGTGCGTCTTGATCGGGAATCCGGCATAGACGAGCTGAAAGGGGGTGACGTCGCCCGCCTTGGCCATGGGCTGGAGCGTCTTGTCGCCCGGCAGGGCTTCGAAGATAGCTTCGGCGACGAGCTTCGTGTTGCCCGTCCGGCTGAAATAGGTGACGAGGGTCTTGGACATCGCGGGTTTCCTTTCGATGTTCGGCGCTGCCGCTATTTTCTCAGAAACCGGACGAAAACGCTAATCATTCGCCGGCCGGGAGATCGATCACGACCGTCGTCCCCCTGCCCGGCCCGCTCGTGACGCGGATGGCCCCGCCGTGCTCCTCGACGATCTTCTTGGCGATGGGCAGGCCGAGCCCAGTGCCGGCGTCCTTGGTCGAGAAGTAGAGGTCGAAGATCCGGTCGACCGTTTCCTTGCTCATGCCCGGCCCGCTGTCGCGGACGGAGATCGTGAAGACCGGTCCCTTGCGCCCGATCGAAAGCGCGACCTCCCCTTGCTGGCTGATGGCCTCGACGGCGTTGGCGATGATGTTGCGGAACGCCGTCTTGAGCTTGGCCGCGTCCCCGCTCGCCCGGAAGTCCAACCCCTCGGCGACGAATTTGAAGCGGATGCGCTCCGCCAGGAGCCGGCTGTAGGGCTGGAGCGTCTCCTCGAGAATGAGGCGCAGGTCGACGGGCTCCTTGCGGACCGTCGTGTCCCGGGCGATCTCCATGAATTCCTGGGCGATCCGGCGTAGGTTCTCGACCTCGCTGATGATGTAGGACATGGATTCCTTGAGGGTCTTGTCCAAGTCTCCCCGCTTGTCCTCGTAGACCTTGAGGACGTGCTCGGCCGACAGCTGGATGGGCGTCAGCGGGTTCTTGATCTCATGGGCGACCTTGCGGGCCATCTCGGTCCAGGCCACCTTCTTGCTCATCTCGGCCAGCTCCTGCTCGTGGGCCCTGAGGTTCCGGATCATCGTGTTGAAACCGTCGATGAGGGTCATCATCTCGTCGTGGGAGCGGTGCTCGATGGTCACCTCGAGGTTCCCCAGGCCGACCTCGCGCGTTCCGGCCAGGAGCTTGCGCACGGGGACGATGATCATGCTCTTGATCCCCCTGGAGAAGAGGACGACCAGCGTGAAAAAGAAGGCGGAGAGGAGGACGAGGAACTCCACGATCTCCTGGGTGGCCTTTGTGAGCTGCTCCTTCTCGAAGGGGAAGGGGAGAGAAATGAAGAGCGTCGTGTTCTTGAAGTCATAGGGGACGGTCAAGGTCTGGAAGGAGTAGCTGCCGAGGCGCGTCCGCTGGGTGAAGAAGGGCTTCCGGTCGTAGACGAGGGCTTGATAGGTTTCCCCGTCGAGGATCTCAGGCAGGAGGCCGCTGTCGAAAAACTCCCGGCGGCTCGAGGCGAGGAGCACGGCGTCCCCGTAGAGGATGACGTCGTTCGATAGGGTCGAGCTGATCCACAGGGCCAGGTCCTCCGACGGCGCGAGGTAGGGAGAGATCTCGATGCCCGGGATGATGAGGAAGGCCTCCAGCAGGCCCTGGGCGTAGCTCGAGTGGATGGCGGCATCCTCGACGAACCGCTCCGTGAACAGGCTGTCGAACAAGTTCCGGGTGAAGACCGTGTAGAGGAGCAGGGGGACGAGGGCCACCGCCAGGAACGAGGCGTAGACGCGGTTGGAGAACGACCAGAGGGGCTTGCGGACCGAGGCCTTGCCTGAGGCCAGCGTGATCCCAAGGAGGACGGCCATGGCCGCCGCCAGTCCCAGGAAAAAGAACCTCAGGAAATCGACGGCCTTTGTCTTGAGGCTCTTCTGTGGCGCGAAGAGGCTGTAACAGCGTTCGCCCGAGCGGAAGAGATACGCGTCGTAGGCCGTTCCCCGTTCCTGGAACCGCGACCAGAACGGGGCGGTGGATATGCCGAGCCGGTCGAGGTCGTCGGTCGAAAGCCCGGCGGTCAGCTTGCGGGGGTTGAAGAGGGAACGGCCGTCGAGGTCGAATATCTCGCAACCGAAGTCGAACTGGTTGAGGGAGGGAAGCGAGTCGGTCCGAAGGACCTCGAAATAGGGGTTGGCGGAATACAGGAAGGGGAGCATTTCCGGGTCCAGGGAAACGTAAAGGATGACGCGTCCGAGGCGAACGTCCCCATCGTAATAGTCCTTGTAGCCGACGAGGAAGTCCTTTTCTTTTCCGATGAAGGTCAGGAAGTACGGGACGATGGCCCAGTCCCTGGCGGGCTCGAGGTCGGGAGGGCCGCCCAGGATCTTGGGGACGTTGAGCGAGAATCGGCTGAGCGTGTTGCCTTCGGCGTCACGGATTTCGAGGCTCGAGTACCAGTTGAATTTGGCGACAGGGCTTTTTTCCCAAAGAGAATGGGCGAAGTCGGCGTTCTGGGGGTCCTTGAAAAAGGAAACGATCTGCCTCTGGCTCCGGTCGAGGCCGGGCAGCGATTCCTCGATAAGGAAATTGCCCCATGTTTCCTGCGTCAGGATCGTGTGGGCGACGGTTGTTTCAAGGAGCCGGTGGGTCCGGACGGCGCTCTGGTCGTCGACCGAACGGGAAAGCCATAAGCCCGCGAGGACGAGCCCAACGAACCAAAACTCGCGCCGCCGCAAAAAGCCCGGGACGACGGCGACCGCGAAGAGCCAGGCGATGAGGGCCGCGCTGACGGCCATGAGGAGGATCGAGGGGCTATTCCCGAGGAGGATCGCCGCGGCCGCCCCCAGGGCGCCGGCCAGGCCGGAGAGGAGGTCTATCCGGGAGTCCTGGAAGGCCAGCCGGAAGACGACAGCCAGAGTGGTGAGAACGGCGACCAGGAACGTGAATAGCCCGAGCTGAAGCGCCAGGCGCGAGATATCGAAGTCCCAACGGAGGAGCGAGAGGTTGGAGTTGAAGACGACCCGACGGACGACCTCATACAGGGCGAGGATGGCGCCGGCGGCGAGAGCGGCCGCCGCAGTGTGGACCAGGAGGCTCCGCAGGACGGACAGGCGGACTCCTTCCCCTCGGCGCGGCCCGGGAGCGCAGACGGCCAGGCAGATCGCCAGGCCGAGGGCCGCAAGGGAGGTCAGGAAGATATCCGCCGGCGATCGGGTCAGGCCGCCCCAGGAGGAGAACCCGGCCACGGATGGCTTGAAGAGGCTGAGGGATTGGATCTTTTCCAGGTGACCCAGGGGAAGGGCGAGGAGCCGCAATCCGACCAGGAGCGCGGCTCCGATGCCTCCCGAGACGAAGTCCCGGCCATGGCGAAAATCGGGAGACGACCAGAAAAAGGCGACAGCCGCGAGGCCCGCAGCTAGGAGCAGGAGCAGGAGCACGAGACGGAGGCCCTCGCGGGCGCGGCTCAGCTTCGCGGTCAGCGACGGGGAGGCCAGGGTCACGGTGGCCATGATACGCCCCGTCTCGTTCCGCAGGGGGAAGAAGAGCGTCTGGATCTCGTTCTTCTGCCGCGGCTGACCCGTGAACTCGTCCTTGTGCCGGCCGAAGAACTTTTCGAACCCCTCGACGTCCTCGCGGAAGTCCCAATAGTCGATGTTGAAGTCGGCCCGGAAGGCCGGCCGGAGGGCGTGGGACTCGCGGATGTAGGAGGATTGGAACTGGGGGATGAAGGCCAGCCGGACGAAGTGGGCCAGCAGGCGTCCGCCGTCTTTCAAGGGCTGGAGGACGATGAGATAGACCGAAGCCTTGCTCCGGATGAGGAACGAGCCGCCGCTCCGTTTCAAGCCCTCGAGATCCTCTTTCCCGACCTGGTCGGCGAGGCTCAGGACGTTGCCGTACCAGACTTCGAAGAACCCGTCGCCGTCGCCGAGGGCGATGCCTTCGGTTTCGGGGTCGAGGTTCTCCTTCAGGAATAAGGGATAGACGTCCTTGGCCTCCGCGGGGAGAGGCAGATGTTCGAATCGGGCCTTCCGGGACTCGAGGGAAGCCAGGAGCGAAGCGAAACTTTGCCGCGTCCGGACCGCCTGCTTGCGCAGGGAGGCGAGGCTCTTGGCGTCGTAGTCCCGGGAAAGGAAACCGGGGAGTGCGAGGGACAGCGTACCGACGACGAGGGCGATGGCGACGGCGGCCCCGCTCACGGCCAGCAGGGTGTTGCGGGTCCAGAGCCGGCGCCCGGCCATCAGAGCTTCTCCGCCCGGATCTCGACGATCTTGAGGGAGATCCTGGGACCGGGCGCGCCGGCCGACGGGGGCAGCCGCTCGGGAACGACGAAGAAGTAGACACGGAAGGGATACTGGTCGCCCGTCCGCTCGTTCCGGAACGACCAACGGGCCTTCAGGATGCCGCCCGGCCGTCCCGGCAAGGAGGAGAGTTGCGGATCGATGATGAACTCCGTCGTTTTGAAGACGGAGAAGATCCTCCCAAAGACGAGGTCGGCCTGATCGGGCGACAGCAAGTCGGCAAGAGACAGGGGTTCGGGGAGGGAGACGGGGAGGGCCCCTTCCGAGGTCATCAGCTCGCGGAGGATCTGAGGCGAGTTTTGGAGAAACGCCGTCTCGATGCGCGACGCTATGGGGAAGGGCAGGGCGAGCAGAACAGAGAGGGCTATAATGTGAAAGTTGACCACGTTGCCGTCACCATCTTAGCATAGCCCTTGACGGGCAGGCAAGAGAGGTTGCCCGGTCGCCCCGTTCGGGACGGCCTCGCGGCCTGATCAGGGAACGGCCCTCAAGGGAAGGCCGGAGACGGTTTCAGGCGTCGCTCTTCTTGGGCTCGGTTTCCTGCTCGAGCTTCTTGGTCCGCTTGGCGTCCTTGATGCTGCTGATCCCGGCGATGAGGCCGATGAACCCTCCGAAGAACAGGATCGGGGGGATGAATCCCAAGATCAGATGGTAGAGGGCGGACCGGAAGAGGGGCGAGAAGATGACCAGTGCCAGGCCGCCGGCCATGGCCGCGAGCCCGCCGATGACGGCGATGAATTTACCCATAGGTGGACCTCCAAGAGAGTTTGTTCCTGCGCGGATTATAGCAAATGTCGCGCGCCGTGGTCAATGTGCTTCTCGGTCGGCCGCGGAGGGGCCTCGGTAATCGCAAGAGCCGGATTGACCTCGGCGCAGCTTTTCCCTTTGAATACGCGCTCCCGTTTATATACAATACCCGCGATATCCCCCGCGCAGGAGGTTCCCAATGATTTTGAGCCTGATAAAAAAAACGATCGGAGCCGTCGTCTTGGGCGCCTTCGTTTTAGCCATCCCGGCCTTGGCCGGAGGCGATGATTTCGTCATCGGCGGCGTCCGTGTCAAAAGCGGCAGCGCCTTTTCGGGCTACTTGGCTGTTCCGGAGAAGGGCGGCGCGGGGACTGAGATCCCCTATACCGTCATCAACGGGGCGAAGAAGGGACCGGTCCTGGCCCTGGTCGCCGGCGTCCACGCCTGCGAGTATCCGCCCATTCTGGCGCTCTACCGGATGAAGGACGCGATCGACCCCAATACCCTGCGGGGGACGGTCCTCATGGTCCACATCGCCAACCTGCCGAGCTTCAAGCGCCGGACCATCTATTACGTCCCCGACGACTGGAAGAACCTCAACCGCGTTTTCCCGGGGGACCCGGAGGGGACGATGAGCCAGAGGATCGCGGCCGTCCTCAACGAGCAGGTCATCAAGCGCGCTGATGTCGTCATCGACATGCACTGCGGCGACGCCAACGAAGCCCTCATCCCCTACAGCTACTGGATGATCAGCGGCGACAAGAAGTTCGACGCGAAGACGCGCGAGCTGGCCCTGGCCTTCGGCCTGCCTTACATTATCGTCGACGAGACCCGGACAAAGGACCTCAAGGACTCCAAGTACCTCGGCAACACCGCCATCCTCCAGGGCAAGATGGCCGTCACGACGGAGTCGGGATATCTCGGCCGCACGGACGAGGAATCCGTGGCTCGGAACGTCAAGGGTGTATGGAGCGTCATGAGGCACCTGGCCATGGTTCCCGGCGAACCCGCGCCCGCGGCGGACCCCGTCTGGATCGACAAGTACGAGGTCGTCTATTCGAAATGGGACGGCCTCTTCGCGGCGCGGCTCGAAATGGGTTACTATGTCAAGCAGGGGCAGGTCGTCGGCACGGTCACCGATTACCTCGGCCGGTGGAAAGAGGATGTCAAGGCTCCCTTCACCGGGATCCTTCTGTACATCATCGGCACGCCGCCATGCAACGATGGCGAACCCCTCTTCGAAGTCGGCCGGGTCAAGGAGAAATAGGGGAGGGCCGGCCGACTGCATGAGCATCAAGGGCATCATCTTCGACCTCGACGGGACGGTCGTCGAAAATTCGTACGACTGGCCCCGCATACGCGAGGAACTCGGGATGGGGGCGACGTCCATCCTGACCTACCTCGATTCCCTCGAGGGGCCCGAGCGGTCCCGGAAATGGTCCGTCCTCGAAACCCATGAAGCCGAGCAGACCGAGGCATCGGTCCTCCGGGATGGCGTCCGGGACTTTCTCGGGCTGCTCCGGGAACGGGGGATCGCCGTGGCCCTCGTGACCAACAATACGCGGAAGAATACGGATTTCCTCCTCAAAAAATTCGGGCTGGACTTCGACTGTGTCATCACCCGGGAGAGCGGGCTGTGGAAGCCGTCCGGGGCGCCTTTCCTCGAGGTCCTGAAGAGATTGGGCCTCGAACCGGGGGACTGCGGCGTTGTTGGAGATACCCAATTTGACGTCCTGGCCGCGATCGATGCCGGCATCGGCGCCATCTTCCTCCTCTCCAGTGAGCCCGAGAAGTTCGCAGGCTTCCCCGTCGTAGTCTTCCCCGATATTGCCTCTTTGATGCTTGGCTTTGCTAACTATCAGAAATAAAAGGCCTTAGCATTATTTTTTCAGTTTCCCTCATACCTTAGATCCTACATTCCGCACTTCAAGAAGGGCTTTTTTCTTGATTTTATTATGTTCTAAAACGTTCATAATAAACTAGTTATCGCATACCGGTCCTTCTCCTTAAATGTCCCTTTTGTCGCGAAAAATCCGTT
>Ga0268276_1001574_pt1 | contig 21893 bp, 15 predicted proteins | sample saktaG_4_FD_190145 | JGI IMG/M metagenome (GOLD analysis project Ga0268276, IMG submission 190145) | Saline water microbial communities from Sakinaw Lake, British Columbia, Canada - sak_2010_1_5_45m | ecosystem: Environmental > Aquatic > Non-marine Saline and Alkaline > Saline ... | reverse complement strand
TGAGGAGAAGCTCCTTGAGTTCCTGTTCGTCCATCCGGCAGGTTCCTCCAGCGGCCAGAATATCATATCGACCCGGCCATTTCAATTTGCCGGCCTAAGGGACTGTCCCCATGAGGGCTGATGACTATCCCCCATGGGGGCTGTCCCTCTTCCTGGCCGACGGCCCAGTCCACGCCGAGAAAGAAACGGGGAGGGATGTTGACTTCAAACGGCCGGGTTTATATACTGGTTGGGCTGTTCGGCCCGGCCGGACGCCCATGGCTAGGTAGCTCAGTCGGTAGAGCGAAGGACTGAAAATCCTTGCGTCGGCGGTTCGATTCCGTCCCTAGCCATTTTTTTATTTCCCCCATATCAATTCCGCTAGGAGCCTTCTATATGGGGAAAATGACCTCACTCTCCTACTGAGAAGAACCGAGAAGAATCGCGCCTTTCTAAATCCCTACGGTAGGATGTGCAACTTTCGGCTGCACCAGCTGAATCTAACGTATGGTTCTTCTCAGTATTTGAAGGAACTTACTATATTCATTTTGCGTGGAGTGAGAGGCTGTATTTGCCGATAGTGTATTCGGCTTCCTTGTCAAGCGTTTCGTCTTGATTCGTGCTCTCGAGGAAGTAACAGTTGCCTTTCCTATCGGAACACAAAAACAGATAGTCGCACGGAATCGCCTCGGCCTTGAGATCCCCTTTAGTCGACCAAAGGTCAATAATATGCTTCTTGGAACATCCCTTGACAAACCCGTTTGCCGCAGACTGGATAAGGATGATTCCTGGGTAAATGATCTCCATCTGCATCGGCCGAGTCCACGATTCCATCAAGCGATAGAGCTCGTCCCTTATTTTATCCACGGACGGGAACTTCTTTTCGTCCATAACATAGCTTTTATCCGGCGCCCGGTAGTAACTTGGGGCACGGCCATAGCTCTTCACGAGGTCGCCATCGCTATTGAAGACTTGAATATCGTAGCGGTTTATCTGCATCGCATAGATCATGTCTTCATAGATATCAAAAAGGAAATTCGGGTTCATTCGAAAAACCCAATCCTTCCCCGAGATGTCTTTGTAGAATGATCGAACGAACCGTCCCTGACCATCATACTTCTGCAGCCAGTCACCGCGTGCCCCAGGGCTCGCCGGTATACCCACGCCTCCCATGAAGACATTGGCGTGAGAATCCGTGACAATATCGCCAGGCCCGTGGGAGGAGGTTATGAGGAAGGAATCTAGAAACTTCCCCTCCGGCCCGTAAATATTGATCCTCCTGGCACGACTATCGACGACATAGATACGATGTGAGCTATCTATATAGACCGTCCGTGGAACCTTGTACTCTCCTGGCCCCTGTCCATCGCCGCCCACCCTGGTGATGAACCGGCCATCATTATCAAAAACAAGCAGCTGGCGGCCTCGTGCGTCGAGAAAGAAAAGACGGCCGTCGTCGTCGGTAGCAAAGGACCAAAGGTAGCCAATACGCAAGCCTGACGTAGAGAGACGGATTTCCTTCTGCTTCGAAAAATATTCCTCAAATGTGACAGGGATACTTAATGCAATTCGTACGGTTAAAACCAGGCTAGTTAGTAAAAGCACGCCCTGGAAACAGAACCGCCCCTTTAAGATCATCGCTTATCCTCCGAGTAGAAAACTCTTAGTAAAAAGCGCAAAAAACCCTTTCATCAACATACTATCTATATAGATAGTAATTCAAATCCAGAAAGTCAATTATTTTTTAATGTGAAGCCGCAAAACAATCTGTTGTTGAAATGCTTAATATCAATCCTCCCGACACATCTCCGAACTCACCCAGTGGAATACTCCGTCCTCGTCGGCCAGAAGGAAATCCGTGAACTGGTCGGTTCCAGAAACCAAAAGGACGCGGGATTTCTTCTTCGTATCGAACCGACAGACGAGCGCCTTTGCCCTGCCGCTCTTGTCGTTGACGAACGGATGTTCCGTGAGCCTTGCCTTGAAGGGCCGCACGTGGCTTATCACCACGCGCATGTTTTTCATCTCTTCCTTAAGAGCAAAAAGGTCAACCTTCAACCCTTCGAAAGAAAAATAACGTCCTCTTTTCGGCGACAAGCCTAGAACTTGTAGTTCACCGACACGGTCGGGACGACGATCTTCATCCCGTAGGTCCCGGGCATGCCTACCGGCGGCAGCGACGTGTCTATCGACGTCCGCGTATTCCCCATTAGATATTCCAGGCCGAAGTCGAGCTGAAGGTCGGAGATCGTCTTGCCGATTCCGATCGAGACGGCGTTGAAGGTATGGCTGGGGAGGAGGACGTTGAGGGTCGAGAGCGGCGCCGGCGCCGGATCGTGATAGTAGCCGGCCCGCAGGGCCGTCGACGCATTCAGGGTGTATTCGGCGCCGAAACGGAGCTGGGTCGCGTCTTTCCAATCGAGGACACGGACGTCCATCCCGCTCATTTCTATGAGGGTTTCCCAGGCGGAGTCCAGATAATCGGTCGTGATCCTATGGAGCTTCGACCATTGGGTCCAGTGGACGTCGGCGCTCAGGAGCAGGTGCGGGACCGGACGGAACGAAATGCCGCCCGCGATCCACAGCGGCCAGGTGATCTTGCGCTTGAGGTCGGAGCTCCCCGGGAGCTCGTAGACAGGCAAGGTCGGCATGTTGGCCGTTCCGTTGAACGAAACGGTCGAAGGCGTCCGGACGGTCAGGCCGAAGCCGAGCTTCTCGGAGGGGGTGACGAGAACGCCGAAGGTCGCCCCGACCCCCCACCCGTTCATGTTTTCCTCATACTGGCCAAGGTCCTCGCCGACGGTCACGGTTCCGGCCGGCATCTTGAGGCTGAACATGCCGTAGTTGAGGTTGAACGTGGCCCCGACGGAGACGACTTCGCTGAGCTTGACGGCGACGAGGGGCGAGATGGAGATGACACCGATCTTGCTCGACCAGTCGTAGACGGTTCCGTCCGTAAACTCGGTGAAGTCAGCGCCGTCCCACATCGTCCCCAGCCCTGACGGGGTACCGATGCCCAGGCCGACGACGATTTTGGAGCTGATGGGCTTGTAGTAGGCCGCCAAGCCTCCCAGGTAGTGCGAGGTCTTCGTCTGGGCGACTTGGATTTCCGGTCCGGGAAGCACGGTCGCGTAATAAAGCGGCAGGCGGTAGGTGGCCGTAGGAATGAGGTCCATCGCATAAAACCCGAACATGTCCTTGCGGAAACCGGCCGCCCCGGCGGGGTTCCAGAAGACGGCGCTGAAATCGTTGGCGATGCCGACGAAGGCACCGCCCATGGCCTGGGCCCGGGAGCCCAGCCCGTTGAGGTTCAGCCCGTTCGCCGGGGCAAGCGTTGGAAGGACGAGGATGACGGCCAGGGCCGCCAGCAGGAATCTCTTAAACATGTCTTTTCTCTCCGCTTCGATCGAGGTCAGTTCATTATATACGAGATCATACCGGGTGGTCGCTCCACCGGCTATTTTTTCTTGAAGCCGAGCTCCCCTTTCTTGTCGACGCCGATCTCGACCGTGTCCCCTTCCCCGAACTCCCCGGTCAGGATCTTCATGGCCAGGGGATTCTGGACGTCCCTCTGGATCGTCCGCTTGAGGGGACGGGCGCCGTAGACGGGATCGAAGCCCCTCTCCGCCAGGAGCTCCTGGGCCCCCTTCGACACGTCCAGGCCGATCTTGCGGTCGGCCAGCCTTTTGCTTAAAAGCTCCAGCTGGAGCCCGACGATCTCGAGGAGGACGCTCTTCGGGAGCGGCCTGAAGATGATGACCTCGTCGATGCGGTTGAGGAACTCCGGCTTGAAATGGGCCTCGAGGATCTTCCGGACCTCCTGCTCCATGGCTGCGTAATCGCCGCTGAGCTCTTTGATGACCTGACCGCCGAGGTTCGAGGTCATGATGACCAGCGTGTTCTTGAAGTCGACCGTCCGGCCCTTGCCGTCGGTCAGCCGGCCGTCCTCGAGGATCTGGAGCAGGACGTTGAAGACGTCGGGATGGGCCTTCTCGATCTCGTCGAGCAGGACGAGTGAGTACGGCCGGCGCTTGACGGCTTCGGTCAGCTGGCCGCCCTCCTCATACCCGACGTAGCCCGGCGGCGCCCCGACGAGGCGGCTGACCGTGTGTTTTTCCATGTATTCGGACATGTCCAGCCGGACCATGGCTTTTTCGTCGTCGAAGAGGAATTCGGCCAGGGCCCGGGCCAGCTCGGTCTTGCCGACGCCCGTCGGACCGAGGAAGATGAACGAACCGATGGGCCGGCCGGCCTCCTGGATGCCGGCCCGGGAGCGCCTGACGGTCGCGGCGACGGCCCGGATGGCCGCTTCCTGGCCGATGACCCGTTTCCCCAGGATCTCCTCCATGTGGATGAGCCGGTCGACCTCGCCCTCGAGCATCTTGGAGACGGGGATGCCGGTCCACTTGGAGACGACCTGGGCGACGTCCTCCTCGTCGACCTCCTCCTTGAGCATCCGTCCTTTGGCCTGGATCGCGGCCAGGTCGGCCGCGACCTTGTCCATCTCCTTCTGGAGCGCGATGAGCTTGCCGTAGCGGATCTCGGCCGCTTTCTCCAGGTCGCCGCTCCGCTCGGCGTTCTGCTCCTCGACCTTGAGGGCGTCCTGTTTTTCCTTGAGCTTTCCGGCGGCCTCGATCGTCTCCTTTTCCTTTTGCCAGCGGCCGCGCATAGCTCCCGCCTTCTCCTTGAGGTTGGCCAGCTCTTCTTCGATCTTCTCCAGCCTCTCCCGCGAGGCCGGGTCCTTCTCCTTCTTCAAGGCCTGGCGCTCGATCTCGAGCTGGAGGGTCCGGCGGTCGAGCTCGTCGAGCTCTTCGGGCAGGCTGTCGATCTGTATGCGGATGCGCGACGCGGCCTCGTCGACGAGGTCGATGGCCTTGTCCGGGAGAAAGCGGCTGGTGATGTAGCGCGAGGACAGGGTCGCCGCGGCGACCAGGGCCGAGTCCTTGATCTTGACGCCGTGGTGGACCTCGTATTTCTCCTTGAGGCCGCGGAGGATGGAGATCGTCTCCTCGACGGTCGGTTCGTCGACATAGACCTGCTGGAAGCGGCGCTCCAGGGCGGCGTCCTTTTCGATGTGCTTCTTGTATTCGTTGAGGGTCGTCGCCCCGACGCAGCGGATCTCACCCCGGGCCAGGGCCGGCTTGAGCATATTCGAGGCGTCGACCGAGCCCTCGGCCGCGCCGGCGCCGATGATCGTGTGGAGCTCGTCGATGAAGAGGATGACCTGGCCGTTAGCCTCGCCGATCTCCTTGAGGACGGCCTTGAGACGGTCCTCGAACTCGCCCCGGAACTTCGTCCCGGCGACGAGCGCGCCGATGTCGAGGGCCAGGAGGCGTTTGTTCTTCAGGGACTGAGGCACGTCGCCGTTGGCGATGCGCTGGGCCAGCCCCTCGACGACGGCCGTCTTTCCGACGCCGGCCTCGCCGATGAGGACGGGATTGTTCTTCGTCCGCCTCGAGAGGACCTGGATGACCCGCCGGATCTCGTCCTCCCGGCCGATGACCGGGTCGAGCTTGCCCTGGCGGGCCAGGGCCGTCAGGTCGCGGGCGTATTTCTCGAGGACCTGATATTTGCCTTCCGGCTGGGGATCGGTGACCCTTTGAGAACCGCGGACGGCGGCCAGGGCCTTGAGGACGGCGTCCTCACTGACGCCGTTCGCTTGGAGGATCCGGGCCGCGCCGCTCTTCCCTTCCTTGAGGATGGCCAGGAAGAGGTGCTCGGTCGAGACGTAGTCGTCCTTGAGCTCGTCCGCTTCCTTCCGAGCCGCGTCGAGTATCTGACGCAGGGCCGGCGAGAGGGAGGACTCCCCTCCGCCGCTGACCTTGGGGAGACGGTCGAGGGTCACGTCGAGCTCGGACCGGATCTTGGCCGCCGGCGCGCCGATCTTCGAAAGGATGGCATTGACGATGTTCTCGTCCTGGGCCAGAAAGCTCCAAAGCAGGTGCTCGGGCCGGATCTCCTGATGTCCCATCTCCTCGGCCCGGCCTTGGGCTTTCTGAACGGCTTCCTGGGACATCACGGTGAACTGATCCCACCGCATCGGGGCACCTCCCAACGGGAATATCCTTATTATTAAAGCCCCGCGGCGCAGGGCTGTCAAGGCGCGGCGCGGTGAAACCGCGCTTCGGCGATCTCCCCACTTGACAATTGGCAATAAATCCATATTTATAATCAGTGAGAGCACATCATGGAAGAGATGGATTTCACGAGCTGGTTGACGCTCGACGCGATCAAGAAGTCGAAGTCCGCCGAGATCGTCGAGACCGTCGGCAACCTCCAAATGGGCCACAGCATGTCCGTCTTCTGTATCATCGAAGAGGATTTCCTCGAGCTCTGCTACAGCGACTCGGTCGTGAACACCATCCGGCGCTACGATGACCGGGACGAGTTCGACCAGGCCCTGGAAGAACGGAAAGAGGACGACGGGGAAGCTCCCATCGAAGACGACGCGGACAAGGACTTCGACGAGGACGAAGACGAGGAAGAGGAAGAGAATATCAAGGAAGGGTTCTCGGTCGAGGACGAGGCCGAGACCTCTTAACCGGACGCGCCGGGTTCGAGCCGACCCTTGAATTTGGAGAGAATGTTCAGGGCGTCGAGGGGGGTCAGCGTCGAGAGGTCAAGGCCCACGATCTCGTCCTTGAGGTCCCGGAGGAGGACGACCTCCCGGTCCTCGGCAAAAAGAAGCATCTGGTTGCGGTCCTTGGCCGCCCGGCCGCGATAGGCCAGCCGGGGCAATCCGGCCTCGTCGAGTTCCTGCTTCTCGAGATTGAAGAGGATTTCCCTGGCCCGCTCGATGACGTCCCGCGGGATGCCGGCCAGCTTGGCGACATGGATGCCGTAGCTCCGGTCCGACGGCCCGGGGACGATCTTCCTCAGGAACACGACCTCGTCCTTCCATTCCCTGACCGAGACATGGTAGTTCTTGATCCTCGGCAGGGTTAAGGCGAGTTCGGTCAGCTCGTGGTAGTGGGTGGCGAAGAGCGTTTTCGGCCGGAGGCCTTCCCGCTCGTGGAGGCGCTCGGCCACGGCCCAGGCGATGCTCAGGCCGTCGAACGTGCTCGTGCCGCGCCCGACCTCGTCGAGGAGGATGAGGCTCCGCGACGTGGCGTTGTGGAGGATGCTCGCCGTCTCGAGCATTTCGACCATGAATGTGGACTGCCCGACGCTGAGGAAGTCCATGGCCCCGATCCGGGTAAAGATCCGGTCGACGAGGCCGAGCGTCGCCGATTTAGCCGGGACGAACGACCCCATCTGGCCGAGGAGGACGATGAGCGCGGCCTGCCTCAGGAAGGTCGACTTTCCGCCCATGTTGGGCCCGGTGATGATCAGGATCTGGTTCGAGGCCGCGTCGAGCTCCAAGTCGTTGGGAATGAACGGCTCGGCCTGGCTCGTCTCGATGACGGCGTGGCGTCCGGCCTCGATGCGGAGCGCGTCCCCCTCGTCGATCGCGGGACGGACGTAGTTCCGCCGGGCCGCGCACTCGGCCAGGGCCAGGAGGACGTCGAGCGCGGCGACGTCCGCCGCGATCCTTTGCAGGCGATGGATCTCCCGGGCCACCGTCTCGCGGACCTCGAGGAAGAGGCGGTGCTCGAGGACCCCGATCCGCTCTTCGGCGTGGAGGACCTTTTCCTCGTACTCCTTGAGCTCCGGGGTCAGGAACCGCTCCGAGTTGACCAGCGTCTGCTTGCGCATGTAGTCGGCCGGGACCTGGGGCAGGTTGGGTTTCGTCACCTCGATGTAGTATCCGAAGACCTTGTTGTAGCGGACCTTGAGGGAGCCGATGCCGGTCCGCTCCCGCTCTCTCTTCTCGATCTGGGCGATGAAGGACTTCCCGGACCGGCTGACCGAGCGCAGGTCGTCGAGCTCGGCGTTCCAGCCGTCCTTGACGATGCCGCCCTCGGTCAGGAGGAAGGCCGGCTCGTCGAGGATGGCCTTGTCGATGAGGCCGGCGACGTCCTCGGCGTTGTCCCAGCGTCCGGACATCGTCGAGAAGATCTCGGCCGAAAAAGCGCCGAGCTCCCGCTGAATCCGGGGCAAGGGGACCAGGGATCTTTTGAGGGCGACGAGGTCCCGCGGATGGGCCGCGGCGAGAGCGATCTTCCCGGCCAGCCGCTCCAGGTCGAGAACGTCTTTCAGGATTTCGCGCAGCTCCCGGCGGCCGATGGTCGCCCCGAGGGCCTCGGCGACACCGTCCTGCCTCACCGCGATCTCCTTCCTGTCAAAGAGGGGCCGGAGAAGCCAGGAACGGAGGAGACGCCCGCCCGGGGCGGTCACGGTGAAGTCGATGACGTCGAGGAGCGTGTCTTTGACCTTGCCTTCGCGCAGATTGCGGACGAGCTCCAGGTTGCGGACCGTCGTCGCGTCGAGGACGAGGGCACTCCCGGTGGGAGTGTAGGAGATCCGATGGACGAGGGACAGGGAGTCCTGGCGGACCTTCTTGACGTAGGCGATGAGAGCCCCGGCTGCGGCGACCGCGAGGGGCTTATCCTCGAGGCCGAACCCCGCGAGCGACCGCGCCCCGAAATGCTCGAGGACGACGCGGCCGGCCTCGGGCCGGTCGAAGAGCCAACCCTCGGCCGGGCTCAGGGCGGCGCCGGCCGGGCCGCTCGGCGACAGGATTTGCCGCAGGGCCTCCTCGGTCCCCTCGGGGTAGAGGATCTCCTTGGGGGCCGATTTGAAGATCTCGTCGGCCAGGACCTTGACCTCGGGCCACCCGCCCTCGAGCGTCCGGACCTCGCCGGCGACGAGGTCGAGGAGGGCCATCCCCCACCCGCCCTCTTCGAGGGCCAGGGAGACGATGAACGTGCTTTCCTTGGCGTCCTCCGTCTCGAACTCGACGGCGGTTCCGGGCGTCAGGACCTTGATGACCTCGCGCTTGACGACGCCCTTGGCCGCCTTGGGGTCCTCGACCTGCTCGCAGATGGCGACCTTGTGGCCCTGCCGCAGGAGCTTCGGGAGATAGGAGCCGACGGCGTGGTACGGGACGCCGCACATGGGGACCTTCTGACGCGAGGTCAGGGCGATGTCGAGGATGGGGGCGGCGACCTTGGCGTCGTCGTAGAACATCTCATAGAAATCGCCGAGGCGGAAGAAGAGGAGGGCGTCGCGGTGGAGCCCCTTGATCCGAAAATACTGCTCCATCATCGGAGTCAGGGAGTTGTCTTTGGACATCGGCGAACCCTCACTATACCGATGGCCTCTGATTTTTGCAAGATTGACACATCCCGGGGGGCTGGTGTAATCTCGGGGCGTGAACATCCCCAATTACCTTAGCCTGGCCAGGATCCTGGCCATCCCGGCCCTCGTGGCCGTAATGCTGACGAATTTCAAAGGCCACGACATCGTCGCCCTGGTCATCTTCATTTTCGCCTCGCTGACGGACTGGCTCGACGGCTGGCTTGCCCGTCGGAAGCAGCTCGTCACCGTCCTCGGCCAGCTCCTCGACCCGACGGCCGACAAACTCCTCATCGCCTCGACCCTCATCTGCCTCGTCGGGCTCGGCCGGGTCCCGGCCTGGGCGGCTGTGGTCATCATCGGGCGGGAGATCGCCGTCAGCGGCTTTCGGGCCATGGCTTCGTCCAAGGGGGTCAACATCCCCGCCTCGGCCTTCGGCAAGGCCAAGATGGGCAGCGAATCCTGGGTCATCGGCGCCCTTGTCCTGGGCCCGATCTACTTGGGGAAATTCTACATCGCGGCCAAGGTCGGGCTTTGGCTCGTTTTCGCCCTGGCCGTCCTCTCGGCCGTCGAATACTTCGTCCGCTACGGCCCCCGGGTTATTTCACAGCCCGCCGAATAGGGCCGCCCTCGCCCTCGCCAACCCTTCCCAGTTCTCGACGTTGTGGAAGGTCGGCGGCTTGGGCCAGCCCCGGCCGATGCGCTTGAACAGGCCGGCCAGAACCCTACCCGGGCCGCATTCGACGCACGCTTCGATGTCCATGTCCTTGAGCAGGCCCATGGATCTCGCCCAGAGGACCGAACGGCTGACCTGACGTTTGAGGGCGTCACGGGCCTCCCCCGCCGTCCGGATGAGCCGGGCGTCCACGTTGGTGATGATCGGGAAGCGCGGCTCCGCGAACGGGACGGCGTCGAGGTCGGCGGCGAGCTTCTCCTCGGCCGGCTTCATCAAGCGGGAGTGAAAGGGCGCGCTGACGGGCAGCATGACCGACCGCGGCGCCTTGATCGCCGCCAGGGCCTCCTCGACCGCAGCCTTTTCGCCGGAGATGACGATCTGATCGTCGCTGTTCCAGTTGGCGATCTCGACAACGCCCGAGCGAACGGCGGCGAGATGTCTCTCGACCACGTCGCCCGGAACGCCGAGGACCGCGGCCATCCCCCCGATCCCGACGGGAACGGCGTCCTGCATGTAGCGGCCTCTTTTATGGACGAGGAGAACGGCATCCTCGAAGCGCAGGGCGCCGGCGGCGACCAGGGCCGAGTATTCCCCCAGGCTGTGCCCGGCGGCCACGACGGGGTCGCGGCCGAGCAGGCGGCAGGCGGCCGTGCTGACGACGAGCAGGGCCGGCTGGGTGTTCCGGGTAAGCCAGAGCTCCTCCTCGGGCCCCTCGAAGCATATCTTGGAGAGGGGAAAGCCGAGGACCTCGTCAGCCGTTTCAAAAAGCCCGCGGGCCTCGGACGATTTATCGCAGAGGTCTTTTCCCATTCCTACGGCCTGGGACCCCTGTCCCGGAAAAAGATAGGCGGTGTTCATTTCAGGCAATCTATCCTGAGCTGGATATCGGCCCGTTTTCTCAGATCCCTGATCCAGTCGGCCGTCTGCTTCATTCGCCTCTCCTCCCGCAGGAGCGATTCGATCCGGTCGGCGATCCGTTCGAGCGGTTCGGCCGCATGGCCGAGGCGGATCTGTTCCGGGACGTAGTTATCCCGGTAATACCTCTCGACCTCCGTGAGCGACACGGGGATCGTCTGGCTGAACCTCAAGGCCAGGGCTCGCTCGCAAAGCAGCCGTTCCTCGAGAAAGCGCTCGAGGTCCTTTTCGGCGAGTCCGAATTTGGCGAGCTTCGCGGCAAAGGGACCTTCACCCCATTCGCGGCGCAAGTCGGCGAGCGCGGCGGCCAGCTCGCCCCGGCCGATCCCCCGGGCCTCCCGGGCCATGTTCAGGACGACCTTCCTGTCGATGAGCGCATCCAGGGCCGCCAGACGCGGGTCGCGCTCCGCCTCGGCGCCGGCCTCGCGGCCCAGGCCGAACTCGGCCGCGACCTCGACGTCGAGGCGGGTGATGATCTCGCCGTTGACGACCGCGACCAGGCAGTTGACGGTCTGGGCCCGGCCGGTGGCCGCCGCCAGAAGTGTCAGGAATATGACTCTTTTCATCATGGTCGCCCTCACGCTAGAAGAGGTTGCCGATCGTCAGGAAGATGAGGGGTTTCCCCTTCTTGTCCTGAGCGTCGATGCCCCAGAGTTTCCAAGCGATCTCCAGGCGCACCGGTCCGAGCGGCGTCCTGTAGCGGATGCCCGCTCCCGCGGCTCCCTGGAGCTCGAAGGGCCGGAATTCCTTGAGGCTCGCGTAAACGTTACCGAGGTCGAAAAAGGCGGCCAGCCGGAGTTCCTTCCACGATGGGACCACGGCAAATACGAGCTCCGAGTTGATCAGGAAGACAGCCTCGCCGCCGAGGGGCTTGAGCGTCGCCGGCTCGATAGGGCCGAGCATATCGTACTCCTCCCCGCGGAACGTGTTGCTGCCGCCGGCGAAGAACCTCTCCGGCAGGTTCCTCAGGCCGTTGCCGAGCCCTAATCGGGCCGTGACCCCGAGGTTCAAACCGGCCGGCAAGGGCCGGAAGAGCTGGGACTTGAGAAATACCTTCTGGTAGTCCGATTCCATACCGAAGACCGGGATACCCCATTCACCGACAACGCTGAAAAAGAGGCCCTTTTCAGGGTTCAACGTGTCGTCGCGTCGTTCCCAATTCATGCTGACCGACACGAGCGCCGCCGAGTAGGGGAGGAAACGCCGGTCGATGTCGCCCGGCGGATTCTCGAGGTCGACCTGAGGGAGAGCCGTTCGGATAAGGCTCAGGGAGGCCAGCAGGAGCCGGGCTTTGCTTAAGGATCTAACGGTGCTCAGGCTGATGCCGCGGCGATCGTAAGTGAAGCTCTCACGCTCCTCCCTCTCGGCCCAGGCGAGAAGCGTCGTCGGCAGGGCCAAGCCGAAGAGGTAGGGCTGATTCCAGGAGGCGACGGCCCGTCTCTCGACCGTGCTGAGCTGGCCTAGGAGGCCGACTTGCGCGCCCAGGCCGAAGACGTTGCTGCGGATGTATTCCGCCGTACCCCGGGGACGGAAATCGTTGGGCCAGGAGGCCAGAGAGCCGCTGAGCGGAGTCAGGGATTCGAACCCGAGGCCGGCGCCGGCATAGTTCTTCTCCCCCTCCCGGACGGTGACGACCACGACTTCGTCCCGGGGTCCGGTCGGGATTTCGTCCACCCGCACCTCGGAGAAAATGCCAAGGCGTTCGAGCCGGCGTTTCGTCTCTTGGACCTTCGAATAATCGGCCTCATCTCCCTTCCCTATCCGCAACTCCTTTCCGATGACCCTGTTTTTCGTCGTCCGGTTGCCGGTGATGAAGATGTCCCGAATGGTGACCTTTTCTCCCTCCTGGATCTCATAGACGAGCAAAACCCGGTTTTCCGGGCCAGGTTCAACGCGGGCGACGACCGTTGTCCCGCGGACACCACGGTTGAGATAGGTGCTCTCGATCTGACTGACGTCCCTTTGAACGTTGGGCGGAAAATAAGGGCCGCCCTGCCGGCTGAGCAGTTCGAGGAGAAGGTCCTCGGCGGGGACAAGCGAGCTCCCCTCGAGACGAACGGCCTCGACCGTCGTCTTTGACCCCTCCCGGACGTCGAAGACAGCCCGGACACCCAGTTTCTCCTTGACCAGGTCGAGCCTGACCTGAACGTCGGCGAAGCCGTTTTCCTTGTAAAAGGCCTCGACTTCGCGGGGGATCAAAAACAAACGATCGTAACTGAGCAGCGCGAAGAACGGGACGCCCGCGCTGATAGCCAGCCTCGTCTTCATGTCCAGCTCGGAGAACGCAGCGAGACCCTGGAAAACGATGCTCTCGATCTTGTATTTCCCTCCGGATGCGACGTCGTGGATGATGCGGATCTCGTCCGTCCCCTTTTCGACCCGGCTCTGGACCGTGGCGAACAGGTAGCCTTTTCGCCGGAGGTAGTTGAGGATCCGGACCTCTCCTTCGGCCAGCCCCCACTGTTCGAACACCCGCTCTTCCCAGATCGGCTCGAGGAGCTTGAGCGGGACTTTCGCGCCGTTTATGGCGATGACGATCTTTTCATTGGGCAGGATCTCGATGCGAAGGTCCACCAGGGATTTCGCCTCGTCGAACACCTCTCCGGTCAGACGGACCTCGGCCCTCCGATAGCCGGACTTTCCCAAGCCGGCGGTCAAGGCCTCGAGGTCGGCCTCGAGGACATTGGGAACATACGCCTTCCCGATCTTGCTTTTCATCTTCTTGAAGAGGGCCAACTCGGAAATATCGGCCTTCCATTCGAGTTCAAGCGATCCGATCCGGTAGGCCTTCCAGCCGGACGCCCGGAAAACAAGGTTGACCGTGGAATCGCCGACCCTTCGCCGGACGTCGCATTCGACGGAGGCCCCGAAATAGCCCTCTTTTCTCAACCCTTCTCGGACCTCCGCGACGGCCTCGGGGATCTTGTCTTCCTGGAGGATCGTGCCCGGCCTGAGGGAGACGAGATCTTCCCTGAGACGGGCCGCGGAGTTCTTCGGTCCGCGGAAAAAGACGTTGTTGATGAACAGGTGCCTGGCCAGGACGAATACGAGCTCGATACGGTCCTCCCCCGTTTTGATGACCCGGACGTCGGCGAAGAGGCCGGTGCGGAATATCTGCTTGACGGCTTGGTCCACGAGCCGCGGAGAATAGGGATCGCCCGGCCGGATGGGGATGAGGTCGAGGAGCCCCTTTTCGGCGGGCTTCCCGTCGGCCTCGACCGAGACCTTGGCGACGACCGCCGGTCCGGAGTCCTGGGCCCGGGCCGTCCGGACGCCCGAGAGAGCGAGGACCACCGCTAGCGCCAAGACGGCCCCGGCACCAAGACGGCGTTCCCCGCCGCTGTCTCTAGAATCGTTTGCGGTACTTGACATCCAGGCTCAGCCTTCCCCGGTCGCCCCGCCCCCCGACGAGCGAGAACTTCCTGCTGATGTCCCATTCCATGCGAAAAATGGGGACTTCGTCGATCCCGGCCATGACAGTGGAGTTGGCCAGGATCGTCGAATAGAGGAAAAGGACGTTCCGAGAGATCTTCTTGCCCACGGTGATCCGGGCGGCGATGCCGCCCGGGGCACTCTGAGGAATATAGGGGTCGATACGGAGACGGTCCAAGGAGAAAAGACCGCCGGGAGTCCTTCTCCTGGCCTGGTCGGCGATCTGGTAGGTCAGGAGGGAGGCCGTATTCAGAGCCGTGCTGCGGTCGCCGGAATAGGAATAGTACGTCCTCTTGAAGGCCTCGCCCAGGGCGAGAAGGGACAGGATCTCCTCCGGCGGCAGGGGCGGCGAGGAGGAGAACTCCGGCTTGAGACGGCTGACCGGACCGCTCATGCTCAAGGTCACCCGGTAGTCCTTGACGTAGGTCTCGCCCCGGAAATCGAGGTAGGGCTCAGTGTTGATCGGGTCGACGAAGCTCAGCCGTCCGCTGATCACCCGGAAGCTCCGGTCCTGGAAAAAGAAGTCGCCGCTCGTGAGGTCGATTTCGCCGAGGAGGACGGGCGAACTGAAGGCGCCGGTCGCGGTCAGGTTGAATCGGCCGTTGAAGTTCCCGAGCGAGTTCTCGATGACGAAATTTTCGTCGGCCCGGAGGCGGATGTTCAGGGACATGCCGTCGAAAAACGAGGGCCCCGTGTCCGCGGCCGGCTCGACTTCCGAAGAAAACCCGAATTCCTCGTAGATCTCGCGGCGCCAGGTCAGCCGCTTGAACAAAAGCTCCCCCTCGCTGACGAAGCGGTTATCGTCCTTGATCAGGCGGAGCGTCCCGTCCGCCTGGGCCCTCATCCTTTCCATGGGCGAGAGGACCATGTCCCTGGCCTCGACCCTCAAGTCCATTGTCGCGATGCCCTTTTCGCCGATCCCGATCTCGCCCGAGCCGCGCACGTCGCCCCCGCCGAGTTTGCCGCCGAGCGAAGTGATGGTCAGGACGTCATCGAGGTAGCTCGCCGAGGCCGTAAAATCGGTCACGGCGTAGGCGAAACCCGGCAGGGGCATGACCGGGGCCGTGACATCGATGACAACGACGACCTTCGCTTTCGTCTCGGTTTCTCTCACCTCGGCCGTGTAATCGGCGTACCCCTGGGCCCCGACCCATGGCCAGATAAGGTCGAGGTCGCCGATCCGCCCCTTGACAGTCCCCGAAAAAAGCTCGCCGGAAAGCGGAAAATCGAAAGCGGCTTCGAACGGGTTTTCACCCGGGACGAGCCCGCCCTTGAGGCCGAGGAGAACCTGCCCGCCGGCGACTTCCAGCTGAAGATCGCCCCGGGCCTCCGTATTTTCGAGGGGAGAAATGGTCATGTCCTTGATGTCGAACAGTCCCCCCAACTTATCCCTGCCGAAGACGCCCCGGCCGGCGAGGGCCAGGGACAGGCGGCCGGAAGCCGCCGAAACGACTTGTTGAAAATCGAGCTCCTCTCCACGGAGGTCGAAATCGAATTCGCCGTTGACGACCCCGACCAGAAGCCGGCCGTTAAAACGCCCGCCGTAGAAATCCATGGCCATCTCGGAGAACGACAGGATGCCGTCCTTCCAATCGAGCCGGCCGGAGACCCGGCCGGCCTTCTCGCCGTAGCCGGTGATCTCGGGGCTCGTGAAGTTGCCTGAGAATTCCTGGCCGCCGGCCTTTTGGACCATCCGGAAATCGCCCGAGGCCCGGCCGGAGAGAAGGACGGGAACCTCAAGGGTGGGAAGGATCCTGGCCAGCTCCCCCTCCCCGTCCTTGACGTCCACGGCGAGCGTATCGCCATCGATCTTGACCCGGACCCGGCCCTTGAGGTCCGGATCGTCGACGTCGAACGAGCCCTCGAAACTTCCTCCCGATATGACGGCCTCCGTCTCGACGAAGGCGGCATTGAACAGGTCGAAGCCGCCGGGAGACAAGGTGGCCTTCAGGGAGACAGCCGGAGACTTGGATTGACCGCTGAGGCGGACGTCGGCGTAGCCCGCGCCCCGGATCTCGCCGAAGCCGAACGTCTCGTTGAGGACGAGGGAGACGAATTCCCGCGTCTGCTTGACGTCGAAGACCTGACCCCGGATCCTCGTATCGATGTCGCCGGCGAGGTCGATCGCGGCGGTCGCTTCGAGGCGTCCGAAGCTCGATTCGAGGCCGGGAGCGCGGATGGAGATGTTGTGGGTGGCGAAGTCGACGCCGACCGTGGCACCTCCCCGGAAGGAGAACCGATCCCCATCCCGGGCGAGAACGGCATCCCGGAATTCAGCGTCGACGGAGAGCTTTCTGTGCTCAAGGCTGAAGGTCCCCCAGGCTGGAGAACTGACCGGCCAGGGGATCTTGAGCTCACGGAAGACCGGGTCGACGAAGATCGGGGCGGCCCGGCCCTCGACCCGGCCATGAATAAAGGTCAGGCCCAAACTCTCGGCGGGAAGCCCGGGCTTCTGGATGGCCAGGTCGATCGTTCCGCCCGTCGCCGGCGCGAGGTCGAAGCGGCCACGGATCCGGCCCATGGGCACACCACAGATCGCCAGGGTGTCCGAGGCGAGGCTCGTCTCGAAGGTCAGTCCGCCGTTCTTGCGCCGGAGCTTCCCCTCCCCTCCGACTTTTCCCTTCCAATCGAAGGGCAGGCTAAGGATCGCGTCCAGAAAGGCGGTCTCGATTTCGAAGCGGGTGTCCAGTTCGACCTCCGGGTCGGGAAAATTCCGGATGCTGCCGGCCGCCTGGAGGAAGACGTCGGGACCCTCGACGGTCAGACGGTCGATCTTCACGGCTTCGCCCCGGCCGGACAGCAGAACCGTAAGGACCCCCCCGAAGTCGAGGTTTTGAGCGGGCGACGAATAACCGCTCCGCTCGGCCGTCGCCCGGACCGAGAACTCCTCGCCGCTCTGGGTGACGCGCGCCTGGAGTCCCCGGACCTCGACCGTCGCCGCACCGGATCCATAGGACACCGAACCGTCCTCGACGACCCCCTCCTCGATGATGAAAGGAAGGGAGAAAACGGACAGCGGGCGCCCGGCTTTTGGCCGTGGCGCCCCCGGGACTCCCCGGGTGAGGCGAACCTCCGGAGATTCCAACCGGACGGAAATGGCCTTCCGGTTCCTCAGGAGGGAGAGAAAGGAGACCTCGACCGTGACCCGGCGGGCCAGGAAGGTCGGCGGGCCGGCGAGGGAGCGGACATTCTCGAGGACGAGGGCGGGCGGGAAATAGGACGCCTTCAGGCTGTCGTAGGCGAACGACTTGTGGATCTCCTTGCGGACTTCGCCCAGGAAGATGTTCTTGCCCACGGCCAGGCTCAAGAAGAGGACGCCCAGGACGAGCACGAACACGGTGATCCGTCGGGCTTTCTGGACGAGGATCCGGACCTGTTCGCGGATCCGGAAGATGGAGTGGAGTCTCACTTCTTGACTTTTCTCCAGTCGGCGAGGAACCGTTCGATGCCGATGTCCGTGAGGGGATGCTTGACCAGCTTTTCCAGGACTCCGTAGGGGACCGTGGCGATGTCCGCGCCGATGAGGGCCGCCTCGACGACGTGCCTCGGGTGGCGGACGCTGGCCACGATGACCTCGGTTTCGAAGGGATAGTTCTCGAAGACCTGGACGATCTCCTCGATGAGGGCCATGCCGTCCTCCGAGGCGTCATCGAGGCGCCCGATGAAGGGGCTGACGAAGCGGGCCCCCGCCTTGGCCGCGAGGAGGGCCTGGCTCGCGGAGAAGATGAGGGTCATGTTGACCGGGATCCCCTCGCCGTGGAGGGTTTTCGTCGCCTTGAGGCCTTCCAAACAGATCGGGATCTTGACCGCGACGTTGGGCGCGATCCGGGCCAGGCCGCGGGCCTCGACGATGATCTCGTCGGCGCGGAGCGAGACGCATTCGGCGCTGACGGGTCCGGCGCAGACGGCGCAGATGGCGCGGATGTTGTCCTCGAAGGTCACATTCTCCTTGGAGCAAAGCGATGGGTTGGTGGTCACCCCGTCCAAGACGCCCCAGCTCGCGACCTCGCGGATCTCTTCCAAGTTGGCCGAATCCAGGAACAGCTTCATGTGTCCTCCTTGTCGTTTGTGCTGGCATAGGTGTTCGAAAGCAGACCGATCCCTTCGATCTGGACGTCCACCCGGTCGCCGGGCGTCATGGGGCCGATCCCGGCGGGCGTGCCCGTGGCGATAACGTCACCGGGATTGAGGGTCATGATCCGGGAGAGGAACCGAACGAGGAACGGAACGGAAAAGATGAGGTTGGCCGTGTTCCCCGTTTGGACCAGCTTGCCGTTGAGGAACGTCTTCAGGTGGAGCGCCGCCGTGTCGAGGCCCGTGACGACGCAGGGCCCGAGGGCGGCGAACGTGTCAAAGGACTTGGCCCGGGTGAATTGGACGTCCTTCTTCTGCAGGTCGCGGGCCGTGACGTCGTTGAAACACGCGCAGCCCAGAATGACGTCGGAAACGGGAGCATCGTCGCCGAGCCCGCGGGCCTTTTTCTTGATGACAACGGCGACCTCCCCTTCGTAATCGACACGGCCGGCCATGGCCGGTTGGACGATCCTGTCCAGATGGCCGATGACCGCCGTCGGCGGCTTGAGGAAGATCAGGGGCTCTTCGGGCAGAGGATTTCCCAATTCCTCGGCGTGGGCCCTGTAGTTGCGGCCGATACCGATGATCTTCGTGGGCAGAACCGGCGGCAGGATGCGGACCTCGCCGATGGGGATGGGGCTCGAGCCGATCTTGAAGTCGCCGAAGACCGAGCCGACGATGGGAAAAAGCAGCTCTTCCTTCAGGATGCCCGTGAGGATCTTTTTGCGGTACCTGAACCTGTAGATTCTCAAGACCTCGCTCCTTTCGCGGCGACGGACGCTCCTTCGGACCTCGAGCCCTCGTTCCCGGCCCGATCAACAGCGCTGACGGCATAAACATAGGACACGCCTTTTACGACCGACCGGTCGGTAAACGTGTTCTCCCGGACGAGACCTTCGCCAAGCGCGCTGAAGGCCGGGCCGCCGGTCTCCTTTCTCCAAACCCTGTAACCGTCGAGGTCAGGCTCCTTCGCCGGCCGCCAGCTCAGAGAGACGAGCCCGTCGCCGGCGACGACGGCTAGGCCGGCCGGAGGAGCGGGCGGAAAAATGTCGCGAGGGACGGTCTCCGCGACAGAAGAATCGCCGCTTTCGACGCCGCCGTCCGCCCCGACGGCAACGGCCCGGACGAAATAGCCATAGGCCCTCCCGAACTCGAAGTCGCGGTCCTCGAACTTCAGCCCTTCGAGCGGGGACGGGGTGAGTTTGCGCGGCGACCCGTCCCCTTCGTAACGGAAAACGACATAGCCGCTCTCATTCTCGAAAGGTGTGCCGTCGATGTTCGAATCGGGGGCGAGCCAACCGACCTCGATGAAGTCCGAAAAGACACGGACGTCCACGGATCGCGGGGGTTTCGGGCAGGCCCGGATGTCCACGGCGACCGGAACGGCAAACTCCGAGGCGCGCTTTTTGGAGTCTGTGACCCGGACGGTGAAGGCCAGGCGCTTCGGGCCCGACGGCCCCGCATCGAAGGCGAACGGAAAGGCCATTCCCGGGTGCCGCGCGCCGGACCGGCCTTGGAAATTCGCCCATTCCTCTTTGGGGATCCGCCGGGCCAGACGGGCCGTTTTTTCGACATCGGCCGAGGCGAACGGCCGGCCGCCCGCCGGCAGGCCGCCGTCGAAAACCCAGATCTCGATGGTTTCAAGGTCCGCAAGAGGGCGGCCGGAGACGGCCTTGACCGGGTTGGTCCATTCCAGGAGCACGATCGGCCCGCGCTGGGCGGCGGCCAAGCCCTCGACGGCCATGGGCTCGCGTCCGGGGGGAATCGCGAGCGGACCTTTCCGGCCGCAGGCCGGGAAGACCAGCAACGGCAACCCGAGGATGAGCGTCGTGAACGGTCTGGTCATCACAAGATGAAACGCCGCAGGTCCTGGTTTTCGAGGATGTCCTTGAGGTGCTCCCGGACGTACTCCCGGTCGATCCGGATGGCCTTCTCGGCGATATCCGGAGCGGCGAAGGAGATGTCCTCCATGACTTTTTCGACGACGGTGTGGAGGCGACGGGCCCCGATGTTCTCGGCGTCGGCGTTGACCTTTTCCGCGACATCGGCGATCTCGTCGACGGCATCAGGGGTGTAGGAGACGCTCACGCCTTCGGTGGCCAAGAGAGCTTCGTACTGGCGGACCAGGGCATTCTCCGGTTCGGTCAGGATGCGCACGAAGTCGTCCTTGCCGAGCGGCGTGAGCTCGACGCGGATCGGGAACCGGCCTTGGAGCTCGGGGATGAGATCGGAGGGCTTGGAGACGTGGAAGGCGCCGGCGCCGATGAACAGGATGTGGTCGGTCCGGACGAGCCCGAAGCGCGTATTGACCGTCGTGCCCTCGATGATCGGCAGGAGGTCGCGCTGGACGCCCTCGCGGCTGACATCGGGTCCATGTCCGGTCTCCCGGCCGGCGATCTTGTCGACCTCGTCGAGGAAGATGATGCCCGACTGCTCGACGCGCTCGACGGCCAGGCGGGAGACCTGGTCCATATCGACGAGGCGCTTTTCCTCTTCCTCGAGGATGACTTCCCGCGCCTCCTTGATCTTCATTCGCCGCCTTTTCGTCCGGCCTCCCAGGAAACCCGGGAGGAACTCCTGGATCTGGAACCCGATCTCCTCGACCCCGGAGTTCGAAACGACCTCGAGGGGCGGCGTCGTCTTTTCCTTGACCTCGAGGTCGACCGGCCGGTCCTCGAGGAGCCCGGCGCGGAGCTGGGCCCGCAATTTCTCCCGAGTGTCGTGGAATTTCGAGTCGTCCCCCTCGCCGTTCGCGTCATCGCGCTTCTTGGGCGGAGGCAGGAGGATGTCCATGAGCTTCTCCTCGGCGTTGGCCTTGGCTTTCTCCACGATCTCGGCGACCTTCTCCTGCTTGACCATGTCGACGGCCATGCGGACGAGGTCCCGGATCATGGATTCGACGTCCCGGCCGACATAGCCGACTTCGGTGAACTTGCTGGCCTCGATCTTGAGGAAGGGCGAGGAGGTCAGCTTGGCCAGCCGCCTGCTGATCTCCGTTTTTCCGACTCCGGTGGGGCCGATCATGAGGATGTTCTTGGGCGCGATCTCGTCGGCCAAGGGAGGGGGCAGCCTGCGCCGGCGGAAACGGTTCCTCAGGGCGATGGCCACGGCCTTCTTGGCCGCCTTCTGGCCGATGATGTGCTTGTCGAGCTCGGCCACGATCTCCCGCGGCGTGAGCTCCACGTCGGGGATATCGGCCGCGGGCCTCTCGAACGTCTCGGGGAGGACGATGGGCATTCAGAGCTCCTCGACCATGATCTCGTTATTCGTATAGACGCAGATCCCGGCGCTTATCCCCAGGGCTTCGGCAGCGATCTGCCGCGCGTCGAGGTCGGTATGCCGGATGAGGGCCCGGGCCGCGGCCAGGGCGTAGGGTCCGCCGGAGCCGATGGCGATGATGCCGTCGTCGGGTTCGACGACGTCCCCTGTCCCGGAGATGAGCAGCAAGCTCTCCGCGTTGGCCACGACGAGAAGCGCGTCGAGCTGACGGAGCGACTTTTCCATACGCCAGTCCTTGGCCAACTCGATGGCCGCCCGAGGGAGGTTACCGCGGTATTCCTCGAGCTTCACCTCGAACCGGGCGAACAGGGCGAACGCGTCCGACGTCGCGCCCGCGAACCCGGCCAGGACGTCACCCTTG
>Ga0268276_1001573_pt1 | contig 21896 bp, 14 predicted proteins | sample saktaG_4_FD_190145 | JGI IMG/M metagenome (GOLD analysis project Ga0268276, IMG submission 190145) | Saline water microbial communities from Sakinaw Lake, British Columbia, Canada - sak_2010_1_5_45m | ecosystem: Environmental > Aquatic > Non-marine Saline and Alkaline > Saline ... | reverse complement strand
GAGCGGCTATGGAAGTTCGTCAAGAAGGAAGTGCTGTACAACAAGTTCCACCAGGATTACAAACAGTTCTGCACAGCCATCTCGGACTGTCTGGCGCAAACTGATACGACCTACAAAGAGGAGTTAGGGAGCTTGCTCACCCCCAAATTCCAGAGTTTCAAGAACGTCAGTTTTCATCCTTAACGAGTATACCCACTTCATATTTTTCTCCTTTCGTAACTGCCTAGCGTAACTTTTGTGCAAATGCAGGCCGAATCGTCAAAAGCGGCCCAAAAATTGAACTTTGACAACTGAACCTTGCTCGGCTATGCTCATGGGACATCTGATTTGAGGAGGTTACCATGAGCCATAGCGAAGCCACCACCCTCACCCATCACGCCATGCTGGTTGCCTGGGGGCAATTTGCCCAAGGCATCGGCCTGGTTCAGCAGATCGAAGCCGTGCCGTTGCACCAAAAGCAAGTGGAGCACAGCCCCAACACCAAAGCCCTGGAATTCCTGGTCGCCATCTTGGGCGGGTTGCCGTATCTCAAGGACATCAGCCACTCGGCTCACCCCCTCGACCAGGACCAGGCCGTGGCTCAAGCCTGGGGTCAAAGGGCTTGGGCGGATCACAGCGGTGTCAGCCGCGCCCTTGCAGAGCTGACCATGGCTGAGGCGCAAGCCATCGTGCAGGTCTTGGACGAGGTCAGCCAGCCATTCATCGACCACGAAGTCATGCTGGCGCTGCGTGACCAGGGCAAAATCGTCTGCGACGCCGACCTGACCGGTCGCCCGGTCTCCAACAGCAGCACGACTTATCCCAACGTGGCCTACGGTCACATGGGCGACGCGGTCCAGTTGGGGTATCAGGCAGCCATGGTCAGCTTTCACAGCCCGACCTATGGCCGCCAGTGGCTTTCTGTCACCCCGTATCCAGGGAACACTGTAGCCTGCACCCTGGCCGAAGCCTTGGTGTTGCAAGCCGAAGCCAAGACCGGGGTGCGGCCTCTGCGTCGCACCGACTTGCTCCGACAACGTCTGGAGAAATTGGAAGCCCAGCGGAAAGCCCTGCACGGACGTGTCGCTCAGGCACAACAGGCGTTAGAGAAAGCTCAGGCCGCGTTGCGGCAGACCGTTCAGCAAGCCCACATCTGGCAAGAAACGGTGGCCCGATTGGAGACCGAATACCAGCAACGTCAACGGCCTGAGCGTCCGCATAGCCACCTGGCGCAAGCGCGGGCCACACTGGGCGTCTACCAACGCCGCCAAAGTCGTCGAGAGAAGTCCCTCGCCCAGGCGCAACGTCGTCTCGAACGGGAACAAACCCGCTTGGCGCAGTTCGAGGCTCAGCGGCTGGCACTCCAACAACGTCTGGAGCGTTTTGAGCAGGATAACGCGACCAATCCCTGGCCTATCCGCGCCGAGTTTCGCCTGGATGCCGGCTTTGGCACACCCGAGAACGTGGCCTTGTTGATTGAACTGGGCTATGACGTGTACACCAAGCCCTACGGTCAGTGGCTTAAGGAGAGCCTCAAGCGCCAGGTGACGGATGAAACCCTCTGGACCAGGGTCGGCAACAATGCCGAAATGGTGGCCTGGCCGGCGATGAGCGTGAAGAACTTCCCCTACCCGCTGGACGTTGCCCTGGAACGCTTCTACACCGGAGAAAGCCAGCGCTTTGGCTGCCTGATCCACTACGGGACTGACCAGGTTACTGCGGAGTTACCCGCCTGGTTTCGAACCTACAACGCTCGCCAAATCATCGAGGCCGGGATCAAAGAAGGCAAGCAGGTCTTTACCCTGCATCACCTGAAGGTGCGTTCCGAGGCGGGGCTCTTTTTGCAAGAGCACTTTGCCGCCTTTGCCGCCAACTTTGTGCGTTGGGCAGCTCACTGGCTGGTGACGCAATGCCCGCAAGTGCCGGATGGTTGGCAGGAAGAAACGCTACCCGGTGTCAAAGCGCAGGTGCAGGTGATGGCGCACACCTCTGCCTATGTGAGCTGGCAAGAGCAAGGTTGCTTGTTAAGGTTCACGGAGCACAGTGTGTTCGCTGGACGAACGCTTCAAGTCGTCCAGCAGTGGGCTTACCAGTTGGTGTTGCCCCTGTTCAAAAGTTGCGTTTTTTCGCCGATTTAGCCATTTTGCGCTCTATTTGCACAAAACTTACGCTAGCCATCCCCAGATGGAGCGTTGGAACGCACCCTTTAGGACGCAGATGAACGCTGATAAACGCTGTTCTTTGATCTTATCTGCGAGAATCTGCAGAAATCTGCGTCCGATTTTGGATTTGGCGGGGTGGCTGAGTAGTCACCTCCCTTCTGAATAACAGATTTGCGTTGACTTCAAATCCCTGCCAAACAGGGCAAAGTACAGCGTTCCCAGTATCCCAAAGCCAAAGGCCGTCAAGAAGTTGGTCGTTGGCGATGTGACCGACTCGATCCAGGGCAACAGGCTGTGTCCCGCGCCCAGGGCATCGAACAACCTGGCGACCGTCGAAGCGTCCCACAGCAACGCGCCGCCAAAAGCCGCCAGCGAGACCACGATGTCTCGAAGCAGGTAATACACCCCAAACGTGCTCGCCTTCTTCCCCTCCGGCGCCAGGTCCATGATCAGCGCCTTGCGCGTCGGCTCGCCGAACTCTTTCATTCCGCGAATGATAAAGGCCACCACCATGAGCCAAAACGTGCGCGAAAAGAGCAGCACCAGCGGAAAGAGGGTGAAGAAGCCAAAGGTGGCGACGACGAAGGGTTTCTTGGTGCTCTTGTCGGCCAGATACGCCACTGGGATGTAGATCAGCATCGCGGTGACCATCTCGATGGTCGTCAGCACACCGAATTGCAGGGGCGTGATGCCGTTGAGCTTGACGCACCAGATCACCACAAACGCATACGGGATTTGCTCGCAGAAGCGCACCAGGATGTCCGATACCAGCAGGTTGCGCAACGACGGGCTCACCAATCTCAGTGCCCGCAGGGGGTTCCCCTCTGCCTTGCGCACTCGCTTCTCATCATCTTCGATCATCACCTGTTGGAGCGCCAGCGACACACCCCCCAGGATCAGGGCGGCCACAAACGCCAGGCGCACCCCGCTCTTTTCGCCAAACAAGCCGATCATCGCCCCGCCCAGCAGCGGCCCCAAGGCCATCGGAATCCGGCGCACCAGCGAGTGCATCGAAACCCCCATCGTCCGCTTGGCCTTGGGCAGGACACTAGCCACCAGGTCCATCGTCGCCGGCAGCGAGATGGCCGTCCACGACAGAAAAAAGACCGCGCCGATGATCACCGCCTGCCAGTAAGGAAAGATGATGACGATCAGATAGCCCAGCATGGCTATCAGGTTGAACAGGATCAGGGCTCGTTTGTAGCCCAGTCGGTCGCTGGCGTAACCGCCAGGATAGGAATAGAGCGCGCTGAGCAGGTTGTCCATGCCGTTTAGCAGTCCTATCGAGAACGTGCCGCCCCCCAACGCAACCAGGTAAAGGGGTAGAAAGCGTTCGGCCATCTTCTCGCCCAGGCCCACCAGCACTACCATGCTGAGCAAAACGACCATGTTCTTCTTCAGGCCCAAAAAGCCAACTATGGCCTGATGCCATTTCATGCCTGATGCCCGCTCAGCGCTCACTCCATACTCCTGAGAGATTTGAAATAGAACTGCCAGCTCGTGCCTTACGTTGCCGTCGTTGTCGCATCATCTCGCGAAAGCGGGGGGCCAGTACCTGAATGACAGGCGATGGCTCCGCCGGCTGCCAGTCCCTCGCTGCCTCTTTCTGAGGCACAGGCCACGCCTTCGGGGAAGGTGCGTTTAGTAGTTGCGTAGAATTATGGGGAGCAGAAGGCTATACCACCCTTCTTGAACTTCGTATGCCCCAATGTCACAAGTAGCAGTGCCAGTATGGTCACCATCCACTGGCCGGGGTTCTCCGCGTTGATCGGCACTCGGGCAACCATCATTGGCGCCTGCGTCAACGGCTGGACTGCCCAACAAGAGGGCATGAGTCTGGGTTTCACCGCCGTTGTCTTGCAGGGAACCAAGCCGCGGATCCCGACCCGTGATATCGCTGGCGAGATCATCAACGGTACCGATGATACCGCATCCGGATGTGTTCTGGATTAAGTTGTGGCCCTGAGAAATCAAATCCCAATTACCACCACAATCGGTAGGGGTGTTCCCAGCGATAACGGTGTTCTGGAATCGGAGGTCCGACCCTGAAGTGAAGTTGCCGATGCCGCCGTAATAAGACCCAGCCGTGTTACTAACGATAGTGCTGTTGTCGAGCGTTAGCGTTGCGTCATTGATAATGCCACCTATGTCATCGGAAGCGAAGTTGCCACTGATCGTACTGTTGGTGATCACCATCGTCGCCTGACTACGATTCTTTACGCCTCCACCATGTGTGGCACTGTTGTTACTGATGGTGCAGTTAGTCACCGTTAGCGTGCCCTCGTTCCAGATTCCGCCAGCCTCGTCGCTGGCACGGTTGTCAGTAACAGCACAATTGGCGATAGTCAACAACCCACCATTCCAGATACCTCCGCCGTCGCCTGGGGCCTGCCCATTGCGGATGGTCACACCGGACATCTCCACAGTGACGCCGACACCAAAGCGGTCAATGTGAAATACTCTGTCCAGCGCGCCGCCGTCAATGATGGTTGTACTCGCGCCTGCGCCGATGAGGGTGAGATCATCCGTGATGTTCAGATCACCAGTGGCGGCTTCATACTCAACAATGCCCCCAATGGTCAGCGTGTAGATACCGGCCGGGAGAATGATGGTGTCTGCACCGCTACCAGCAAGGCAGGCGTCTACGGCTGTATCAGAATTAGCTGCACGAATTGCTTCACGCAGCGAGCAATCCCCATCCGAATTCAGCTCGTCGTCAGTAGTGTCAACATTGATGATAGTGTCTGCGTGGGCCGCAGTTGGCAGCCAGCGAGTTAGCGTCAGCCCTGTGCCAAGCACAATAATGATGAAAACTAGACTGGCGACGAAAGGCAGATGTAATTCTTTCTTCAACGGAAAGGGTGACTGCAAGGGTTACCCCTCACCTTGATTGTGGATTTGCTATCAAGAAGATTTCAAAACTATTGGAAGATATACCTTCTGCACTGCGGTAGCACAGAAGACATCAATGCGGAGCCCCCAATCTTCACTATTAGGTGCCACCTCCAAAGCAGTGGCAAACCACTCGGTTGGCTGAGATGTTGGCCCATCTGGCCCGCTGGTTGTCAAAGCAGTCCCAGAGATGCTGCCGAAGATGCGAGCGCCGCCCCCAATGACCATCTTCCCCGCCGGACATTCAGCGGTAACAGATTTGACGCTACTGCTGTCACTGCCAGTTGATTGCGTTACCACTTCATAACCCGGCACGGTGGCACAGAAGACATCTGCGCGGAGCCCCCAGTCACCACTATTAGGTGCCACCTCCAGCGCAGTGGCAAACCACTCGGTTGGCTGAGATGTTGGCCCATCTGGCCCGCTGGTTGTCAAAGCAGTCCCAGAGATGCTGCCGAAGATGCGAGCGCCACCCCCAATGACCATCTTCCCCGCCGGACATTCAGTGGTAATAGATTTGACGCTACTGCTGTCACTGACAGTTGATTGCGTTACCACTTCATAATCCGGCACGGTAGCACAGAAGACATCTACGCGGAGCCCCCAGTCATCACTATTAGGTGCCACCTCCAGCGCAGTGGCAAACCACTCGGTTGGCTGATCTGGTGGCCCTTGTGGCCCGCTGGTTGTCAAAGCAGTCCCAGAGATGTTGCCGAAGATGCGGGCACCACCCCCAATGACCATCTTCCCCGCCGGACATTCAGCGGTAATAGATTTGACGCTACTGCTGTCACTGACAGTTGATTGCGTTATCACTTCATAACCACTCAGACCAGCGCCACTGGCGCTATTCCCGTGAACTGTGCCATCTCTCGCAAAGCCCCACGTGGCCCCAGACACGAGTACCACTACGGCGAGCACGCCCATTGCGGCAAATCTCTTAGAAAGTTTCATGATAGACCCTCCTTGACTTTTTTGTTCAATGGCATTGAGACAAATTACCTGATTTCGCAAGATTTCGCAGAATGATGGCTGTGTCAAAGGGCACCCAGGCGGGCTAACAATGCTTATACGAGACTTTCGATGCACTGGATACCTGCCACATGACCTCCTGGCAGTTACCACGACCGGACTTCAAGCGGCTAGCCGCTGACAGCTTCAGGGCACACCATGCGCTTGTTGGGCCGCAGCATTGGATTAGCATGGGATTTCGCCATAAGGCTCAATGTGTTCCAAAACATACAGAATACGTTAAGGTGCAACGCACTTCGGCTGACTCTCAGAAGCTATGATTTCAAGCAGTTTGATATGGTTGTCCTACCTTGTCTGAGAAAAAAAGTGCGTTGCACCTGGCCTACCTGACGCTTAACTTGCTGACATTGGGGGCACATTAACCGCCTGCTAGGAGCTTGTCGGAGAAGACTTCGGAAGTCTCCATAGTAGCTCAAGCTTGCAGGGATTTCAGTCGATTTCAGGTAGTTGATGCACTAAGAGTTCTCAGATCAAGACTTCCGAAGTCTGGGAGCATGCCCTCTCCGACAGGCTGCTAGCTCGCGCTTTATGTGATGGTGATCATAGCGCCAGTTGCTCAGCTAGACCTGGCAACTGGGACACAAGTAGCATGCACCACCAAGGTACTGGATCTTCTCAACTGGCGTGCCACATTCAGGACAAGGCTGGCCTACGCTCCTGCTGTCCAGAATCTTTCTGTACCCGCCGCGACGGTTGTACAGGTCTCGTTCGGTATCCCTGCCACCCAGATCCACAGCCTGCTTCAGCGTTTCCCTGATGGCCTCATGGAGCGTGCGCCTTTCCTCCCCGACGATGTCAATGGCCCTCCTCCTGGGATGGATCCTGGCTCGAAAGAGAATATCCTGCAAGTAACCGTTTCCCACTCCCCAGATGCCAGGCTTGCTGATGATGAAGAACTTGACACTTCTCGAGTCTTCCTCCTCAAGCTCCTCGAAAAGCCCCTGCAGGTACTCAAAGGTAAACGCATCGCTCAGCGGAGAGACCCGTTTCTCACCGACGTGGGGGTGCTCCACGAGCTCGGACTGATGCAGCAGCAGGACGTTTCCCCACCCCTGGACACTGACGGTCAGGTACGTGCCATCCTGATAGTGGAGCAGGAGATGGTGCTTCTTGGGCAGGGTACTCTCGCTTGGGTGAAACAGGATTCGCTCGCCGCCTCCCCCTAGTACCAGCGCATAGTCCGGCTCCACGGAAGCCAGAATTGCAGAGCCGTGTCCCGTCGCTTCCCCCATGGTCTTGCCCCTGAGAATCGCCTGGTACTCCTCCGCAGAGCGGCTGTAGAACGCGAATTTATGGGGCACATTCCCACGGATGCCAGACTCGATCTGCTTTCCCTTGAGTTCTTCGCTCATCTGTCGCGCCATGACCAGCGCTTCTGGTAGTTCAATCATCCTCGTCTATGCCTCCTGGGTCGCCGTGCCGCCGTCTAGCTCCTATCAGTATCTTATCGTTTCACCGCACACTGCATTATAACACGACGCTTCCCCCGATGCAAGCTTGCGCTGGCACGGAGCGCGGGAACACGGAAGCCCTGTACTTGTCATACAGGACAAGTGCACGGAGAGCATGGAAACACGGAACTTCCGTGATTCCGTACCTTCCGTGATTCCGTGATCCAAATCCTTAGCTTGACGCGCAGGGGTCTTTAGCCCCGCGCGCTAGTCCGACGGCGATTCGCCACCGGTCACGGGCAACGTCCCCGGCCAGAGGGCGATGTCGCTCTGGTAACGCGGCAGCAACTCGTGCTCCTCCTGGTACTGACTGACGATGCCGATGACGCTGTAGATTTCGCCTTTCTCCACCCAGGGCCGCTCGATGCCCGTCGCTTCTTTGAGGTAGATTTTGGCTTCCCCGCTGCCGTCGTCCAGGTAGAGAGCGCTTTTTCCCCAGCCTGCGATCTCACCGACGATCTGGGCCAGCAGCCCTTCGCGGGCTTCGTCCACCTCTCCGGTCTTGATCATGGTCGGCTTCAGAGGCTCGCCTTCGCTCAGGCGCTGGATGTCTCCCGCCCCGGCAACCCGGATCTCCCGCTCGCCATAATAGTCCCAGAGCTGGCCGGTGATTCGCACTCTATCCCCCCCGAAGAGCACGGGGCAATCCCCCTCTCGCAAATAGACCAGCGTCCCCGCCGTGCTGTCCTGGATGTAAAAAGACTTCTCGTCAAAGATCCCCGGCGGGGCCGTCACCTGGCCCTCGACGATAACCATTGCCTCTTTGGCCATGACTTTCGTCTCGGCGATGGTCGCGAGAGCCGGACCTGGCGGCGGGGGAGGGGCTGGAGCGGGGTGGTTGGGGGCGCCCAGGGTCACGGCGTAGTCGGCCGTCCAATGGCCACCGCCGTCCACGCTGCGACTGAAGCTGCGGTCGTAGCCGGGGCTGTGGGTGTAATGGTATTCGTCGGCCACCGTCCCGTCGGGGCGGAGCAGGCGCACCCCATCCCCATCGTCGTTCAAGGAGAGGCCGGTGTCCCTTTTGAAGAAGACCAGGAACCCGCCCGGTGGGATGACCTGGTCGGCGGGAATGGTGTAGGGGCCGCTGCCTCCCTCGGCCACGTCGTCGAGCTGCCAGCCGCCCAGCCCCACCACGGCCGGGCCGGCATTGTAAAGCTCGATCCACTCGTCGTTGTAATCGCTCGTGCCGTCGCCATCCCAATCTGTGCTGTGCGGAGCGGGCATGAATTCGTTGAGCAGGACTGCGTCGGCTGGCGCTACCCCTTCCACCCACAAAGGGCTGGTGTAGGCAGTGTCGCCGTCAGCCTGGGTGGCTTTCACGAAGTATAAGTGGCCCTCCACGCCGGGCGCTGTGGGCGTCCAGGTGTGCGCGGCGGCTGCGGAGAAACTGTCGCTGGCCACGACCAGCCCTCTATCAAAGAGCTCCAGGGTCACGCTCTCGCCATCGGGATCAACCACGTCCACAGAAAAGGTGATGGCCGGTGCTTTGGGGATGATGGAGCCCATCCAGTTTTCCCCGGCGCGCAGGGCCAGGGCCAGGTTGCTGTCCTCGGTGGCAAAGGTGCGCCGGGCTCGCAATGCTTCCAGGACAGCTTCTTTGGTCAATGCTGACGCAACTGCCCCCGTGCGGTGGGGGGTATCGGCGCCCCAATCGGGCGTCTCGGTATCGCCGTTGTTGGCTGCGCCCACGTGCCAGCCGGCGTAAAGGCTGCGCAGGTACTCGCCCTCGAAGGTGAAATACTGGTTCCTGCTGCCGTTTCCGACCTCCTGGAGGACGATCACGGCGTCGGCGGCCGGATGGTAGGCGAAGTCGTTGAAGTCGCTGTCGGGGAAGGGGTGATTGAACTGGGCAATGGCTCCCGGCTGGGTGGTGAGCCAGGTATAGATCTCCCCCAGGCTGTCGTAATCGGGGTCGTCGCGGGAGGGATAACCCTCGGTCTCGAAGACGTTGATGTGTCCTACCTCGCGGTGGGTCCACTCGAAGCCGCGCAACCCAACGAAACTCCCATCCACCGTAGCCGCCTCGGCCTGAGCGAGGATGTCAGCCCACTGAGCATCGTCGAAATAATGGGAGTGATCGGTGAGGGCCAGGAAGTGCAGCCCGTTGGCTCGCCCCACGGCGTAGGCATAGCGAGGGGGGCCACTGCCATCGGAGTAGGTGGAATGGGAATGGATGCAGCCGAAGTAGGCCCACATACCGCCGGGCAGCGGAGCCGGCGGCAGGGGCGAGGAAGGCAGTGGGGGAAGATCGGTCAGGGAAGCGGGATTGGGCGCGGCGATGGCAAAGTCGGCGTTCATGTCGTCGGTATCACCCGCGCCCACCCGCTGCAGCGACCTGGGAGCCGGGGCGGAGATGTGACCGGTTACGCCCACAGCAACGTAGTCGCCCGACTTGTAGGCGATGGCGTCCACGATCTCATCAGCGGGGCCCAGCAGCAACACCTCATCGCCCGTGTTGGAGAGGGCCCAACTGCCCGTGGCCCAGGGAGCGTGCTCGACCATGTTGGGCACCGTCGGGGTATCAGCGTAGTCTGCACCTGAGACCCGCACCTCGAAGTCGGGATAGAACCCGAAGCGGGCCTCGAACTGAGCCGCGTTCTTGGCTACGACGAGGAGACCCTGAGAACCGATGGTTGTCCCCGGCGGGAACTGAACCATCCCCTCGTCCTTGCCCTTCGTCTCCCCATCGCCGACCTTGTAAAAAGACAGATCCACCACATCCACGGTGGGATTGAATATCTCCACGAACTCGTCGCCCTCGGTCTCAGGAATCGTGCCGTCGTAGCAGACCTCACTAACGAGAAGGGGAGCCGTGGGGGGGAGAGTCGGCGTCGTGGTTGGGGTGGGTGGGATGGGAGCACCCCCTGGCGAAGGAAAGGCTCGCTCCACGAAATCGCTCGCCCGATCGGTGTCGTAGCCCGTCGGCTCGCGCTCCAGCGAATGGCCGGCGGTGACGTCGGGACAGGGTGGGTCGAAGACGGTGGCGTCCGCCCCGTAGGACATCTGGTCAATGATCGTTCCCACACTGTCCCTGAGGATCAGACGGTCGCCCTCGTTGCCCAGTCCGTTGCCGATACTGCTATCGGCGATGAAGACAATGGTAGCTGCGAAGTCCGGGTAGTTAGTGTAGAAATCCTCAGAGGCGGCGATGACCGCGAAGCCGTGGGCGGGGATGGTCATTGTGGGAATAGAATCGGCGGCCATGTTATCGTCTATCGTCCAACCGGCCAGCTCAACTGGCGAAGGGGCGTTGTTGTAGAGCTCCACCCACTCGTAGGCGGCATCGGGGCCCGACTGGATGGAGTCGTACTCCACCTCATTGATGACCAAGTCGGGACTGAGGGGAGTGGCTGTGGGTGTGGCTGTCGCCGTAGGGGTGAATGTGGATGTGGGCGTCAATGTCGGGGAAAGGGCCACTGTAGGCGTGATCGTCGCAGTTGGGGTGAATGTAGCCGTCGCCGTAGGCGTCAGCGTGCTGGCAGGTGTGGTGGTGCCGGTCAACGTGGCGGTTGGAGTCAGCCCTTCGGCAAGCCGTCGTGGTGAGCCTGTCGAACCATCAGGATTCTGTGTCAACGTCGGGGGAGTCGTCTCCAAGAGCCAGGAATCTTCGGCGCTGGCGTGCATCGCCGCAGCAATCAACAATCCGCCGCTTATCAGTAAAGCTGCAGCAAGCCCAACTGCGAGTTTCTTCATGTCCATCGCTCCCTTATTAGAACACGGATGGGCAGGATTTACGGATTCTCCCTCACCCAAGCCAGGAGGTCACCGTGTTGATGTGGCCAAACGGCTGTCTGGCGGAGATGGCAACGAATCGGAGGGATTCACCGAATTCACGACGAAATTCGGTAAATCCTCGACAGTTGTCCTGAGCCCGTCGAAGGGTACGACGTCATATCTTGGCACAGTTAAGCCAACAGCACTGAACACTGTCAACGGATTCGGGGCACGGATTGAACGGATTCGGCGTGGCGCGATATCCGTTCAATCCGCTCCAATAATCCGTTGACAGCACTCTGCTCTTGTCATTCCCCCGACTTGGGATGATCCGGTCAGTCCGTTGTTCCCCGCTCCCACATCAGTCGGACTGCTTGAGCACCAGGGGCAGGTAGACCCTATATGTTGTCGTCGGGGTGGGTGTGGTGGTGGGCGTGGCAGTTGGCGTGGCTGTGGGTGTGGATGTCGCCGTCGGCGTGGGCGTGGATACGGTCACTGACCCTGGATCGGGGGACTCCTGGTCAATCCAGTCCGCGGCAGTGTCGGTGTCCACATTGGCCGGGGAGCGCTCCAAAGAATGGCCGGCGGAGACAGCGGGGCAGGGCGGGTCGAAGATGGTGGTGTCTGTCCCATAGGACATCTGGTCAATGGCCGTCCCCTCGCCGTCTTTGAGAATCAGTCGGTCGCCTGTATTGCCCAGCCCGTTGCCAATCCTGCCGTCGGCGATAAAGACGATGCCCCCAGTAAAGTCAGGGTAGTTCGTGTAGAAGTCTTCGGAAGCGGCGATGACCATACAACCGCCAGCAGGTATCGTCACCGTGGGAGAGATGACATCGGTGGATAAATTGTCGCTTATCGTCCAACCCGTCAACTCCATCGGCAACGCAGTGTTGTTAAAAACCTCGATCCACTCCTCATTCGGCTCTGTGCCCAGGGGATCGTACAACACCTCGCTGATGAGGAGGGTGGACGAGGATGCCCTGATGAGGGGAGAAAGCTGCAACGAGAGGAACAGGGCGAAGACGAGCGAGCCAAGCAAAATCGTGTTTCTCAGACCTTTACCAGAAATCATCGTTGTGCCTCCTTGAGAGTTTTGTTAGACGCTGAAGTTCGGCAAAATTATATCATCCACCACCTCCCATCCAAAAAGTCGGATGTTGCTTATTTCCGCGCCGCCAGGTAGATCGGGAACCCTCTAAACGGCAACCTTCGACTGGTACAGTATATAGTAAAAAGCCACTTACGTCAAACTCACAAGCGGCTTTTCTATTGCCAAAGGGTAATTGCTCAGCCTGTCATTGGCTGGATAGTTACGCCAAAGGATGGGCCCTCCCCAGATACGGCCTCAGACTCTCCAGGAGTCCAGTTTGCACAAGCAGCCAAGACGTGGTAAAATTATGCAGGGAAAAGTGGGTACTCCAAGCCGCGAAAGGAGAATCTCCATGACTAGACCGACTACTAAGCTTATCACTGCCATACTCACCAGGTTGCTGTACTTCATAATAACCTCCGCTCTTCTGGTGGCCCTTCTGCTCACCCTTGAGCGTGGCGTCCTGAGCCCTTCGGCAGCTCGACCGAGCGTCTCAGCCGTAAGCGGAGCGGCGCTCGACGAAGTCTCGCCGGAGTCAAACTCAGGACAGCGACTGTCGAAGGATGGCCCCTCTCCGGGCCCTCTTAGTGGACTGGCTTCCTCATCATCCCAGGCCGCCAACCTTCCCCAAACCCAACCGGGTGTATGGACGACCTACAGAAAGTCCGCTGGATTGGCGGCTGATTACGTCCTGTCCATGGCCGTGGACGGAGATAACGTCTGGTTCGGTACTAACAATGGGGTCAGCGTCTTCGATGGGGAGACCTGGACGACCTATGGTACCTCCGATGGATTGGTGTATAGATATGTAACTGCCATCGCCCTAGACTTGGAGGGTAACAAATGGTTTGGCACCCAACGTGGGGTGAGCATGCTCGATGATGGCGGCACTCCCCACAACAAGAGTGACGATGCCTGGACGACCTATACCACCTCAAACTCCGGGTTGGTGTTTAACAGGATCTCTGCCGTCGCCGTAGACCAGGAGGGAAACAAGTGGTTTGGCACCAAATTGACCGATGGATATGGGTACGGGGTCAGCAAGTTCGACGGGGCTACCTGGACGACCTATAATAAATCAACCGGAGCGCTAAAGTCTAACTCCGTCAATGCCATCGCCGTAGACAACTCCAACAACGTGTGGGTCGGCACCTCTACTGGCGGAGTGAGCAGGTTCGATGGAGTGGGCTGGATGCCCTATCGTGCAGGCTCAGGGTTAGCGAGTGATCACGTCCGGGCCATTGCCGTAGACAGCGCCAACGAGAAGTGGTTTGGAGGGTGTACCGACGGATACATCGAGTGGTGTGATATCCTCAACTGCATCAACGCTGCGGTGAGCCGATTCAACGACCGCACCTGGGCAACCTATATTGCCGGGTCGAGTGGCCTTGTAGGCAAGGAGATCCATGCCATCGCCATAGACTGGAGGGGGAACAGGTGGTTCGGCACCAGGTGGTACGGGGTAAACGAGTTCGATGGAGCCAATTGGGCAGTCTATGATACTTCAAACTCAGGGCTGGAGAGTAACTTTATCACTGCCATCGCCACAGACAACGAGTGGAACATTTGGTTCGGCACCTATGGTGGTGGGGTAAGCAAGTACGGCCTGCCTACGCCTACACCCACGCCAACTGCAACATCAACGCCAACTCATACACCGACGCCAACCATCACGCCCACAGCCACGCCGACGCCGACGGGCACACCCACTCCTACCTCGACGGCAACCAACACGCCCACACCTACAATGACGCCCACGCCTACAATGACACCCACGCCTATGCCGGTGGTCATGTGCTATTGCTGTTCCCCTGAGAATAGCATTTACCGGATTGATGCCTCATCCTTCTCCGGGTACACAACTGACTCAGCCGCCGCTTCCCCGCTTATTCATGTGACCTCTCCGCCAGCACCCTGGGGGTGGAATCAGCCGGGCTTCGTGCCCGGTAGCTCCTGGCAGCCAGGCTCAGAAGTTTGGTGGGCGTTCTGGACTGATCCCGCTTGGGTCCCTCTGCCCGGCGATTGCAGACCCATCGGCCTGCGCGGCGGGGATGGCAACCAAGAAGCTCGAGGCGGGACTACTCACCTGCATCGGCGCACTTTTACCCTCCCCCCTCCTGAAGAAGGCATGCGGGTGACACAGGCCACCCTGGAGATGTGGAGCGACAACAAAACGGAATGGTGGTGGCAGGGCGCCTCTGTTTCGTATGACAAGCAGGGATATATCGGCCAGGTAGATCTTTTCCCCGGCCACATCAAGCCCGACGGTGGAACCTACGTTCTGGCCATCCAAAACAGCAACGATTACGTTTCTCGCGATAACAACCCTCAGGGGACAGCCTGCCGTCTCTGTGTCACCTGGGCTTTCCCAGGCGAACTCAGCCATCACGTCTACCTGCCCCTTATCTTGAAAGTCTATAGCAGCGGCTAGAAAACTCCTGGGCCAGCAGTGACGGCTCCCATTGGCTCACGCCGAGGGCTTTCCTCGACTTTCCGAGAGAGTTCTTAGCCGAAAGCTATGTGGAACTTCCCCCTGATTTGCATCGGGGGAAAAGGAGATGTAGGAATGACGAGAACCAAAGTTCTGACAGTAGCGGTTGCCCTGAGCCTTCTCTGGGCCTGGGCGACAATGGCGGCGGCTTCGATCGGGGAACTGGAGTTTGTGGACTTCCCCAACGAAATCGGCGTCACAGGCGAGGAAGTCCGGCTCGAGGGATGGCTCAAGTTCAACGAAAAAGAACACGAATATGCCGTCAATATTCGCTTGTGGGTAACTGGGCATGAGGGGCGCATTGAGCCGGACTTCATAGCGGGCCCAATATATGATGAACAGACAGTTCCGATCACCGTCTGTCTCGAAGGGGTCCCTGGGAGCGCAATCCTGTACGCCGATGATCTTCGGGGTCCCCACGTATGGGCCATCCAGCTCACACAGGCAACCCCGACGAGCACCCCAACGTCCACAGGCACACCCACCGCAACGCCCACAAATACGTCCACTCCTATCCCGACGCCAACAAGCACGGTTACCCTCACCCCAACGCCAACTGATACACCAACGCCGACCGACACGCCCACGCCAACATACACGCCTACCATCACCCCGACGCCCACCCTCACACCTGTAGGTCCCGGCTGCTACGAAAACACCGACCCCAGCATCGTCTTCAACGGTTCCTGGAACACCAGCAGCAACTCTCACGCCAGCGGAGGCAGCTTCGCCAACTCCGAGTCGGCCGGTGATACTGCCTGTCTCACCTTTGAGGGAAGCGGTGTCCAATGGTACACCCTGACCTATCCCAGCCGTGGCCATGCCAACGTCTACGTAGATGGCTCTCTAGTGGACACGGTCGACAACTACTCCCCCACCCTGCACTGGCAGGTGGTGAGAGAATACACCGTCCCCTGGGGAACCCATACCCTCTGCATTGAGGTCGTGGGCGACGGCTTCATTGACGTGGACAAGATCTGCGTCACAGGTACACCGCCACCAACTTCCACGCCGACACAGACTGACACCCCGACACCAACCGGCACAGTAACCTCGACACCCACAAACACTCCCACAGCTACTCCAAGCGGCACGCCCACCGGCACGCCGACCGACACGCCCACGCCCACCGGCACGCCGACCGACACGCCCACACCCACACCAACGCCGACCGACACGCCCACGCCCACACCAACGCCGACCGACACGCCTACCAACACACCAACGCCTACGCCTACTACAATGCCAGTGGAGGAGTGCTATTGCTGTTCCCCTGGGGATAGCATCTATCGACTTGATGTTTCACTCTTCTATGGGTACACGACTAAGTCAGCCAGCGATTCCCCGCTTATTCATGTGACCTCTCCACCAGCCCCCTGGGGGTGGAATCAACTGTACCCCGAGCCCGATAACTCCTGGCAGCCTGCATCAGAGGTTTGGTGGGATGACTGGGCCGCCCCCGGTTGGGATTCCTTGCCCGGCGATGGCGAATGCAGGCCCATTGGCCTGCAGGATGAGGATGGCAACCAGGAAGCGCGGGGCGAGACAACTCACCTGTATTGGCGTAAATTCACGCTCTCCCCTCCCCACCCAGGCATGCAGGTGACCCAGGCTGTCTTAGAGATGTGGAGCGACAACAAAACGGAGTGGTGGTGGCAGGGCACCTCTGTTTCGTATGACAAGCAAGGATATATCGGCCAGGTAGATCTTTTCCCCAAGCTGATCAGACCCGACGGTGGAATCCATGTCTTGGCCATCCAGAACAGCAACGATAACGTTTCTCGCGATAACAACCCTCAGGGGACAGCCTGCCGTCTCTGTGTCACCTGGGCTTTCCCAGGCGAACTCAGCCATCACGTCTACCTGCCTCTTATCTTGAAAGCCTATAGCAGCGGCTAGAGAACTCCTGGGCCAGCAGTGACGGCTCCCATAGGCTCACGCCAAGGATCTCCCTCGACTTTCCGAGAGAGTTCTTAGCCGAAAGCTATGTGGAACTTCCCCCCTGATTTACATCGGGGGGAAAGGAGATGTAGGAATGACGAGAACCAAAGTTCTGACAGTAGCGGTTGCCCTGAGCCTTCTCTGGGCCTGGGCGACAATGGCGGCGGCTTCGATCGGGGAACTGGAATTTGTGGACTTCCCCAACGAAATCGGCGTCACAGGAGAGGAAGTCCAGCTCGAGGGATGGCTCAAGTTCAACGAAAAAGAACACGAATATGCCATCAATATTCGCTTGTGGGTAACAAGGCATGAGGGGCGCATTGAGCCGGACTTCATAGCGGGCCCAATATATGATGAACAGACAGTTCCGATCACCATCTATCTCGAAGGAGTCCCTGGGGTCGCAACCCTGCACGCCGACGACCTTCGGTGTCCCCACGGGAGTTGGGCCATCCAGCTCACACAGGCAACCCCGACGAGCACGCCGACTGTAACGAGTACCCCGATACCAACAAGCTCGCCCACACCGACAAGTTCGCCCACACCAACAAACACGCCCACACCAACAAACACGCCTACCTCGACGTCAACCAACACGCCCACATCTACGCCGACGCCATATAGGATCTACCTGCCCTTGTCTCTTAAGAGCTACAGCCCACCCATCCCAATCGCGACTCCAACAGCTACAGCGACGCCCGCGCCTACACCAACGCCGGTGGTCATGTGCTATTGCTGTTCCCCTGGGGATAGCGTTTACCGGATTGATGCCTCACTCTTCTCTGGATACACGACCAGGGACGCCGGCAATTCCTCGCTCATTCGCGTGACCTCTCCGCCAGCCCCCGTGGGGTGGAATCAACCGGACTTCGTGCCCGATAGCTCCTGGCAGACTGGCTCAGAGGTTGAGTCACCGTACTGGACTGCTCCCCCCTGGGGTCCGCTACCCGGCGATTGCAAGGCTATTGGCCTGCGGGATGAGAATGGCGACCAAGAAGCTGTGAACAGGACGACTCACCTGCATCGGCAAGTTTTCATCCTCTCCCCTCCTGAAGCGGGCATGCAGGTGACAGGAGCCGTCCTGGAGATGTGGAGCGACAACAAAACGGAGTGGTGGTGGCAGGGCGCCTCTGTCTCGTACAATAGGCAAGGGCAAATAGGTCAGATTGACCTTTTCCCCGCCCATGTTGAGCCCTACGGGGGAACTTACGTCCTGGCCATCCAGAATAGCAACGACCGCATGTGTAACGAAGATGATAGTAATTGTAACCCTCACGGGACAGCCTGCCAGCTCTGTGTCTCTTGGGCTCCGGCAGCATCTTACTTTCCCGTCTATCCGCCTCCTATCTTGAAGGTGCGGCCATAGGGAGACGGCGCTGATCACAGAGAAAAGCCACCTGCGCTAACCGCGCAGGTGGCTTTTTCCTACTGCCAAGGGTATTGAAAGTGTCCCTCTACGATTCCTTTTCCTTTCCGCTCTCTACAGCCCCTGCCCTTTCAATAATATGGCTCTTTGGGATTTCGCAGGGTCACGGTGTTGGAGTCCCCAACTTGTTGGGGGTTACCACGCCACACCCCCAACAAGTTGGGGACTCCGGCTCGCTACCCATGCCAACTACCAAAGACCCAATAATATCTTTGATAGCCCGCTCTGCAATCTCCCTCAGCAGTAGTTCTTCTTGAGGATCATCGGTCACTGAGCGGAGATATGGAATGACTTCCTCCGAACCGTGTCTATCAAAATAAAACAGCGCACTCTGCCTTCGATTCTTGTCAATACTCTGTAGATTTATGAGATGAGCAGCATACTCGACGTGACTTCTCGTCAAACCGATCTTCTGATAAGCCTCTCGCCTATCCTCTTCTGACAGAGTCGAATTGTCAACCAACATGTCCAGGACATCCGTTAAGTGATTCAAGATACGGCCAGTAGTCTGGACATCATTCACAAACAATTGGACTGACTCAGAATACTTTCTACGAAGAGCTTCGACCTCTCTGACTCGCGACCGGGCCTTTTCGATTTCCTTTAGTATTGACAAAGATTTGGGCCTGATTTCGCGAAGGGCAAAGGCCGTAGATAAATCGGCTATGTGGTATCAAATGGCATCACTGCAGATTGGTATTCAGATTTGAGGACATACACTTCATTCAACAATACTGGCCTTGAAATACTGCCAAGCTGTCCACATCCAGCATTGACATTCCTACCGGCACTGTGAAAAACCTTGACCACACGACCACTGTCGCTTAGGGTGCGAGCAAATCGCTGAACAACCTCCCAGCAGGAACCGACCAAGTTGCTTCCATTAACCTCATTCAATATCGTAAGCTTGACGTAGAAGGAATCAGGGTCAGCGAGACTAACGAGAGCCTCCAGGCAAGTTTCATCGTCATTGATCCCATCTATGAGTATATAGTTGAGACACACCCGCCTCCCACTACGCCTCGCTATCTTCTTGGCTACCTCAAGCATTTCTTGTATAGACCAACCCCTCGTACCGGGTAATAATTCATGTCGAACATGATCAAGCGAAGCATGAAGCGATAACTGGAGCTTGATCTGGGCAAGTACGTTTCTGGGCACAGCGGCAAGCCGACCTAGTTTCGTCGGGATACCTACTGTTGAGATACCAAACAGAATCGATTTCCTCTCGGCACTCAGATAGTACTCGATTACCTTCAAGACGTTGTCCAAATTGGCGAGGGGTTCACCCTGACCCATGAATGAGATCTGCCATCCATCCGATTCTATCTGACGGCCAAAAACCTCTGAACCCACTCTGCGGCTCTGATCAACGAGATCGATAATTTCTTGCGTCATCAGGTTTGTGGCGTGCCTACTGAGACTTAAACCACAAAACCGACATCCAAACGAACATCCCAACTGGCTCGGCGTGCAGATCACCAACCTGGGCTTTCTGTGTGGCAAGTTAAGCACCGCAGTCTCAATCTCAATCCCCGACGGAGAAGCGAAGTCCAAACGTATTGCTGACCCTGCGTGATCGCCTTGAGCTAGGCGGGAAATCGGGATAAGTCTATTGTTCAATGGTAGCCCTCCTTGTAAAGTTCTCCAGGAGCACGTGTTGGAGAGAATCACCGTCAAACACATCGTGGATCACAAAACGGTCAGTCATTTCAGAGATGTAGTCCACAATAGCTACGGACTGGCTTACAGTTTCCCATAGACCATTGGCTGATAAGACCGCATTTTTCATTCCTGGCAGCGAAACCGCGCCATCCTCCACTGTCTCCTTTAGGATTTCCTTATTGTAGTCTGCCTTCCAAGACTCGTAATCCCCACGTATCTTTCTGATAAATTTTTCCTCTTTCGAGTCTGTGCTATCAGAACAGTGTCTGGCCTCAAGGGTCAGGAAGCGGGTGAACATTATGGTTGTTGCAACTTCTGCAAGCGCATCCCTCTCACGTATTTCACTGCTAAGGTAGATTAGATTCCTTGTTGCCCGCTCCAACACATCCAGTGCTATCGCCATAATAGGATCAGGAGCAAGTGGCTTGTCTACGGATTCCTCATAAGACTTACATTCATGAACTCTGTTCAATGAGGACATTATGATTGAGTTTTGTGCACGCCCCAGTCTGTACTTACGTCCCCACCCACGCTGCTTTCCAAGGGTCGCATCATAGTCCGTTATGAATTCCTCTATCACTTTCCGGGCTTGCTTTTTGGTGGAATCGTCGAACTTTAGCCTCTGCAACAACACGACGGCTTCGTTACGCAGGGGGCCTGAATCCTTCTCAAGATATACCAAGCCTTCTACATCACTATTCAAGGCAGTAATTTGATCCGACAGAGCGACTGCCTGGGCCTCATAACACGGGAGAAAACGTGCGAGTCCAGGAAATATTTTATCGCCGTCGGTTATTGGCCGAAGTAAAACATCAACCACCTGGTCCTTTGACTCAAGCGCTGAACATTCCTTCCACGGTGACCATCCGTGTCCAACCACTGATCGAAGGGTAAGCAGAGAAAGGCCATCTGTCTTACGCTGAAGGATCCTGCGAGAGTTGTGAGAATGCTTGAAAAAAAATTTAGCTGTGATGCCTTCGGCTTGGTCTTTGGAGACTCCACGACCCACCGCGGCTCTTTCAACAAATTGGCTCAATAGACGGCTCAGCGTTCGCTCTCCAACATGAGCAAATGGTGCACGGCCTAAGTCGTGAGCAAACGCGATCGCCTTAGTCAGGTCCCTATTCAGACCAAGCCTAGACACAAAATTGTCGGCAATCTGCGCTACTTCTAAAGTATGCGTGAGTCTTGTTCGAAAGGTCTCATCACTAGGTTGAACAACTATCTGTGTCTTCTGAGCGAGTTTTCTGAAAGCATGCTTATATACGATTTCGTCAACATCATGTTTGTAAAGAGTACGCCAGTCCTCACCCGTTCTGTACAGCTCCGGTTGCACCCCCCATGGTGCAACCTTCTCGTAATGATTCATATCCTCATCGCGAGTCATATTGCTTACCCTATCCTACACACTTAGCAGCTATCACAGTACCTAGTTGTCGTGTAGCTGGCATCGTTAACAGCCCCAATATAGCAGTTAGTCGTTTATAACTACTGCACGACACCTAATACATAGCCATGCTTGAAAACGTATCAGCAACCTATCGGTCCAGCTACCTAATTAGCCTCATTTTGAAAGAACAAGAAGCCGCGGTCTGCTCCCGTGGCGGAGAGACACTGCGGCTTCACAACTCGAACTCGCGGCGCAAAGTGAATTCGTGGTTTTCCCGAATTGACTGCGATTCCCAGCATGTCATTGCTCTCCCCCAAGAATGAATCAGAGCACATTGACATCGGTTACCCCAAGGTATTTTACCATAAAGTGAAAGAGTTAGCAAGTTTCGAGCGAGGCTAGATAGTGTATCTTTCCCTCAGAAAACTTAGCGGGATTTCCTGAATAAAGGATATGTCATCCATCAGTACATCGTAGAGGGTCTAACACAAACAAACATCAGCACATCATAGAGAACCTTGATAAATATACACTATCACCTCAGCAGAGCGAATCGTATATCCCCATGATCTGCCTCCCCGCCTGCTCCCAGGAATACCTCTCTATTGCCCGCTGCCGCAAACCCATCCCCAGGGCGGCAGCCCTTTCTTCGTCTTCCAAGAT
>Ga0268276_1001572_pt1 | contig 21902 bp, 32 predicted proteins | sample saktaG_4_FD_190145 | JGI IMG/M metagenome (GOLD analysis project Ga0268276, IMG submission 190145) | Saline water microbial communities from Sakinaw Lake, British Columbia, Canada - sak_2010_1_5_45m | ecosystem: Environmental > Aquatic > Non-marine Saline and Alkaline > Saline ... | reverse complement strand
ATCTTCACTACAATCTCTTGAAGTAAAACCAAATACTTCATCTAATCTTTGTAATGGGTTAGTTGGATACAGCATTTCATCTCTTGTTTGCCATTCTACTTGTGTTTCTTTTGCGTTCATGCCTTTTGTTTTTGATATTCGTTATAGAGTTCAGAGGTAGTTTTTATTTCAATTATTCCTTCATTACCTTGTTTATGGTGATCTAGCCAATTTCCTGTATCTGCATCTGGTTGATAATTAAGGTGAAGATAATTAGCAAATGCTTCTGCTTCTTGCTGCATTTTCTCTTCAAGAGTAGGTAATATGATTTTAGGCTGCTCTGTGGTAGATAAATCTTTTAAAGCCCAGTCTGCTTGATAGTAACAACAGTACTTGCATTTTTCAATTCCATAAACTAATTGACTTGTGCAATTCATACAGCTTTCATGAAATATTTGTCTTTCCATAACTTCTATTTTAAAAAGGTTGATATGTTAATTCAGTTATATTACCGTTAGGCGAATTACATTGATAGATATTAGTAAAATTGTATTTCTTCATTAATACAGACTTTAAAAAAGGTTCTAACTGATATTTTGTACCTTTCCATGAAACAAATGGAGATTCAATTTGATCTATACATGTTATAACAAGTTTTTTCTTTACTATTGAAGAGATAAATCTAGCGTCACAGTCTAAAGCATAATTTAAAGCACTTCCAGATAACGAACTCATTCTTAATACTCCTTGATAAGGATTAGTCACATTAGTAAAATCTACAATAGCGTGTGCTTGATCTAGTGGGATAGATGGAAACATTGGCCCGTTACCGTGTCTAGTTTGATAGCATCTAGTTACATAGTATATATTAATATCACTATAGTTAATTGGTAACTGCTTAAATAGTTCCCACATATTTTGACTAGTAGTATTAGCTCTTGTTACATAAGGAAAAAATCCAAAAGTCTGATCTAACAAAATACCTTGTGAGCCTTCGCAAATAATATGCGTAGTATTTGTGATAGGTAATTTATTTATATCATTAATTATAGTAACAGTACTTAAGTTATTTAAAGTTTCTACATCAGCTAAAAACTCTTTTTCTTCCCATGTTCTATCGTAACATCTTTCATTTATATTAGACAATTTTGTACGAAATAAAGTCTTATCTAACATATCTGATGCTACTAACCTATAACCTTTTTCATTTCTTTCTATAGCAGCACCAAAACCAACACCTACAGTACCATTCCTAAAATAATTTGTATGAAGCTGGTTACTTGCTATGTCCATAGGTATTATAATAGGACAGTCTCTATCAATAAACAGTATAGGCTTAATACCTTTTTTAACAAGTATTTCATATTCCCTGACTATGGATGTAGGATTTATAGTACAATATCTAGACCAATAAGTAGGAATATCTACTAAAGTGCCAGAACCAAAATTACTAAATATGTGACGTACATTATCATGTATAACTGTGTGACCACATTGATGACCTCCAGAAAATCTAATTACTAAGGCTGAAGATGATTGTGAGGCAAGGGAGTTTACTACTACTCCCTTACCTTCATCCCCGTAACCTAATCCTAGGACTACGCTTGTTTTCATTATGTTAATTTAAGTTTGTTTTAATTTATCTAGCTCGGCTTTTAGTATTACTAATTCACCTACTAAATCGTTATTATTTCTTCTTAATTTTCTATTATTTTCACGTAAACTAGCATTAAGAGTTAGTATATTCTTTACATAAACAGTCTTCCTTACCTCATTCTTAAACTCTTTATCGGCTTTATTCATTTTCTGCAGTTCTGATAACAAAGCATCTCTTTCCTCTAAAAGAGTTATTGACTTTACTTGTTCATCTCTAAGCATTTCTTTCAGAAGCTTGATATAATCATAAGTAAATAATAGTTTAAGAAAGTCTCTTGAGCCTTTGTTTAGTGGTATCATATCTTTTTAGTTTACCATTTAATTCGCCTATTATTAATACTCTTTAATATTCTATTAGCTTCAGCAAAGTGTCCATTATTAGACCATAGATCATTACCGTAATGCTTAGTTACAGGATGTCCACAAGTTAAGATATAATTTCTATCTCTATCTATAAACTTAATATAACTTTTGGCATGCTTACCCCATAACATATAGATTAAACCAGAATGATGTCTACCTAAAGCTTTCATTACTTCTGCTGTAAAAAATTCCCATTGTTCTATATGTGATTCAGGTTCACCTTTCCTTACTGTTAAAGCTGTATTTAGTAAAAGAACTCCCTGCTTTGCCCATCTGGAAAGATCGAAATAAGGCTCTGAGAGAAGGTCTTTATGATTTTGATATATCTGGGTTTCTACCTCAACCAAAATGTTAAGGAGAGAGGGAGAAGGATGTTTCTGACCACCATTTGAAAATGCCAAACCATCATACCTTCCATTGTGATACGGTGTTTGTCCTAAAATTATTACAAGTATATCTGAAAGAGAAGTCAATGTAAAAGCACGAAAAATAGTTTCCATATTCTCAGGATAAATGGTATATTTAGTTCTTTCATAATTAATGAATTTAGCTAAATTAGAGAACTCTTTTGTATTTAAAGTCTTCTCTAATGCTATATACCATGCATTACCCAGTACTTTCTTGAATAGTATTATTTGATCGTTGTCTAGCATCTTCTGTCTTTTTTAGTATTAGTTTACCTTCTTCAGTAGTTATATCAATAATAACTACTTCATTTTTATAAGCATTTAATATATATGGTTTAGAAGAAGGCGGATAGCCTAGTTTATGTTCCTGATAAAATAAAACATTACTTTCAGACATTGTTATAAATACATCTTGTAATGCCCATCCTACAGGTGTACTATTAACATCATAGCATAATATATTTTCACGTTCCATAGTTTATTTATTAAAGTAGGTGAGTCAGCCTATGTTAGCTGACCCACTCTACCAAGTTTTTGTAAAACATTATCTGTTATAATTAAAAGCTCTTTTTCTAAATCAACTGCTTCAAATAGTTCTGTTTCTTCATTTATCTCACATTCTAAATCTAATTCTAGCTGACGTCTTCTATCAGGATGCTTACATAGGATTTTAGCCATGTCTCCAGTAGCAGAAAACTTATTAAAGTATAAAATCTTAGCTTTATATGATTCTGATACTCTTGAATATTTACTATCAAGTAGTAGATTTAGATCATTAGATTGACTTTCATTAACCACAAACGTAAATAGTTCATAGTCATAATCCCAAGGATAGTGTTTAAAGAATGTTGATAATTTAATTAGCTTGGATTCAAGGTTATGATAGGCATCTGTAGGTAAAAATCTAAACATAAGGCCAACATAATATCTTTCTTTAGGTTGTTTTATTTTAACAAAATAAGCATTACAAAACAATCTATTCCAATCTAACCAATCTTTAGATGGAACTACTATAGGCGGAATAAAGAATGAACTAACAGTTCTAGGCATTGTTTCTAATAAGTAAGTAGATAATCCTGATTTAATTATCTTTGTTAAATAATAGTTTGCTATAAATGTATTTGTAATATTAAAATGCAGTTTAGATAAATCAGGATCAAGTAAATCTATTATAAACTCATTATTAATATCAAGTCTAATAATAGAATTTCTACTATGTTCAGAAGATACAAAAGTCTGTAAGTTGTTTGAGTTAGTGTAAAGTTTAACATGTCTAGCATTAATTGCTTCTAATATTAACAAACGCCCGTCTTGTAAGTTTACAGTCCTTTTTGCTATCATAATTATTTGTCTTCTGATTGTGTTGTCTGAGGTTTAATTTGTAATGGTCTATTAACTGAACATGGAATACTTAGATCAAGTGTACCTGCATTATCATAAATATCCCACGGATAGTCATAATACTCTAAAGCTTTATGACGTAAATAATCAACAATAAGTCTGTTAATTCCTTTTTTTCTTGCACCGTTATATAAAGTTCCTCCATAAAATCCTAATGTAATTAAATCTGATGGTAGTGTATAAATTAATGGTAAATTACCTTCAGTATAAATTATAAATCTAAAAAATATCATTACTTTTTTACCTCTTAATATATCTTTCAAAGGTTCTTCGCAATATTCATTCGTCCCATTAACTAAACTGTTAACTGCTAATATATACATTGGTGGTTGTAAATGATAATTCCAATTTACGAAATCTTTTTCAAATGTTTTCCAACCTTGTGAAGAATATTTACCGTCGTTTATGTAAACAAGTACTGTTTCTTTATCTAAATCTCGTACTGTAATATTATCAGCAATACCTTTACATTTTACTGTAATTTCTTTTCCCTCGCTATCATCAATTTTTTGATTCCATATAAATGTTGGTTGATTAAGAACTATATCACCTCTTGTTATAACATCATAGGTAAACTTATTAGTTAATACTTCAGTAGCTATTTGGTCACAAGTTTCTTTTATTCTTTTGTCAATAACTAATCTGTTTCCCGCAACAATAAGTTCACTTAAATAATCAAAGCAAGCTTCCTCAAATTTGGTAATGACTGTAGAACGTCCCCAGTTCATAGCAAACTCTACATCTGTTCTAGCAGCCATTACCATATTTTCATTAATTGGTAAAAAATCGTTTCCTGTTAATTCTAAATAACGTTCTAACATTGCTAACATTTTCTCAGCTGGTAACTTAGCTTCAGATATAAAAAATCTGTCGTTAAACTCCTGTCCAGAAAATATTAAACAGTCAATAGTACTACCCATTAATCTACCTCTACCTGGCTTGGATGGAGGTAATAGTAGCTTCTTAGGATCATCGTGCATCTTTGATAGAGTACTATAATTAATAGCATCTACACTATCATATTCTTCTCTAGTCATAAATCTATAAGGTTATTTTAAAGCATGCCTAGCTTTATACATCACTGCTCTATTTAGAGCATTAGCTTGTTGAATAAAATCTACTTGTTTTTTAATTTTAGTAGATTTAACTGTATCTCGTGTAAATAACTCTTTAAATATATTGTCAACTAAAGTGATTTTATATCCTTCATTAAAATATTTTTTGTAAATAATATTGTTAAAGGAGCCAACTACTCTATATCTAGAAAAAGTATCGAAGAACTTTTGATCAAAAAATATCTCAAACCATTCATTTTCCACTTTCTTATCTTTAACTATTGTATCTATTAAATCTATAATACGATCTTTTTGTATCATAGGTATACAAGCTATATAAGGATAAGAAGCTAGTCTATGATATGTATAACTACTACTTTGAATAGTTGAATACCAAGGAACTATTACTAAGGTAGCTAGATTGACTAGTAAAAGTGTTGACTTTTGTTGAGCTGTATAAGATGGTGCAGTATCAAATATTAATTTATAAATAAGATCAGTATCTAGATTATTTCGTATAGCATAGTACCTGCCATCTGGTAATAATCTTTTAGTAGCTCTTTCTTCAATCTGCCTATTACTATAACAATTTGGTAGATCTAATTCTGAATATAAAATCTTCATATTAAATGAAGACTTGATAGAATATTCATTTTCCATATACTTATTAAACAAATCAATTACCAGAGATATTATATCGTCAATAGAGTGATAATTAGATGTAGCAGTTAATCTTATATCTTTAATTAATATATAGTCTATTACAGCTTTAGAAAAAGACGAGTTTATACCTAGTTTATTTAATACAGTAGTACATATTATATTTTTAACAACAGCAGTAAATCCTGTGGATGATTCGTAGTAATCAGCAACATATTTTTCTGGTAATTGTGCTGATGCTACTGCTAGTGGCACTAGAGAAGAGTTTGGATTTAATCTTAATGAAATATCAAATTCCAATGATCCATGTTTTTCTCCTAGACTTACATCTTGTATCATAATTCAATAGTTGGCATTATTAATAACCCGTCATCTATAATACTAAAAGGAACCTCTCTTCCACAATCAGGATCAATAAAGTTAGCTACATAGTTATTAAGCACTCTAATCATATTAAAAGCTATTCCAGCAGCAAAATGACTAGTTTGTTTAATAGAACATGCTTCTTCTTCCAGTTCATCATCGGAAAATAGTGTTTCAGCATATCTACTTAATGATTTAGGAGTTACAGCATATACTTGAAACTGCTCTGCAAGTAATCTACCATCTATAAAAAGACATGCTAAATTATATCCATCACTATGTTCAAGATATAATCCGTTTTCAGAAATTGTATATCCATCATTAAATGCTTCTTGTAAATGATTGGTAAAAGAATTATAAATAATGTTTCTAGCCTTCATGTTATCAACAGCAGATATTATTATTTTAGTATTAATAAGGGTATTTTCGTCTACAAAAACATCTACTGGTAAAACTTCCCCTTGTGGACTAAAATCTTGTATAATACGAGATAATGTATCTACCTTTTTTCGCATAATACTTTTAGTATAATAAAGTTGTCCTCCTATATTATGTCTTTCTACGATATCATTATCATAGATGACTATTTTATATCCTACTCTACTAGCTAAAAGAGTAAACCAAGAGCCTATACCGCCAGCACCTACAACAGTTATAGGACTTAGACTCTTGATAATATCTTTATCTGCCCAACTGAATCCTGAAAATCTACTACTAGTATCTGCAGCAATGTTATCAGTTTTTATCTTAGTCCTTGTTTCCATCGCAAATAAAACTTGTTAATAAATAGTTAAATGTTTGTAAAGTTATGTCTTTAGTCTGCCCTTCAGGCATACTTGTTTCAGCTGATGCTTTTAATTTAGTTAAAACTATATACATGATAACATCAGACGACAATAATAAATTACTAATAATCGCATCATCTTTAATATAGAGTAAATTTACTGTATGTAGTATTTCTTCTTCAAATGTATCTGCTAGTTCATCCATTAAAGCTGACCCTTGAATTAAATCCATAGCCTTTACCTCAACAGATAAATTAGCCTCCGCATTAATACCAAGCAATCTTTTTAATAATCTATGTATTTCGAGTGGGGGAATAGTTAGATACAATATACATTCTATACCATTAACAAATTCCTTATCTACAGGTTCAGTATCTTTAAACATTTCCATCTGTTGTTCCGCATTGTGAGAACCAAAATTATAAACTCTGTCATAGTAATCAGTATTATGTGGTGAATAACTTTTATTCTTACTTTTACTTTTAGTACTTGAAAATTTTGTAACTTTATCTATTCTAGCATCAATTACTGTATCTTCAAATCTCTTTTGTTCCTGACCTATAATATCTACATTATAAATAATCATGCTTTTAGATTCTGAAATTGCTACAGCTTCACTATCATCGAAATCTTTAACTATATGTCTAGTTTCGTCAATAGATAAAGCTGCCATTTTAGCAACATATTTTGATTTTGAACTGACAATAAGAGATAGGTATGCTACATGTTTATCTACATTATCATGCAACTCTTGAGTATCTGTACTACTAAAGTAAGCTTGCATGCTATGGTGACTATGGCAATGTCCTATCCTCATTAACATTGCATCTGGATATTCATCATAGAGATCTAATGTAAGTTCAGCTTCAGTTTCATATTCAGTATAAGCTGCAGAACCAATATCCATTAATAGTATATACTTAACCTCTACTAATAAAGTAGCTGGGTCTTGAAGACTACCTTCTATTACATCCCAAACCATAATACCAGACCATTCAGTAGAAGGAAACTTATTTAATAGATAGTCTATTTGTTTTTGAGCTTCATTACAAATAGTTAATCTAGCTCCATCCATTTCAACTACATTATGTCGTACTGGCGGAGACAGTTTGGGTTTGGAATACGTAGTCTTGTCCTGAAATGGATATTGTCCCGCTTGTGGGGTTCTCCCTGACAATGCTTTGTGAGTTAAGAGTAACTGCTCTCCTTCTTCTGAAGAGATTACTGGTCTGTTCAGTGCCCAATTTCGCTTTTCGTTTTTTGACTGGTTTTTTGTCATAAGAATTTCGTATTGAATGTATAAATAACAATTTGTTAATTAGATCATGTATTAAACGTAAAGTTGCAGGATGAATTGTTTGAGTAAGTATTACAACTTGTTTAGATTCCTCTTTTATTATTTTTAAATACTTCTGTTCTTCTCTAAAAATAATCATTAAATTACCTTTAAATCTAAAAGCATCAGAATTATTTGCTATTATAGGATTACTTGAATTAAAATAACTATTATCATTAGTATCTAAAAAACATTTAGGTACATACGTAAATTCTATTAACCTAGCAAATAACTCTTTATTTATATTAGGTAAATATGATATAAGCCCAAAATAAGAATTTTTAACTGCTATTCCGGGTATTAAACTAATTTTATCTACAAATTCTTTTAGAAAATGGTTTTCTAATAAATTAGGTACTGAAAAATGTCCACCAAATCCAATTGCTTGAATATTCTTCATAGGGCTGCCGGGGATGTACTCATACTTAAAAAACTCTTCTAACTGTAAAGCCAGAAGTGTAACAAATTCTATAGTAAGACTATCTTGACTTGTTAGAGAAGGAACTTGTCCCATCATAGTCTTTATTTCTCCAGAACCAGCACATACTTTACCATAATATCCTCCATTCATCATTCTGTTACTAGGAAAATTGCCATGAGAAAAGAAGTAATTAGATGATGCTTCTTCTTCTGTTATAGTAATTCTAGTATATAATATCTCTAATTCAGTATAAGTAGATCCAGAAAACTTATATATGCCGTATAAATCTTTTATAGTATGTGTTTCACCGTCACTATCTTCTATTACAAATTCGGGATAATAAGCTGCTATACCTATTCTATTATACGAATCTAGAGTTATTAAATCCCATCTATCTTTATAATAAGTGTCAAAAACAATCATAAACATTGCTAAAGTTTTCATCATTGTACTATAATAGATAGAATCTAAACTTAAAGCACTTTGTAAAAATTGTATGTAGTTTATAATATGTTTTTCATTTGGTAAATAATTTAATTCACCTAACTTATCTAAATGCGTACAAAAATCAATTAAAATTCTATTGGTATCAGGAGTTACTGCTGCTTCATCAAATTTAAACCTTTTATAATGATTAATAATAGGTTTAGCAGATACTATTTCTTTAATCTCAGTTTTAACTTCTGTTATAACTTCATCATGTATCTTATTTGCTAACAGCATATTCTCAAGCATTTCATATTCACTCTGATCAAATTCTGCTTCTCGTTCTATTTCTTGGCTCATTATACTAGAATTTTAAAAGAAAGGGTAAGTATGTACCTACCCCTTCTCTATATTATTGGAAGAACTGATTATTTTAAAGCCTATCTTCCAAAGATTTAGCCTCTTCCATTAGACGTAACTCTTCTTCTGTTAACTTAGGCTCAGAGTTAAATTTACTCTTTTTGAACCTAAAATAAAAAATAATTCCTATAGTAATTAAGATAACAATAACGATAAGCCATACTCCTATTTCAGCGGCTTTGGAGTCCATAATCACATTCTTTTAAGCTTAGACTCCATCTCAGTAGCTTCTTTCATTAAAGCTTCATCAGCCTTTGAAACTTTCTTAACTACAGTCTTCTTTTTAGGAGCAGGTTTAGCTTTAACCTTAGTTGCAGATTTGGCTGGAGCTTTCTTAGCTGGCTTTTTTGCAGTGGACTTCTTTGCCGGAGCCTTTTTAGCTGTAGATTTTTTAGCAGTACCTGACTTCATCTTCTTTGCCATTAAGAAGATAATTATATCCTCTTCAGGTAATACAGCGTCATCAAGAACAAGATTAGTTCTGGTATTTTTCAATACAGCGTTCATCTTATCATTAAACTCGACATTGTTGGAGCTTAACTCATTCTTAAGATCGCCCCATGTTGCTGCAGCACTTTTAAATGTCACAGGTTTGTTTGCCTTTGTTGAGGCAACAGTGATTTTTCTTTCGTTCATGTTTTGAAAGGTTTAAATTAAACATTAAGTAATCGAATTCGAGTACCCTTTTTAGAATACTTATTTTTTGCTAAATTAGCGGCTTGTTGTTTACTCTCTGCTAGTACAAGTTCGTATCTAGTGAATTTTCTATTAGTACTTAGCTTAATTATTTCTAACTTAATAAGATATCGTTTCATAACTGATTAAATAAACTATTCATTAATAGTTTAGCTTCTTTTAACGAGTGATTATAAATAAAATCACTTATATTCTTATTTTGTCTAGTAAATGAGAGTGGAATATATTTGTAATCTATACTATATTGTTTAGAAAAATTAGAGGCTGATTCTAGACCTGTTTCATCATTATCAAATAGTATAACTATTTTTTTATACCTCTTTTTAAACTTTTTCCAAACCATAGCTGGTAGCCAACTTCTTTCATTATTAGGAGCGACAGCATTATAGTCTAATAGTTTTAAGCACATCACGTCTTTTAAAGATGAAGATATAACTAATAACGGAGCTAATTTAGGTATATTATCAATGCCTTGTACTATGGTGGTATCTACATTAGATATCCATTTATTTTTATGTGAATAAGGCTGATATATTTTTCTTAAGAAGACTCCTTCATTCCAATAATAATCATAAGAATAGGCATGTTTTAGAACTCTAAACACAGTACCATTAAACCAGTAGTAATCTATAGGTTTAACACAATAACTATTCAATAATTCTTTTGTAATGTTATATCTATTATACCAAAACTCTTTGTCTGATAATAGCCAATCTCTTCTTTTAATAAGAAGATGTTTTCTAGGTGGTTTAGGATAGGATTTTTGTAGTACTGGTTCTATTATAATACCAGTAGTACTAGTGATATATAAGTCAGTAGCTATTTTTTCTAGTGCTTCTGGGAAATTTAGTCCAAACTTTAACATCACATAGCCCCAAACATCAGTTGCAGGTATAGCTGATCCAAAGTCTTTATAGCGTAAACCGCTACCTAGATCAGCTATCCTGCAACTGGGGGTTTTGTCCTCTCTCAGTTCACTCTTAAATGATACGTTGATATATTCAAAATTATTACAGTACTTCTTGAATAACTCTTCCTCACTAGTTACTGCTAATATATCACTCTTTCTTATTTGAGAGTGTCCTTGTATCATGGTAAATTACCATTTATTGGACTGAGCTTGGACTTCCTCATCCGGTACCTCTTCAACTACCGGCATATCCGTTGGTTTATATTCTGTTAAAACATAACTCCACGGTCCTTTTGGCTTATTATACTTATCTTGTTGAATATACTTACGCCAGATAAGTGGGCTTGTATGATTCCAACGAGCAAAAAATCTATTGTAGGCTGATTGATAATATTTATTATCTTTAACTACAACAGTAAGCATAATTCTGACCACATTGTTCTTATAAGTTGGAACAAGTGATTGTAATTCTCCAAATTTACCGAGAATTATATCCTTAACATTATCAAGAGACATCTCATCATTCTTACCAGCATTTACCCAATTACGAATAAAGTTGATAAGAACATCTTCTCCGTCATATGCTTGACGTATTCCTTCTGTTCTAAACCACGATTCAGAAGGTAAATTAGGTTCTGTAGCATCTGGTATAATTTCAGCCCATGCATTCTGGCCAAAATTGTTAATAAAACCTAGTTTAGTTCCTTCGTTAGTAGTTTTAAATCTGTTGGAAAGGAAGAAACTTACTTTAGTAACAAGATTTTGTATGTCTTTTAGACCTGGATTAGTAGCAGCTACATCTGAATCTGGTGTAGTGCACTTAAACCATACATCAATCCTTACTCTTTCATTACCGTCATTATTAACATCGGTATATGTTATAGCATTTTGAAAGTTTACACCAAACGAGTTTATCTCTTCCAAACTAGGATTAATAGCTAGTACTTGTGCACCAACAATTCCTGTATACAGTTTTATGTCCTTTGCTACCTCTACGTTTCCAACATTTCCTTTTATCGCCATATTAATTAGTTTAATTAGTTAAACTTAAATTTACTTCAAATGATTGGGTAGCGGAAAGTATTCCGTAACAGGACTAGTAATTGATTGATTCAGCTTGTTCTGGTTCTGTAGCAACTCCAGAAACTGCATCATCAACAAAGTTAAAGTTTATATAAGAAGCACGTCTCTTTTGATATCCGGCCTGTGCCATAAGCTTCTTAACCTGATTAAGACTAAGACCAAATGTTGCAGCAATATCTGCACGTTTCATTCCTTGTGACATAGCATTATCAAGCATGCTCCTTGTGATTGTAATTTTTTCAGCGTTTTCCATTTTTTTAAGTTTTAAAAGATTTATTATTAAATTAACTACTCTACAAAGATTTTACTCCAGTCAGCTTCCATATCCTGTCCTCTTAAATGCTCTGGACGCGCTCCACAAAGCACTGAATCATTAGATTGAAAGTTAATCCTTAAAGTTTCACCTTTGTCGCCACTTCTATATACATAGCCTATGGCATCAGCATTTGACGAACTAATACCTCTTATCTTCCCGGTTAGGTCTAAGTCCTTGACAGAAACCTCTTTACCTGCTTTTTCTAGGTAAACATCCTTGATATGAGCTATTAGTATGATGTAGGGTGCCAATAATTTGATCTTATCCAACCAAGTGCTAAAACTTAAACGAAGCCAATAATAACCTGCTCCTTTGGGTAATGTTAATACACTAGTCCATTCACTGTTTGGTTTTAGTTGACCAGCTTTTGGTCCTTCATCATATCTATTAAAGTTTTTGCCAATAGGGCTTTTCATATATAGTTCAGTAGCATCACCTTCACACCATTCCTCTAATTTAGTGATTGTGTCAATAGTGATATATTTATAAGGTCTACCAGCCTTCATTATTTCACGACCTAATTCAGTTAGATCAGCAAAATTCTCTACTTCACATTTTAAAGCAGATACATGCCTACTTCCTTTTTCAAGATCAATAATTAAGTTATTTGGTAGAGTAGAGCAAAAACTCGTTTTTCCTGATTTTGGGAGTCCATATAATATAATGCTATCTGGATTAGTTAGCTTGGACTCTGATACTGTTGTTGGTAATACTATGGTCATAGCTTTTAGTTATTGATTGTATATTAATGTAATCTTGCTCAGACATTTCCTTGCCCGGAGGTAACTCTTTAAATGTACCTATCTCTCCTAAAAATTTAAGACCTACAAGTACATCTGCATTACCATCCCGATTCTTTAATAGCTTAAGACCTCTGAACCTATTACCTAATTTGGTTAAGTCATAACCTCTATATGAACCTATTTCCCATCTTTGAGGATAACTCATTCCAAATATGAAATGAGCAGCATCTGTTGAATCTGATGTTTCCTTAAAGTCTGATATTTGAGGTTCAATAGAAGACATTTTCATCCTATCTACTAGTTCAATATTCCTGTTAAGTTGTTGTACTATTATTGGAGTAATCTTATATTTATTCGACATGTCCATCATATACTCCATTAATTTATCAACAGTTTCTTTCTTACTAAATCTTTGTTCCTTTTTTAATATGTTAACATGATCAACTATTACTATAATATAGGTATTATCATGATCCGGTTTATACCTTCCAAAAATAGGTCGATTACTTTCTGTTATTTCTCCAGTATCATGATTTCTATTTTTTATAGTAATAATCTTCTCTTCTATATTTCCGTGTGCTTTTAAATATTCTAATAAAGTGTTACGGATTCCAGTAGGATTATCTGCCCCGTTTATTATAACTCTATCTTCAAATTCTTCGTAATAATGTGCGTAAGATTTTACTAGATCGTATATCTCTGCAGATACTCTATTCTTTCCCCTTGACAATATATAATTAATATCAGTTAGTATACCATGTTGCAAAAACATTTTCCTACAAATCATTTTAGCTAATAATATTTCTGGACTTATCTCTAATGACCAAATAAATATTTTTAACTTAATAGGATTTTCAGGAGAAGTAGTGCTTCTTAGTAGGTAGTCATCATATGGATTACAAGCAAACATATCCATAGCTAAGGCACTTTTACCAGAACCAGTTACTCCACCTATTAAATAGATGTTTCCCTTCTGAACACCGGGAACAAAATAACTGATTCTGGATAAACCGTGTGACAAGCCTTCATTGCCGCCTGTCATACCCCTTTCTATAACATCTAAAGTATGTCTAAAATGAGCCATACTAAATATTTCTAGTTTGATCGTAGTCATTGGGGATTCTCTCTGAGAAATCTTCTAAAACAGCTTCCAACTTAGACCTAGTAGTCTTATCAAACTGATCCTGTTTATATAGAAAATACTCAGCATTCATCACATACTTAGGAGACTCTGTAGCGATGTACCTTCTAGTTCCTTGTAAAACTTGTTCTTTTGTAACTTGTGGATGTTCTTTTAAAAATCTTCTTAGTCTGTCAATAACAGCTTGTCTACTACCCATGATACCAACTCTGGCACCTGGAATAACTTTAAATAAATCTCGGTACTCTTGGTACCATTTTTCTACATCATCAATTCTATTAACAAGATCATTAGATTCAACTAGCTCAATAAACTTCTGTCTAATTTCTAGATTTTTAAGTAGATCATCTCCTGTAATCTTTATCCAACCACTATTTTCCAAATCTCTTATAAGGTTACTTACTTGTTCTCCTATAACCTCATCATTTGGAGCAAAATCAGATAAAGACTGACAATTTTCTATCTCTCTTAATTCTATTTGATTATTTAGTAGTAAATCTAATGTTTTAAAATTCTTATCTTGGATTAATTGTAGTACACAGAATTCAAGTAAGCCTAATTGGCTTTTAATTAATTTGGTTATATTTATAAATATACTACTATCCATTACCAGTATTTTTTAGTATTAGTTGATTATCCTCTATTTCTATTGCCAACATATGGAACTCCACTATCTCATCAATAGAAAACATCATTCTCGGAAATTCTTTATTCAGTACATCCTGTAATTGTTCTGGTGATATACACGCATTATATTTTAGTTTAATTGTGGCTATACACATATCAAGTAAATCATACCTATCTCTTTCCATAACTACTCTTTTAAGATGTCCTCCGACTTTATTACTTCGCTTATTTCGTCTTTGTCAACAAATCCGTTAAACCAAGTTTCTGCTTGAGTGTTAGGAAGTCTAATTATGTAAAGTGTTGCTATTTCTTCATCTGCAATTAATCTATTTAATCTTCCTCTTCTTTGTTTAGCTTTTGTAAAACTACTTAAATATGATTCAAAGATAGCGATATTAACAGCTTTCATGTTAAGTCCCAAAGTTAAGGAATAACATGAACCTAGTACTTTTATGTCACCATCATTAAATCTCTGTAAAGTTTGCGCATTAATATCATTCTTATGCTTACTATGTACTGTATGTGTACAAATACTGTCAATTTGTTCAGTAAGCTCACTGAATACAAGCACTTTATTACCATTAACCTGTGTTAATTGTTCACTAAGTTTAATAGCAATTTGTTTTGTGGAAGTAAGCCTCAGCAGAAAGTACTTTCTATTCTGAACTGCTTTTAGATAAACTCTAGCTGCTTCTTTTTGATTTGGTGTTCCATTCCCTTTCCAGAACCAGTAATCAGCATCTTCAAAATAGTTTGTACTTCCTGTTGAAGCCATCAAACTCTGTCCTCGTCTGAACTCTTTGCAAATATACGAATATCTTTCCTGTTCTCCAAGAAAAAAGTCATGTTTTTTTGTCTTAATGTGAATTTTATGCACATTATTCAGAATATGATCTACTACAATGATTTTGGTCTTATTCACTACTCCATATTCTTCAGCAGTTAGAAAAGTATAAATGATAGGACAGTACAAATTATATAGCTCTAGCTTCTCTGGTTTACCTTTTATATCAGAGGTGGCAGTTAGTCCTACTTTATATGTAAAGTCGTTGTTGAGGAATATTCTGGAATATTCTGAGGTCATGCAGCAATGTACCTCGTCAGCAATAACCATGTCAAAATGTCTATTTTCCCATCTGTAACAAGTTTGTATATTTTCAAAAGTTACTAATACTATTTTATCACCCATCATAAATGGAATAGTATTAGGTTCAAGATCACTTTCTGCGAATATACCAACAGAATTACTCCATAATATTATTTCATTATACCAGTTAGCCTTTAGATTCTCTCTAGGAGATGTAATTAATACTGTTTGTATATTTGGATCATCAATAATAAAGTCTATTGCAACTTTACTTTTACCTACCCCAGTATCCATTATCAATGAACCTATTCCACTAAATAGTTTTAATGTATTCAGAGCTTCATTCTGAACTTGTTCTCTATTCATCGTCTTCTGTATCATCTGCCTGTTGTTTATCGTCAATAAATGTAAATAATTCTTCAGCAGGTAATCTGCCATATATATGTTTATAATATTTTTCAAATACTTCTTGTTCTCTACTAGGATCTTTGATGAATACTACTAGAGACTTGTCAATTATTACTGGATATAAACCATCAATTTTACCAGCAGATTTCTGTTTACTTGTTAATTCACTCTTTTTAAACCTAATGTTATCAAGCATAGGTTTTGAGTTACTATCGCCTAAACCTGGTTCACTAGCGTCTAGTTGCTGTTGAAGATTTGTTGTTGTTCCCATGTGGTGTTATTTTATAGCCACTTAATTTCATAAACTCGTAAGATATACCGTTACTATCTCTAGGAAGATTTACTCCATAGGATATTAAGAAATTGATTAAGCCATACGGACCAGCATTATGTGCTATGGCTAGCATATTACTTTCTGTCATTTGATAACCTGCAATAAAAGTACCTTCATATTGTTCTAAATATGGTCTAAGTAAATTACGATTGTAAATTATACATAAGTCCATAGCTGCATCCTGAATAGAAGGTGTACATAAAAATAAACTGTCAGATATATCTCCTAATCCTATTATTGTCCTCATTTGAGAACCTATTTGGTAAGCACCAAGATATTGAGATAATGATCCATTACTATTAGTACGTCTACTACTGTAGCTATTACTAGACTCTATGTACCTAAGTTTCTTTTTAAACTCTTCGTAGGTCTTTTTTGGATTATGAACTGCAAATGTATTGATTAAAGTATTAGGAAATACTTTTTGAATATCAATATAGTAATTATCTGGTAATGTGTCTGGTAAATATAGAATAAGTTTGTTTTGAAATTTGGCCTTTGTAATATTTATAGGGGAGGTTGTAATAATCCCTATACTCACGATAACTAGTAATGAAATAATCGCTGTTAATAGCTTCTTTAACTTGTTTTTCTGATTGTCTTTCAAGTTTAATAATTTCATTACATATTCTCGCTGCTCGTAATGGAGTAACTCTCTTTTTTTGACGTTTGCTCCACTTGTTTCTTTGTGTAAATCCATAAGTTAATGACTTTAGTTCATAAATAGCTACTCCAATATCTAATATTGGGTAGAGTTTATTAATAGTCAATAGCATAGGGTAGTACTTCTTATCTTTAGTGTAAATGTAGTTATTAATTCGCATAAACGAGTTACGTATATTTATTCCTCCGTATTTTAATTGTAAAGATAAATATAATCTATTTTTATTATATAATGTAAAAAGTATGTATTGTAGAACATTTTTTATAAATGAAGCATCTCTAGTTTTACTAGACATTACAGTTCTTGCATCTATTTTAAGTAGTATACAAATATTAACAAGTATGTGAAATGTTTCATCATCCATCTTCTACAAACTTAAATCCCAGATCATCGTCTGATATCTCATCTCTATCCCATTTGCTACCCGGCATAGGTTTAGTTAAGTTATCAGTTAATTGTAAATATTCATCTAATGTTCTTGTATGAAAATGAATTATTCTTGGTTTTCCTGTTTTATCTGTTAATAAATATCTCTTAGGTGTAAATGTTGATGCAAATAAATCTTCTGTTTTAACCATTTGTACATATTGACCAGTTGCCTGATACAACATATTCCTTCTTAAAGGAAATGTAACCATTGAAGTATTAGCTCTAGCTAATCTATATGATACATTAGGTTTAACTTCTATTAAAGTACTATCGTTATATGATATAAATGGTTTTCTTATAGCATCTGTTGAATATTGTAAATTACACCATTTAACCATTCCTAAAATAGTCCATATTATTTCAAAATCAGCAGTATAAACTCTTTGTCGTAAAGTTACCCATTGAGTTACTGCAATTTTCTCAAAGATAACTATAGAAGAAGGATTTGTATTTATACTATGTACATAACCCTTCTCCTGTAGTTCTTCAAAGTACCATTTAATATACTCTTCAGTTTTACCCTTTTCCAGTACCCTTTTCTTCTTTGGTTGATTCATCAGTTTTAGATTTTAGTGCTCTTCTTACTCCAACTCCAGCACGTAGAAAAACTTTACCATTATCTCTACAGACTAATATTAAATCTCCTTTTTCAACAGCTTCTCTAACATTTTCTGGTTGTTCTGCTAGAAATTTAGCTTTAGCAATATCCTGTCGTAATAGTTCTGATCCTTTTATAGACGGCCCATGATAAGCAGAAGTATTTCCACTACTTAAACTAGCTACAAAATCAAGAGCTTCAGTTATAATTGCTAAATCTGCTTTTATATCAGAGATAACTTGTGGAGTATTTAAGAAACTAGCATTGATAGGTAATACTGTTCCATTTTCGGGAGAAGTCATAGTAATAGTATTATCATTTCTTACTATTACTTCAACACTAGGATGATAAATAGTCGTTAATTCGTCTTCAAGTGTTATTACATACACTTCTTCTACTTTTCTTAGTTTAAATTGTGATTTATTCATTTTAGTTGTATTTTAAATTAATCAATCTTTTATCCAATGATCACTTATAGTGACATTAACTTTAACTGGTGTTATTTTAAGAATTTCTTTTGCAGCTTTAATCATCAATGTTTCTAGTATTACTTTCCACTCTTCTGTAAACTCTTTTTTACAATCAGTTACAATTTCATCATAAATACTTAGCATGATCTTAACTGGATAGTTATTATTGTCAATTTCATCTTGTACTAAGCATAATGCCTCTTTAATACAATCTGCATTACTACCTTGAGGTACTGTGTTTTTAGCTTCTCTTTCAATAGCAGATATTAGATACGGTTCTACTTTAGATAGATCTTCATTCCAATTGGGAAACCATCTAATTCTTCTATAAGGTGGGGCAGTCCTGATATATCCTCTTGAAGTAGCTGCATATGCCCAGATAGATAGTATCTTTTTAACCCTTGGTATGGTGATAAAGAAGCTGTTTATTAACTTCCTCGCTTCTCTGGTAGGAATATCAAGGAGATCGCCTAACTTAAATTCAGTCATACCATATGATAAACCGAAGTCTATAATTTTTTGTACATGGCGGTATGTAAAATCTGGTTTTAGTGGGAACGGATCATTAACTTGATCTTCTCTTATATTAAATATTCTAGTGCATAATTCTGAATGTAAATCCCTATCTTCAGCAAATGTTGTAGTCCATAATGGTTCATCTGCAAATTCTGAAATAATACGTAGTTCAAAATTACTATAATCTCCGCCAACTATCTTATTTCCATACTTGGGTATAAAGGAAGCCTGTATCTTCTTAGCAAGGTCTCCATGTGACGGTATGTTTAAAAGGTTGGGCTTAGAGCAACTTAAACGTCCAGAGGCTATTATTTGAAAGTAATCAGGGTGTATTCTACCTGTAACTGGATGAATAAACTTAAGAAAATTTCTACCAAATGATGTAGATAGCTTGTTCCATTTACTATATTTAATAAGTAATGGTACTATAGGATGTTTATCTCTCTTTCTTATAAGATCTTTAGCTTCTGTAGATTTAACATTGATATCTAATCCATGTAGTAGTTTTAACTTCTGAATAGGAGAAGACCAGTTAATAAGTACTTTATCAGCTACTTTATTATTAAAATCTGGAAATTCTAAACCTAGTTGAGGTTCAGTATTAATATATTTCTTTAACTTATCATTATGTAATATAATATTATTAAGCTGTTCAACTGTTTTTCCTAATGTCTTTTCAACTAAAGTATATACTTCAGTCCATTTCTTAGTATCAATAATGGGACCGTAATATTCCATTAGCATAAGAACTTTAACAAATCTATTCTCTAAGTCCATTACTTTTTCTAGTTCCCACTCTTCTATTTTTTCTAATTGTCTTTTTCTTAATAGAGATAAATACTTTACATCTTCAGCACAATATCTAATAACTCTATCAGAAAATCCTTCATAGATAATCTTACTTCTTATACTTTTATCAAGTCTTACTCCAAAATAGTTACTAACACAAGCTTGTAATGATAAGTGTCTATTTTCTTTATCTAAGCCTGCAGTTAATAAACATTCAGCTAAAAATGTATCAAATACTTTATCTACTTTTATTCCATGATAATGCATCCATTTAAGATCAAACTTTAGATTATGGCCTATGACTATAGTATCTTTAAGTAAATTTAGTGTAGGTAATAGATTATCTATCCCAATTGTTTGTACATCTATAACATATTGTGTATTAAAATCACCTATTTGTACAGCTAATAACTTACCATCAAAAGGCAACATAGAAGAAGTTTCTGTATCAAAACCAACAAATTCGTTGATTCTAATAAAATTATTAACTTCTTCTAGTTGCTCTTTCATCCTCGTCACCTGACATTCCATCTAGAGTCTCCTTTCTATTTTTAGTTAACACTTGACGATTTGGCATTCTTATTATATTATAGCTTTATCTCTACTTAATTCTAATTCACCACACCATAAAGACTCATCATGGCTAAAAGCTACAAGATATTCAATAAAATAATAAGGATCAGTTACAACTCTTCTACCTATTACAATACCTTTAGGACTTTCTGGAGTTATGTGATATACAGTTTCATGTATGTCATACTCGTATTTAGTATTTATTAGTTTACTCATATATATTTATTTATTAGCCAAATGATTTACGTGCATCTATTTCATTATCAAAACATCTACATCCCCAGATAACTGGTTCATTTAATTTAACATAATCTGGTGGATTAGCTCCATATTGCTGTTTCACCATATCTAAATAAGCATCCATAAATGTTTCTCCTTCAAAGACTCCTTCAAAACGAGCAGAAGCATGTTCTTCTATAACTGAAAATCCTTCTGACCATATTTCATATTTATTACTCATAATGTTGTTGTTTAATACCATCCACTGTCTCCAGCTTCCTTAATTTGTTGAGCTTTTCTTTTTATAACCTCTAATACCTCTAATACTGATTCTTCTTCAGCATTTTCAATAAGATTATCAACAAGTGTAATAATCTCACTAGCAGCACTAGCTGCTCCTATTCCTGATCCTATACTCATATTAATGATGTTAATTTTTTCATAAATATATTAAAGTTATCTGTAGGTAGAATCTCTGTTGTTAAAAGAGCTTCAGTATTATAAACAAGAGCACCATATTTGTCATTTTCTGCCTCAGTATAGTGCATAATTACAATATGACCTTCCCCTTCTCTTGTAAATGTTAATGTAATTATATCTCTATTAGATACTGAGCCTACTATTTTTATAAATCCTTTACTATTTAAGTATAGAATTAAATCTTTATATTTATCGTGTGACATAGTGTTAATATTATACGGTGTTGTTTACTACTAGTTGATACTCAAAGAGTCCACTTTCTCTAGCTCCTCTAGAACGTTTGTTAATAAAATGAGAGCCGAATCTCTCTTTACGTAAATGTCTTAGTTGTGCAGATATACTTGCTTGAGGATCATTAGTAATTACTTCTATCTCTGCTAATGTTCTCCATCTTTCATCTTTCATACAATCCCAAACACGCTTTAATTGACCACGTAATCTTTTATCATCAAACCTGGGAATGTAATTAGAGCCGTCAAATGTAGCATTGGAAAATAATTCTTCTTGTTGTGTCATAATCATTAATTTTAATATTAATTAACAAATT
>Ga0268276_1001570_pt1 | contig 21930 bp, 21 predicted proteins | sample saktaG_4_FD_190145 | JGI IMG/M metagenome (GOLD analysis project Ga0268276, IMG submission 190145) | Saline water microbial communities from Sakinaw Lake, British Columbia, Canada - sak_2010_1_5_45m | ecosystem: Environmental > Aquatic > Non-marine Saline and Alkaline > Saline ... | reverse complement strand
TACTCCCTTTGGTCGTGATCCCGGAGGGGGAGTCGTCAAAAATGGAAATGCCGGGCACTCGGTGCCTGCATTTTTTCTCCGCTTCACTGCGGCATTTCCATTTTGCGGAGAGACAGGGATTCGAACCTATTGTTGAAACCGCTAAGAAATAAAGGTATTTAACTTCGTTGGCATTTTAAGTCCACCGATTAATCCACCTAATTTATTACGCTCAATTACTTTACAAAGAACTCTTTTGCTAATGACAAATATAACACATTTGACAAAAGAAAAGTAATTTTTCTTCATTTATTTTCAGGTTGGATTAAAAATAATGATCAGGGTGTCAACAATAATAAGATTACAGAGAAAGTCAATCCAGTGGAAATTAAAAGACACAATCCTTCCTCATACAAGTAGTATGAAAAAGTGGTTGATTTATAATCCGAAGAAATCGAATTTTGATTTGAGGCAGGCTACCTGAAGAATTTCACGAAAATAATTATCGCAGAGATAAGCAGACATATCAACCCAGATATTATCCAGGGGATTTTTGAGATCAACTGATCAAGTTTATCCGATTTTACAATTTTTATCTTTTCGACCGGGATGGAGCGATGAATGATAATCGTGTCTGCTTTGCATTTACCTCGAATATACAATGTATCGTGAATTCGGTTGATCGTAATTTCGAGACGGTCCTTATGCAGGATGATGGTATCATGAATACTGTCAAGATAAAAAGCAGTATCAGCTTCGACCTGGGGAATGGTCATGGTGTCGCTGATCACAATGGTATCTGGGATCATTAATTCGGGATGGCGGGTCAGGAACCGATTAAGCCTCGCCGAGGGAGAACAGCCAGTTTGAATTGACAACACCAGGAGGAGGGATATTTTGAGGATGGTTTTCATGGGTGGGATATTTGAATATCGAATATTGATCAAAGAGGTAAGAATTTGGAACTGGCTATAAATATGAATTCAGCCGGTTGTACCAGCCGCGTTCAAACCGACTTTGGGATGGATCCTTTTTGATAATGTTGATTATGAAGGCAACCCTGGAATTGTAGATCTGGATCAGGAACTGATAAGGGTTTGCACGATTTACTGCTTTCAAGGTTGCGGGTCCAACTATGCCATCGGCAGGGACCCCGAGAATCCTTTGTGGGATGATGATGCCCCACTTTCCGCTGCACCAGAGCCAATCGACCAGGATATCGGCTACCTTCTGGTTTTTGATCTCATCGGCATGCCAGCGATCCCAGTAACATTTTTCGAGTACCAGCATGGCGTCAGCAGGTGTCAACAATCGGATATCGTCGATATCGATGTCGTTATCGCCATCCTTGTCGTACCCGACTTTACGCCAGGTAGATAAAGTTATCCCCATATTGGTGGGTCCTCCCAGATCGATCGGATCATTTGCAAAAAGACCTTCACTGAGGAAGAGCTTTGTTGCGAGATGATTAATGTTTGCCATTTGGGTTTCAGGTTTCAGGTTGCAAGTTTCAAGTTTCAAGTTTCAGTTTTGGGCTATGGCCTTGCTGTTATCTTAAAGACCGTGTCGCGGACATAGAGTAGTCCGAGGATGGTGGGGAAAAAGGCTGAGAACTCACTCAGGGTGATGATTCTCATAAAAAGCAGAACTACCGCCAGGATCAATAGTATGATGCCAAGTGCGGTAGTTTTCCAGTTGTTAAAAATTCGCTCTTTCATGGTTATTTGGTATTTCTGAGGTAAATCTGGATTTCGTCGATGCGTTTAAGGATCTCCTTGGTGTCGGCTTTGATATCGGACCGGATGATGTCGAAGTTTCGGGTGTTGTCTGTCTTATGCAGCAACAGGTCCTGTTTGAGGTTGGTAATCTCCACATTCAATTCTGCCAGGCGAATTTCCATATGGACCCAAATTGAGATGATAGCCAAAAGGAAGGTAAACAGACTAATTGCCTGTGCAAGTGGCATTCCCAGTATGTTTGATTTCATTGTCATGGCTTATGGAGTATTATTGATTGGGAATGGGAAAAAAGATGCCCCTGGTCGATTGATCAGGGGCATCTTAACAATTTATTGAACAATACTGGCTGCATCGCCACCAGCTTTAAACTTGATGATCCCTTTCGGACCACCTGCGATGGTTTGCGAATAATCAAGGGTCAGCACATGAAGGGCTGTTTGGGCTCCTACCCAATCGGCCGGGACATTGATCTCGGCGGATCCAGCAGAACGGAGTTCAACATCGGGGAACAGGATCACCTTGTTGGTGGTGCAGTTGATCAGAATGAAGGTAAGCGGTGAGGCCAGTTCATCGGGATTCACCGTATTCGGATTCCAGCTGAAGTCAATCACCTGGTCTGGGAGTGGAGTCAACACAACATTTGAAATCGTGCTCCCTTCAAAATCGCATAAAATGATCTTGGTGTGGTCGAGCGCCGGAGGATCGCCGGTAAAGGCGTTCTTTACATTGATGCTCACAATTTTGTTGAATGGGGACATTTTTTTCATCGTTCCGGCATATACCGAATTGATGAGTGGAAGAACCTGACGGATCAGGTACACAATGGTCGAAAACTTGGTCCGTTGGGTGGACTGACCGATTGTGTTGGGATTCTTCACTCCTGCAGGTTTAGTGCGCATGGTATTCATACCAAACTGTTTGGAGAACACAGCAGTTCCGAACATTTTGCGGGTCCTGCCTGTGATGGGGTTTTGAACAATTGCCATGGTACAGCGTTTTAAAGGTTAATACTGAATTAGTGGACTTGGTACGGACTTGATTCGGGTTTAGTACGGTCCGAATGGAAACAAAGATACCATCAGCAAAAGAGAAAATCATCATAATACATTGATATTCTACATATTATGAATGATTATACATTCCTTTGCTCTGGATTACTTAATGAGATATCAAGGCTGATGATTAGTTTGTTGGAAGGAGGTCAATGGGGTTGGTTGAGATCATGGAAACCCGGAAGGTAATTTCGGATATTCGAACTTGGTAGGATCAAAGATCTGTGAACTGAATTGAAACAAAACTCCCCGCGGAATGGCGGGGAGGAAACATGGAAGAGATCAATGCTTTTTACTTTTGTGTCTGATGGCTGGCTTGTCTGATTCCTTAACGGTCGTTGAAGGGTTTTTTTCAGCAAATTTCCTGGTGGTATACTCACCATTGTCGGCACGACGGTACCGGCTTTTCTTTTTAATTGTTGTCATTGGTTTGTGGTTTTTAATGGATGAATGAATATGCAAGTATGACAAAGATACATGCGTCCAGCTCAATCTATTCAAAATCATCTGATTGGTAGATTCTTATGCATCCGATTGCATTGGAATGATCCCCGGGATCATGGCAAACTGGTAATACGGAAAATCGAATGGATGTATTTTTTTGGTGGAAATAGAAACCTGCAATAAATCAAAATCTTAGGCGCCCTATACCGTAGTAAAATTTGCAGCGCAAGGCTGCTGGTCATTTTTTTACCCCAAAAAAATAAATACTTAAAAAAATGACGGCACCCAACGGGCTTCGGCCTTGCGCTGCAATATTTTACGCAGGTACCTTTGAATAAGATTTGGATTTTGAACGCTTCCGACATGGCGAATGAATGACGGCATACTGCCCCCACTGCATGAATGCGAAGGATGAGCATGAAATGCGGTGGGGAAAATGGCCAGATAACCGAGGAACTAAATAAACCAACCGGCGTTATTTCAACGCGGGTTGGTGGTGGTGAACGATGGCTTACCACGGGCACGCCATGAATGCGAGGGACGAGCATGAAATGGGGTGCCCAACAGGGCTGGCAAACGGGATTTGATTACAAACCAACCGGTACCATTTTCGGTACGGGTTGGTGGTGGAGATGGCCAGCTGACAAACTGCCACTTTATAAGCACGAGGGACGAGGGCGAAATAAGGTGGCAGGAGCTGGCCGGAATACTGAAAAGCTTGCTGACAATAACCGGCCACGCACTTCAGTGGCTGGTTATTGGTGCTGGATGTTTGTGTAGCTGCTCAAACTGCTTAAAAGGCAATGCATTTACCGGTGCCGGAATCAGGAAAAGGAATAGAGGTAACTCATTAAAGTAACTTTTATGGAAGGTGAGCGGAGTGCTCTTGACATGCACCGCTGGTATTCAGTATTGATTTTGTAACATGGAAATTGGTGCATGGCAAGGGCGCGTAGTGAAGCCTGGAATAACAAGTTATCTTTAATGGGTTACATATCGAGGTAAAAATGCTTTGCCGTTACTCGTTTTGCTGATTATCGACAATGGAATTTAAGCAGTTAAGGGCAACTTGCTGTACCCGAATGGAGGTGGATGCCGATTTTCAGGCATCCGCCGGAATGCGTGGTGCAGTATGTTGACCAAACAGGGTTTTCGTCCGGAATAAGAAAACTGATGCCAGCCGCCGTTTTTTCTTCAACGGGGGCTGGTAGCGACAAATGATGGCGTGCCTATGCTGCCGGTAAATTCAGGTCAAGGGTAATGAGCGGCGAGGATTGGGCTGGTGGAATAACCTATTGAAAAGCATGAGCCATCACCAGCCCAAGACTGTGCAAGCCGCGAATGGTATTGACCGATAATGCAGGCAGCAAACCCAAAAAACTCGTTTTACTTTTACCGGTAAATGACGGCTAAGCACCCTCTCAAACTTCTCGTCCTACTAACGGGGATATTTAACATAATTTGGTTATAGGACAAGGCACACCCGAAAAAATAGATATGCAGTGCCTTGTACTATAACATCATGTTATGTTAAATTTAGCCAGGTGCCCGTCCTACCAAGGGAAGGAGAATGCTGACTATCAAGGATATTTCCGGGCTGGAGGACGGTGGCAAACTGGAATGTGTCAATCTTTGGAAAAGCCAGCGAATTGGTTGAAAAGTACTTACTTGATAAGTTCGAATCATAATAGCGATATTTCAGGATTTTGGTGCAAGTAATGGGTATTTGAATAAATGGTTCTAAGTAGTTTATGAACCCATTATAAACCTTTTGAACTAGTTGGTAATAACATGATATATAGAAATTTAAATCCAGAATTAAAAGTTGATAATTCATTTTAATCGATTTATTGACCCCTTTATGAAGCCTTTGCAGAATCCAGTGAAAGTGACGAGGTGCCTTGGTGCAACTTTTTTCTATCGTGACATTTAAGAGGAAAAATTGCCAAACTGATGAATTCAGGAGAATTTCCGTAATCATTGCTTTATGAAAACAAGGCCAGTCAATAAACCATCACTCGATACATTTTTTATAATACAATTGCATCTGTGTATACAATTGAATCTTCGACGTTGGTTTTACTTTTTTTTCTTTTTTATTTCTTTCAATAATTTTTTTTCATCTCCATCGAGTTTCCGTTGCACTTTTTTTACATCTTCGGATGGGGGCAGATTTTCAGGCTTAACGTCACGTTCAATCAACATTTTACGAACGGCGCGATTATTTTCGATATGTTCTTGAGTTATTTGTGATTCACCTTTCAAATCTTTTTCAGTTACATTATGGCTTGTAAGCTCGGTGGCGAAATCTTTGGCTTTAATTGTAAGCGTGGGGAGAAAATCGGCAAGTGGACGATTTGCTGGCAATCCCAATTTACGTTTCATGTCGTTGGTTGAAAAACCACCAAACAGAGCCTGGTCACCTTTACTTCGGATAATAGCAAAGCCTTTGTCGTCGACACCGCGTTCATAAATAATCCCCGAGAGTTTTTTCTCTGATTTTGAAAGCTTTTCGCGGGCATTAACCCGAGCCACATCAAGAAGTCGTTTTTCAATGATCTCCTGTTTTCGAGTTTGAACCGCAAAATAGGTTTGAGCAAATGCAATTTCGTTTTTAGAAGCATCGCCATTTTGTGCAATCAGGTAACAAGCATATCGTGTCAGCGCAAAATCAACTACCTCTCTCTGAGCACCTTTGGCCAGTTCGATCATTTTCCCGGATTCGGCAAAATGATCGGAAACATTGGAGCCTGCATTTTCACAAGCCGATTTGGCCTTTTCAATGACTTTAAAGAAGTTATCCCATTTGGCGTAACCTAAAATTTCCTGAAGTTCACGAGAACTCCAACATTCAATGCCCCGGTACAAATAACAGGCATTTTCAAACTTTTCCAATAGCTCAGCTATTAACTCTTTTTTCATGCTGTTTCGATTTCATTTAATCAAGGACTTTCCTCCAAAATCAAAGTCACCTATGCTGTGTACCATAAAAATCAGATACTGTTTGTGTTTGTCGACCTCATGATTATAATCAATACAGTTATCGAAACAGTAGTGGGCACTTAAATCCCACTGATTTTTAATTGATTAGTTTCTTGTTCTTTGACATATTTGTAATCGCATTTTGTAAGTATCTCTCTCACAGGAGTTTTGTCCAGTAGAGAAATGCTGAGAATTTGTAATATTTCGTAGATTGGACGATCAACTTTCAGCTTGTTGCCAATGATCGCTACCAAACAGTAAGCAATGATTGCACAATAAATTTGGACTTTTACTGCATTGATTGTTATTCCCCAAAAGGCTTTGACCTTCAAATGCTGTTTCATCCATTTGAAAAATTTATGCAAAGCTTTACATAAAGCCTTTTATGCAAAGTTAAAGATTATGCAAAGTAACCAAGATGTGCAACTTTTTTTCTGTAAAATCATCAAGCCACGGTTAACTGTTTGACACTCCGGGGAGTGTTCGAAGGCAGCGGAGCATGCTCCGCTGCCTTCGAAGCGATTTCTTTTTCCCACTCCCACAGGGGGACCATATCAAGATATTTTTTTCCACTGACCCAATCTTCATCCCATTCTTTTGCGATAGCACCATACAATCTCACACAACTCTCTGGATTTGGAAAGATCCTTACAACTCTTCCGCGCCGCTTAAATTCCTGATTGGTTCTCTCAATCATGTTGCTGGTACGTAGCTTTTTCCAATGATCTTTTGGAGTAGCTGTAAAGACAGTGAGGGTTTCCAATCCTTGTTCCGATAAAAAAGTACTAAACCCTAAAAACGGATCAGCCCAGTATTCTGCCATTTGATTCAGCCGTTGCTGAGCTTGTTCGAAACTGTGACTTGCCCATACCTCAACTAATCCATCGTGGACTTGATCCCGATACCGGTTTGGAACCCAATCCATGGCATTAACAAGAAAATGTCGCTGACAACGCTGCCAGGGTGTTCCCGGAAAGTGTTTCTTGATGGCGTTTCGTATCCCTGGATGATGATCACTGGTAAATAATTTTACGCCCTTTAGTCCACGTTCTTTGAGACCTTCAAAAAAGTGATCCCAACTGGTATTGGTCTCTCCCCAGGCAGTCTCTAAAGACAGAAAGCGACGAAACCCGTGCTGATCTATCCCCAAGGCTGTAAGTACTGCTATATCGGTTATTTTTGAGCCTATACGACATTTATCATACCGGGCATCAACGATTACGTACGAGTAGTCCTCTGTAAATGATCGATTACGCCAGGCATCCAGTTCCGAGTCCAACTGACCAGCATATCGACTGATCGTTTCTGATGAAAAATCACGACCAAGAAGTTCTTCAGTGATCTGTTTCATCTTTCGGGTGGATACTCCCTGAAAATAGGCTTCGGCCAGTGCCAATACCAACGCTTTCTCGCTTCTTTGATAACGCTCAAGTATGCTTGGGTAAAACTGCCCATCACGGGTCTGGGGAATCATCAGGTTCAACGATCCAACCCGGGTGTTCAGCTGACGTGGCTTATACCCATTACGGTACGTTGTTCGGTCTTCTGACCGCTCGTAACTATCAACCCCGATGTGCGTGTCACGCTCCATCTCCATGATTGATTTTAACCCTATTTCTATTATCCTTCCCAATAAATCTGAACTTTTGGTCTCGGTTAATAAGTTTTGGAACTCATCCAAAAAATCTTTTGTAACTTTCGTCTGTGTTTTTGCCATGGCTGATATTTTTAAGTGAATGACTCTTATACGTCATTTTTTCAGCCGTGGCTTTTTTAATTTTACAGAAACAAAGTTACACTACGAGTAACCAGCATAAACCTTCTTGGATGACCAGTAAACAAGCATTAGCTTTACATAATCACTTTACATAAATATTATTGTTTATTTGGGGATGGCAACATTGCCAGAACTAAAAGCAATAATATGAAACAGTATCAGGCAGTAGAAGAACTAATGGATAACTGCGTTCAGTATTTTGAGCAACAGTCTTATTCTCCACTCAGAATTGATCGCTATAAGTTTTTATGGAAAAATAAGCTGATTCCATTTATGGTTCAAAAATCATTACTGAATTATGATCCTTCGGTGGGAGCAGAATATGTTCGGTCCAAGATCGCCGGAAGCATCGTCACCCCTTACGAACGGGACATTATCAGAAGTCTGCACGTGCTGAATGAGTTCCAGGAAAAAGGGGCCATCAGCAAAACTAACCGCAAGCATATTAAGCGAGAGTTATTTGGGCCGATAGGCCGGTTAATGGATAAATTTCTTTTGCACCTGGAGTCATTACGCCGAAACAGAATTACGATTTCAGATCATAGATTATATCTTTCCAGATTTCTTTTCTACCTGAACAGTAAAGATGTCTCCGAGATTGAAGAAGTCATGGAAGAACATAGTCTATCTTTTGTGTCAACTCAGACCAACAATCAAATAGGTATCGTATCTTCCATCAGATTTTTTCTTAGGTTCTTATTTGAGGAACGCATTATAAAGACAGATTTATCCGCGATCCTTCAAGAGGTTGTCCATTATTTAGTTGAAATTTGATTGACTAAGGTTCTTCGTTTTACTTCTTTTATGAGCGCATTTTTCATCACATCCAGTTTAACAAAGTTATCAACTTTACGCATTTTGTGTTCAATTTCTAATAAAGCAGCTGCAACCCAACGGTATCGCTCGTTTGATAAGGTCCAGTTTTTTACCCGGCCCACATATTTACGCAACTGTGAGTTAAGGTTTTCAATGCAATTGGTTGTAGCAAAAGACCGGGCAAAAAGTTCATTAATACCGAGTTTATGCAGGGTCAGTATTTCTTCCATAGCCTCGTCCAATGAACGGGCAGCGGCCATATTCAGTGGTTTCAGATCGGCCCTGAGTTGCCCGAGTTCGGCACGAGCATCATCATATTTATCTTGGTTTATCGCATGTTGATATTGTTTTTTAACGGACTCATGATATTTCTCCGGCAAATATTTCAGGATGTTTTCTTGTTTATGCCACTGGCAGCGCTGGATGACTGCCTTCTCTCCAAAACAATCTTCTACCGCTTTGCGTATGCCTTTGCTACCATCAATCACACAAAGCAATCCGCTGGAATAATCAAGGCCGCGTTCTTTCAACCTTTCCAGCATATCCTTGATCGGTTCAGAATTTTCCGTAGCTGCCTGAGTAAAGCAAAGCGGGATCTTGTCTCCGTTTTCCGTAACGCCAAGGCAGATAATTATCTGTTCTTTGGAAAGGTATTTTCCGTCAATGAAAAGGGCCAGTATCTTGTGATGCGCAATGGGCCTGGACTCAAACTCCTTCAGCTTTTCTTCAGTACGTTCCACAAAAGAGCGGGAAACAGAACTTTTAGACAGTCCAAATCCTTCGTTCAAAGAATCAACTACCTTTCCATAATCCCTCACGCTAAGGCCCAACAATACGCCTTTAAGCAACTGATCCGTGGGTTCCGGGAGTTCTTTCATCTCTTCGTAACGTTGGAGCGGAGTATTCTTTTCATCCAAATTATCAAATAGCCGTGGCACCTCGACCCTTACTTTCTGATCTCCGATCTTCACGCTGCCAGGGTTATAGCCCCAACGGCTCCACCGGCCATTCTCCGGCTTCTGGTGACTGTACCGGGCACCGGCTTTATCAATCACTTCTTCTTCAAGGAGCTCGTTTATCATTATCTGACAGACACTTAAATAGTTCTGCAAAATTCCGACCCGTAAATCAATCGATTGGTCCTTTAACCACGAAAGTGTTTTACGGTTTAATTCATTACTTTTATCCATTGGTTCCATTTTATATTGTTTTTCGCAATCCAATATTACGGAACCTTAGCGAAGGATCAGCTATGTCTGGTCCTTCCTTATTAACCAATATTTCAACTAAGTTTGGGACAATATCTCCTTCAACATTACAAGTGGATCAAAAGAGAAAAATTACCCTCAGTATATACCCCCAAAGAGGTATTACAAATAGAATCATCCATTCATCGAGAGGATGCAACCGGTAAAAGAAACTATGCCATGATCTTGTTGGCCTCACGCCTAGGATTAAGAGCATCAGATATTGCCCACCTGACTTTCGGCAACATCGATTGGGAGAATAGTGCAATTACATTTTCACAGTTTAAGACTGGCAAAATGATTGAACTCCCTTTGCTTGTCGATGTAGGGGAAGCCATTATCGATTATCTGAAATATGGTCGCAAAAAATCTGAGTCGCCAAGGATCTTTCTTTATACCCGTGCACCCTTCACCGCCATGACAAACGCTGCCGTTGCCGGCGCTCTTGGCCGTACCGTGGATGAATCCGGTGTTGACACTGCCGGAAGGAAGCACGGACCACATGCCATGCGACACAGTCTGGCCAGCCGTTTCCTTGAAAACCAGGAACCAATGCCTATTATATCCGAGGCCTTGGGACACCAGAGTACAACCACTACGATGTCTTATCTTAGAATAGATGTGGAATCTTTACGCAAATGTGCATTGGACGTTCCTCTTGTGGACACATCATTTTACGAACAGGAAGGAGGTGCATTCTATGAATAAGTTTAATTATACCAGCATCTATGCGCCTTACTTCAAACAGTTTGTGGCGAATAAGAAAGGACTCGGTTTTGTGTCCTTGCGAACGGAGTGGGTCTTTCTTGAATTTGACAAGTTCTTTATAGACAGTAATATAACAACCCTTGGAATAACCAGGCAACAAGTTGACGAGTGGCGAGCTACCAGGATAAATGATGCGCCATCCACAATTTGCACCAAGTACTCCATTCTGTCACAGTTTTGCAAATATATGTGCAAAGTTGGTTATGACTGTTATATCCCCAGAATCCCAGCTAATCCAGCCAGGAACAGTTTTACTCCACACATCTATTCTAATCGGGAAATAGCAGACATTTTCCAAGCCTGTGATAATATGAGATTGTATGACAAGCATATGTCCACCATACTGTTTATTGTACCAATCATTATTCGTTTGCTATATGCGACCGGTCTTAGAATAAGCGAAGCCTTGGCTTTGAAGAACAAGGATGTGGATTTTAACCGGCGATGCCTATGTGTCAGAAAAAGCAAGAATGGGGAAGAGCGCATTGCTCCTATGTCTGATGCCTTGGAATGTGTGCTGAAACAGTATCTTCATAATCGGGATCGGATGCCCATACCCCGTATTAATGATACCAACGCATACTTCTTTGTGTCACCCAATGGAACAAATTGCCGTCAAGGCAGCGTTTATAACTGGTTCAGGAAGGCACTCGCCCTATCAAGCATCCCACACACAGGAGATCATCAGGGACCTCGTGTTCATGATCTTCGGCATACATTCGCAGTTCACTCTCTTGTGCAGATGGCTAAATCGGGACTGGATCTATACTACTCATTGCCTTTATTGTCGACTTTTCTGGGTCATAAATCATTAGGCGCAACCGATGGTTACGTAAGGCTTACTGCGGAAATGTATCCGGACCTCCTGAAAGACCAAAAGGGTATCGGCACTTACGTGTTCCCTAAATCCAATAATCTTACATACCATGGAAGCGACTGATTTTGCAAAATATCTCAGCGCTTTCCTGACCAAGTATCTTACCGGTGAGCGCAACTGTAGCACAAATACCATCTTAGCTTACAAGGATACTTTTGTCCAGTTCATTACCTTCATAAAAGACCGGAAAGGCATTGAAGTACAAAAGCTGACCCTTGAATGCATAACAAAGGACGTTGTTATCGACTTTCTTGATTGGATACAAGAGAACAGGCATTGCGGCAACGCGACACGCAATTACCGTCTTGCCGCTCTGCGTTCATTCTTCACTTACTTGCAATATGAAAACCCAGAAAGGATGTATGAGTGGCAAAAGATACTATCCATAAAAGTCAAGAGACACGAGAAAAAGAGCATTAACTACCTTTCTACAGACGGCATCAAGCTTCTTCTTCATCAGCCGGATCTAAGCACCGGAAGTGGTCGGCGCAATCTTGCAATGCTTGCACTTATGTACGACAGCGGTGCAAGGGTGCAGGAAATAATAGACCTTACCCCGTCCTCTGTCAGGCTTGACAATCCCAGCATTGTTAAACTCTTTGGCAAGGGACGCAAAGCCAGAATTGTACCGTTGCAGGAAGAACAGACGGTGTTCCTGAAGGAATATATGCAAGAAAATCATTTGTTGGAACCTTATGCGAATCAGTATCCACTTTTTTCAAACACCAGGAAGGAAAAGTTTACCCGTTCCGGCGTGACATATATCCTGAATACCTGTGTGAACCTTGCAAGAAAAATCAATCCGGCAATCATACCTGAAACAATCAGTTGCCACTCTTTAAGGCATTCAAATGCCATGCATCTTCTTCAGGCTGGGGTGAATCTTGTATATATCAGAGACCTTTTGGGCCATGTATCTGTTCAGACCACCGATGTTTATGCTCGTGCTGACTCCAGGCAGAAACGGATGGCTTTTGAAAAGGCATATGTTGACATTAATCCCGGTGCTGCTAAAACAAAATCATGGGAAAAGGACGGTAATCTATTGGAATGGTTGAAAAACTTCAAAAATTAGCTACGTATTTATGCAAAGTGACACTGTAAAGTAAACGGATTAACAAGTTGATTATAAACACACTTTATGATGCCACTTTGCATAATCTTTAACTTTGCATAAAAAAATATTTCAACTTCCCACCGTTTCTTGTAAAGCATCGCTATCTCCATGGCTTTTAGAAGGGTATTATTGGTTATGAACACAAGTTCCTTTCTACGTTCCGCATCATAATACTTGATTCGGCGAAGCTTTTCCGGGTAATCTTTTTTGGAATAATAGACTTCCAACTTACCAATCTGGTCACTTTGTACTCCAGTTGCCTTATCCACAGTTTTGGAATACATTCTTTTAAAACGCATATTATCTTTAGCCCTGGTGACAAAGAATGACCCCTGTGTGTGAATCTTGTAAAATCGACGGAAATCGGTGTACCCTTTATCAACAACATAAAAACTTCCAGCTTCATAAGGAATTAGATCAAGGATGTTGACATCGTGGACACTTGCCTTGGATACGTGCAAAAAAGTTGGGATAGACGTCTTTATGTCGTATAACGTATGAAGTTTTATTCCACCCTTATGCTTACGAAATTCAGCCCACCAGAAAACGCTTAAACAAAGGTCAATGGTGGTCGAATCCAATGCATATACATTACCGTCAATCTCAACTTCGAAATCAGTTCTATAACAGCTTTTGCGGGCTTCCTCAATCAAAACATAGGCAAATTCCTCAAAGATTTTATAGCTGCGCTTTTCGTTTGCTTTACCAAGATTCCTGCGAGTAACGGTCTGACCAAATCCAAGATGGTAGTATTTGGTTTGGTGAGCTTCAAGACTCAACATCAGATCACGCATACTATCTCGTGAGGTGAGTTGCCCGAAAACCATGCAAAGCATTTGATTCCAGCAGGTGAATGACCTGATGTATTTATTGCCTTCATGGCTTTTTACGATACCATCAAAGATCCTTCGAGGTAGAAATTCCGTTAGCTGGGAGAAGATATATTTGCCTTGGTTCATGGATGTCTGCTTATTTAAAGCAAAAATCCATTTTTCAATTCAAATCGTCACGCATTAAAAAACCTCTACAAGTGCGATTAACAAAGAATTTCAAAGAACGTTTATTAATATATAGTACCCACTAATGTTATCGAAATTAAAAATATTCATTTTTCTTAATCGAATTCAATTTTATCAATCTCTTTCATCAAACGATCAGTCTGGGCGAGAGCCACTATAATTCTCTGGTAATGCAGGATGTCATCAAAACCCAATTCGCGGTTCTTACGGTCTTTGAGCCATTTTTGCGCGGGTTGGTAGCCTCCGATGTAAAACTCCCAGGCTACCTGTGGAACATTTGCAAAATATTGTACCGGGTTGATGTAAACATTTCCGTTTTCGTACAGGACTTTCTCTACCACATTGGTTCCACCTGCAGGATACTGCGTAATGAAATTACCAACAACCGGGCTTTCCAGAAGATGAATTTGCCGTAATTCTCCACCGAGCCTGACCAATTGCCAAAATGTTTCCGGATCCTTCGGATAGGGTACACGGGGGAAGTCAATCTTCAGGAACTCTTTGTATTTTTCACGGTATGTCGGACTGTGAAGGACTGCATATATGTAATCTAAAATATCAATCGGGGCAAATGTGCCTGTTGTTGTTTCTTTTTCGTTGGTGAAATTCAGTCCCAATGAATCTCTAATTTTTCCAACGATTTCAATATTTAGATTGGGAGTTCTTCCGGCACCTTGGTCTATGGTTGTTTGTTCTGTTTTTTCCGGATATTGGTAAAGTGGGAAAATGTATCCTCGTTCCCGGGTTCTATTTGATACCCGAGAGTCATCCGCAATTAGTTTGGTGATGCCAATATGATCCCAGCAATCAAAAGCAAGTTGGCGACAAGTCATTAAACCAAAATTATCACCTTTTAAAAAATGCTGCATTACTTCATTTCTTGGATAACAATGAAAACCTTTAGATTTTCCTGTATAAAAAGTCCATTTATCATCAAATGGGCGATATGAAACTTTACAAAACCGTCCTTTCCCTGGGAAAGAGTTTTGCAAATCTTTCCTTGCATAATTTACTTGCCAGTCCCTGACGTCTTTGCCTAAATTGAATCTTTTCCTGGCAGATTCATCATCTAAAAATAAAAATTCTTCGATTGTTTTTTGTAACTCAGACTTTGTATCATGAATTGTAAAACCATCTCTCGCTGTTACTATACCAACACTATTCAAAAGAAACAATTCGTTTATTTTAAATGCTTTATCATACTCGCTTTGTTCTTTAAAATCTTTACCTACAAAAAAATAATTTGGTGATATGTTAGGTAGTTCTTTGTAAGGAATAGTTTTCACAGAGTTTTCAGAAAGAAAATCATATTTGTACTCCCTTAAACCATACAAATCAAAATGAAATACCTTGCCTAATTCACCGGTTTTCTTCTTTCCTGTTTTTATAAATAGATTTATGGAAACACCTTGCATGATATCAAACACGTTTTGGTCTATACTGCCATCCGGAGCTGTTTCTTTTTTCTTTGCGTTTCCATGAAGGTCGATGGTGTAGATTTTATCAAAGGTTTTCAATAAGTTCCAACGCATTCCTCTGAAGGTGGGATTGTCCAAAAATCCGTGCGGGTTGATAAAGGCTAAAACGCCACAGCCATTCTTCTCAATAAAATACTGTCCATACCGAATGAATTTAACGTAGTCGTCGTTAATCCATTTGGGGTTCCTCTCTTTCAGTTTTTCGTTCCCACCTGGCTCCTTTTTGTAAACTTCCATGAGGTTCATAATCCATTCACCCTTATTTTGGCTCTCTCCGCTATATGGCGGATTTCCAGTGACCACCATTACGGGAGTATCACGTTTAACATAGTTGGCTTCGTTGGCTTCGGCGCTCAGCCAGTTGGCAAACAGGGTTCCGGTGTCGGCATGGTATTCTTCGAGGCTGTTGGTAAGGTATATTCTGAATCGTTGTTCATTTTTAGGTACATAATCGGTTTCTGTAAGCAACAAATCAAGTTTGAGGTGGGCCATGGCATAGGAAGCCATCAGGATTTCAAACCCATTCAATCGTGGGATGAGGTGTTTCTCAACGTAATCGCTCCAAATGCCTTCCTGCCCTTTGAATTTGCTGTATATCTGTTTGATGAGCTCTGCCAAAAAAGTTGCTGTTCCGGTGGCAGGGTCAAGGAATTGCACACAGTGTACCTGCTTTTTAATCGGATCTTTAACGCCAGGTACATTCACATTGATGGTTGTCATGGAGTTGTTGGCCAGCCCATCAGGAAGGCCGAATTCGGTTTTTAAAATATCATCAATTGCACGAACTATAAAATTTACGACAGGTTGTGGTGTGTACCAAACCCCTCGGGTTTTGCGCAATTTGGGATCATATTCGGCAAGGAATGTTTCGTAAAAATGGATAATCGGGTCGTAGGTTTGGGTGGCATTGCCAAAGTTTTTGAGCAGTGCTGCCACATCGGTAGCACGAAAAAGATCAGCCAGTCCATCAACAATCCAAACAATCCGCTTGTCTAAATCGTACCCGGCTACATATTGAAACAGCTTACGTAAAAACGGATTGGTATTTGGAATCAGCTCTGCCGCTTCCTGGCGCGAAAAAGTACCAAGTGATGTATCGTGCAACCTGGCGGCAAACATACCATATGCAATAGTCTGTGCATAGATGTCGGCAAATTCCCCGGGGGTTATGTCATGGATGAGGATCTGCCTGAACGCCGTGAGCTGGTCGCGAAGGGTGATATTGGCTTCACTGACCATGCTGAACTCTTCAGTCGATTCAACATCGGCAAGGGCATTTTCAATTACCGTGGCCAGAAGTTTTGCTTTTGCCGCCATCATCTCAGCCAGTCTTTTAGGACTTTTGATGGTTTGTCCCAGATAGGCACAGAAGTCTTTGATCAGGTTTTCGAAAGCGGCAAAGTTTTCGGGGATTGGCGCAAGACGGCCGTTTCGAATTTCGGCAATCTTCAGGGAAGTTTTAAATTCACCCTCCATGTAGAGATGAAAATCGAGATAATCTGTAATGATGAGGTTATCGAGTGATGCTCGGTAACGTTCGAATTGTTCAACGAGGGTTTTGCTTTTCAGGTCGACGCCAATATCTTTTGCCTCGATATAACCGACCGGAATATTCTTTTTGGTGATGATATAATCGGGCGCGCCGCAAGCCACCCGCGAAGGTTCGTTGGTTACCTGCACGCCATGGGCCATGCTCTCCAACAGGCTTTGCAAATCGCCACGATAGGTGTGTTCGGTGCTTAGTCCGGTTTTGTACCGGCGGTTCAGGTTTTCGAGGTATTCGGGGATAGTCATAGAATGATTCTCTTTTCAAATGTAGCAAAAGAGAATGAATGCAATGTCAAAAAAAATCAATAAGTAGAACTTCGAAGATTTTATCCATATTTGCAACACAAAACCTAGCCCACCAACTGATTAACCAACTAAACTTTAATGACAATGAAAAAAGCAGAAATTGTAACAGATATCGTCAAAGCCACCGGGCAGGAAAAAGTGGTTGTTGAAGCCATGGTCGAAGCCATAATGGCCACCATAAAGGAATCGATGGCGAACGGTGAGAATATCTACCTCCGAGGATTTGGCACCTTCCTGCTGAAGAAACGGGCGGTAAAGACTGGCAGGAACATTTCCAAAGGTACCAGTGTGAAGATTCCTGAACACTTTATTCCGGCGTTCAAACCGGCAAGGGAGTTTGCTGCGGTAGTGAAATTAAAGGTGAAGGTGAAATAAAACATCATTCGGCAAAATAATTCCCAGCTAAGACAATACATCAAATAACATATTATATGACCCAAATTGTCTTTATTATCGGGCGAAAACCAATCTGTAAGCAAAATGAGATCGAAATCAGAATTCCTGATGAAACAAAATCAATAAGCCGGTCTCATTGCAGGTTGCAGTATGATAATGGAACTTTTTGTATTGAGGATATGAATTCGCTCAACGGAACTTTTGTGAATGGAGGTAAAATTATTCAAAAAACACCCCTTACAGCAAACTGCTCAATTACTGTCGGGAATAACATTCCATTTTCGTTAAAACACCCGGTAATTCAGGAAACATTACAAAAACATAGAGAAATTAAAGTACAAGGAGAACAACTTGTCACATCATTTTTACAATATGCAAGCTGGGATAATAGGTTAATGGGATTTTTAATTGACCAAATCATAATGGCGTTATTATTTTTGCCTCTTTTTTTCATCACTCCAGGGATCACACGTGCCTTGAGCTCAACAGTCGCTTTCCTCATTGAATTTCTTGTCGGTGTCATGATCGTTCATTTCTATTATGTTGTACCGATTAGTGTGAAAGGACAAACACTTGGAAGAAAATTGGCAGGCATCAGGTACATTGATAAAAATACAAAAATTTATCCCGATATTAAAACTACCTGGATAAGATTTCTGTGCTATTCGTTATCCGGAATCATTTTTTACATCGGGTTTTTAATGCCATTATGGGATAAGGAGAAACAGGCCCTTCATGATAAAATAGCAGGAACCATTGTGATTAAATCCAAATAGTGAAGGTCATGAATAAAACGCTGGTAATAATTTGTGTACTCTTTCTCCACTGTTTATCAGAAAAGAGTTGTTTTGCCCAAAAGATGCATGATTTTCTCTGGGCAGTGCAGCAAGGAGATATCACGCCTACTATTAAAGGGAACTCTTCAACAGGAAGTTATGTGGGTACTGCTATTGAAATTAGCGTCCAGAACAACAGATCTGAGAGAATAGAAACCACGGTTAAAAAAGGTACAATTTTACAACCTGAAAATCCAGAAACTCAAAGGATGATTGTCTCAAAAGATTTACCAATTGTACTCCAGCCCAATGAATATCTTGATCCCCCGCTTTATGTTTTTTGCACAGAATTTAATAAAAACGCACCCACAACGCTCGACAATTTTTCTGCAAGCCATATTGCAACAGGTGATTTACTGAAACTCATTGAATATATTGATCAAAATGGATTGAATAATGATGAAGCAGCTCAAAATGCTGTTTGGGCAATTACTGATAATACTACTACTGAGAAATTTATGGAGAAGTTCGAAGTCACTTGGGATACGATCAACAATAACCCGGCATTGAAACAAAGTTTGATACGGTCTCAAGAAATCCTTGATAACGCTCATGTGAATAAAGTGTTTTATGAAGGACAACACAATTACTTATCGTTCCTTTATTTATTACTCTACTTTCTCTTTTTAATTATTATTCTTATCCTGGTTAATAAAGTGATCTGAAACAAAGACAGACTAATGAAGCGACTAATCTTTGTACTTGTGATATTCTTCATCTTGAATAATGAAATTTTCCCACAAGAGAATCTTATTCAGCAAGCGTCCAGCTTAATAGCAGCACAGAAATACCAGGATGCACTGGTGTTATACGCACAGGTTGTTACCTCAAAAGAAAATTACGGATACGAACTGGCTAAATACAAGATCGGCGAGGTATATTCATTGATGGAACAATATGAAAGAGCAGAGGTTTCGTTGACATCTTACTTAACTACATTTCCAAATGGCAATTATTACGATTATGCAAATTACTGGTTAGGAAGTAGCTTTTTATGGAGAACCAATCCGCAACTTGCAAAGGCCCGGACATGCTTCCAGAAGGTGATAGCGAAATCGAAAGATGAGAATTTGATTTTGAAAGCTCATTATTCTCTCGGAGAGTGCTATTTTAAAGAAAAAAAATGGATTCCTTCAAGAAGTGAGTTCAAAACGATTGTTAATAGCAGAAATGCCCTGCCAAATATGACGAACTATGCTATGAAGCGAATGATAGAAATTGACAAATTAACCCTGCCGCCACCTGCCCCGAAAAAAGAAACCTATGGAATCTTTTACACGTATGAGCTCACTAAAAAAGAAAACGGAGATATTATTATCAAAATTGTTGACCTGCTTGATGGATGTTTCTTGCAAAAAAATCAAAACCCGGGATTGATTTATATACCTTGTAACATTGACAAGGTAGCAGTGGGGCAGAATATCGATATTGTGCTGACATACACACCATTTGATCAATTTCGACTTTCATATCTTGAAATCAGTACAGATATTCCACGAAGTAATCTTAATATTTTCAATCCATCTATAGACTTAGTTTTTAGCCAGGGAGATTATTCCCATAAGGATGTAAATTCAATAAAGATGAAAGAATTATATGGTATATGGAGTACCGGGTTTATATCCACTTTTAATTATGCCCAGCAAGCCAATTTGCATATTAAAATTAATTCGTTGGGGAGAAGTTTCTCCGGAGATAATGTGGGTGGAAAGAAAATACAGAGTCCCTTAAATGTCGATATTATCATGGGGGATCCTAATAATGTGGCCATCGGGATTATAAATGATGCGAAAAATAAGGCCCGGAGTTTAATGTATATTTCAACGCTTGGAGGAGAGTGATTTTTAAGTTATTTATTTTTTCGCCTTTTTTATTTTTTTTAGCGGAATCAGATTTTTACTACCATTTCCAGCCCAGTCGAGAAGTCGCTGTGGCGCGTTGTTACCATCCTCCGAATATATTGTCACTTTATAATCGTATTGTATTCCTACATATAAAATATTCTTATTTATATCTGCCATTATAACTGCTGACGGGTCTCCTCCGCTGGAACGCGCCATCCCCCAAGCATAAAATAATCCGTTATTTATTTCGATAGGACTTTGTACCCACATAAAACCTTCCAAATTATCATATTGAGATCCAATTATTTTCTTTAGACGCATTTTAAATACTGTGTTGTTTAGTAGGTTCACCTCGGATATACATTTACCATTTAGCTTCATTAAAAAATCAAGATTGTCAGAGGTTGAGTTTTCCGTTAGTAGATGTTTTTTGCTCTTCTTCTTGGATATTTTGTCTGTGGCTTCTTCCCTTGCCTTTGCTATCGAACCTGCAATCCGTTGCTGTTCGGCCTGAACCATAGCCAATGAATCAGCAATCCGGATCGAATCTGCAATTCGTTTTTCTTCAAACTCCTTTTCACCTCCTCCAAGAAGTTTGTTTACTGTAAAGTCATTATTTTGAAAGTAAAACACTAAGAATGATAGTAACCCGATTATTAATGCAGAAAGACTAATGATGCCTACTATTTTTCGAATATATTTATTACCAAAAATCAATAATCCTGATATCGTTAGAATTAATATCACAATAACACCAATCAGATCGGAAGATATTGGTAGAGAAAAACAGGGAGGTATCAAGAAAATAGTTAGCAGGAAAAAGGAAGAAATTTTTACTATTAAACTAAAAGTGGAACCATTCTTTTTCGAGGGTTTATGAGGTTTATCTAGAGGCAATGGAGGATCTTCTTCTTGAATACCAATTTCTCTTGTTTTAAGGCGATCCGACAATAAAACCCCGCTTTGCATCCTTTTTGTAACATCTTTCTCCAGGCATTGTGTAACGATTTGTTCAATCCATTGTGGGATACCTGATATCCTGCTTAATGGTTCAGGCTGATCATAGATGATTTTATGAATGGTGGTCAACGGGTTATCGCCCTTGAAAGGAACTTTCCCGCTCAGGCATTCGTAAAGCACGATGCCAAGACTGTAAATGTCACTTCGGTGGTCAAGGGGTTTGCCTTCGGCTTGTTCGGGACTCATGTATTCGGGAGTGCCGATGATGGTTCCGGTTTGGGTGAGTTTGGTCCCTGCCGCTGCATGGGCGATGCCGAAGTCGGTTAACACAGAACGACCATCACGGGTAATAATGATATTGGAGCTTTTTACATCGCGATGTATTAATCCTTTTGAATGGGCATGGTCTAATGCCTGGGCAATCGGGGCAATATACCGGATTGCTTCTTCTGCTTCCAGTCTTCCTTTTTGATGGATCAACCTGTGCAAATCGGTTCCTGAAAGCAGTTCCATTGCCATGAAATGAACCCCGTTTATTTCACCTTCATCATACACAGTAACAATATTGGGATGCGATAAGGAAGCGCACACCTGGGCTTCACGGTGAAAACGGGCTACAAACTCACTGTCGTGGATCAGGTTCTGGTGAATAACCTTTAATGCCACTTCGCGGTGCAGGTTCTTTTGCAATGCCCTGTAAACAGTGGCCATACCCCCTTTGCCGATCTCCTCGATAATTTCATAT
>Ga0268276_1001569_pt1 | contig 21937 bp, 19 predicted proteins | sample saktaG_4_FD_190145 | JGI IMG/M metagenome (GOLD analysis project Ga0268276, IMG submission 190145) | Saline water microbial communities from Sakinaw Lake, British Columbia, Canada - sak_2010_1_5_45m | ecosystem: Environmental > Aquatic > Non-marine Saline and Alkaline > Saline ... | reverse complement strand
TATTCATGCCTTCACCGTTTCTAGTTTGTGATATTTCATATTATACGATGTTTTCTCATAAATTGAAAGCAAAAAGAGGATTTGCATCCTCTTCTAAATCAGCGGTTTTAAAAATTGACTTTGATACAATTCGCTATAGGCACCATTTCGTGCCAGCAATTCTTCATGTGTGCCTTGTTCGACGATTTCCCCATGCTCCATGACCAGGATAGTCGAAGCGCGTTTGATCGTTGACAGTCTGTGAGCGATAACAAAACTAGTCCGGCCTTGGATCATGTAATCCATGGCGTTCTGGATATATGATTCAGTTCTTGTATCGACTGATGATGTCGCTTCGTCCAAAATCAATATCTTCGGATTGAAAAGAATCGCCCTGGCAATCGTCAGGAGCTGTTTTTGTCCCTGACTGATATTGGCGGCATCTTCATTCAAGTAGGTATCGTATCCTTCCGGAAGAGTTTCGATGTAATGATGGACATGTGCTTCTTTGCAGGCTTTGATGACCTCCTCTAAAGTGGCGTCTTCTTTTCCATATGCAATATTTTCCTTGATTGTCCCGGCGAACAGCCAGGTATCCTGAAGCACCATTCCAAACTGTTTTCTCAGTTCTTCTCTGGGAACATCAGTCGTTTTGATACCGTCAACGGTGATCACACCATTGTCGATTTCATAAAAGCGCATCAACAAGTTGACAAGTGTCGTTTTGCCGGCTCCGGTCGGACCGACGATGGCAATCTGTTTTCCTGATTCGACTGATAGATTAAGATTCTTGATCAAATCCTTTTCCTTCACATAAGAAAAATCTACATTCTTGAATTCGACATTTCCTGAAAAATCCTCGTCCAAGAATGAATTTATGCGTTGTTCCAGAACTTCTTCAGGGGCATCAAGCAATTCAAAAATTCTTTCCGCGCCGGCCACTGTCGACTGCAAGGCATTCGCAATATTGGCCAAATTCAGGATGGGGTTCACAAAACTACGCTGATAATTTATAAAGATCGTGATGTCACCGATTAAAAGCGGGTTCACTGCGCCGGCTAAAATGCCACCGACGATTACTACCAAAACATACCCGATATTGGAGATGAAGTTCATGATTGGAAAAATCAGACCACTCAGAAATTGGGCGCCCTTCATTGCACCGGCATAATCCTTGTTAATATCTTGGAATTCTCCAAAGGATTTCTTTTCTTTGCCGAAAAGTTTGACAATTTTATGAGCCGTAAACATTTCTTCGATATAGCCATTCATTTTGCCAAGTTCTTTTTGCTGGCGAATGAATTTCGATTGACTTCTTTTCGCAATCAGTGAAACGGAAACCACATAAATCGGCAAAATCAATAGTGAGATAAGCGTTAATTTCCAGGAAATATAAAACATCATTCCCAAAACGCCAATAATCATCAAAAACGATTGGATGACCTGGATCAAACTTTGTTGGATTGAATTGGTTACCACATCGACGTCATTCGAGAAAATCGAAAGCATATTGCCGGTCTGATTTTCGTCATAATGTTTGATTGGCAACCGTTCCAGCTTTTCCCGTAACAAATTTCGGTAATTTTTTCCAATTGAAGCAGATACGATATTTCCGATCCAGTAGGAGATGGTTTCGAGAATAAACCGAACCCCGTATAACACCAAGGTGATGATAAACAACCTGATGACGACTGTTCCGGCATCACTTGCGGCAGTACCGACGATCATCATTTGGATTGTATTCATAATTTTTCGTGAGAGATCCGGTGCATATACGGCGATTGCAGTCATAATCACCGTGAAAAAGATCATAATGCTAAGTTGAACTCTTTGCGGTTTGAGAAATCTTATTAATCTGGCAGTGGTACCTTTAAAATCCTTGGCTTTTTCTGCGGGACGTCCAAATGACATTCCTCCCGGTCCGCCACCTCCGGGTCCACGTCCACCAGTTCTGCCAGGTCTCATTGAAGGCTGAGTTGGAGTCTGTTGCTTGCTTTGAGTGTTGTCTTTCATGCCAGCTCCTCCTTCGAAAATTGCGAATAGGCGATTTCTTGATAAACATCGCATGAAGCCAATAGTTCTTTATGTGTGCCTATGCCAACGATTCCGCCCTCATGGACAACTATGATCTGATCAGCGTCCATAATCGTGCCGATGCGTTGAGCAACGATGAATACTGTGGATGCTTTGGTTACTTTGCGAAGAGCGTGTCTAAGCGCGGCATCAGTCTTGAAATCCAATGCTGAAAAGCTATCGTCAAAAATATAGATTTTAGGCTTTCTGACAATTGCTCTGGCAATCGAAAGCCTTTGTTTCTGACCGCCGGAGAAGTTGACACCACCCTGATCGATCACGGAATCATATTTCAGTTCCATATCTTCGATAAACTCTTCCGCCTGCGCGATTTGAGCGGCATCGATGATATCTTCCATCGAAGCATCGATTTTCCCAAAAGCGATATTGTCCTTGATGGTCCCGGAAAAGAGGGTTGCCGTCTGAGGCACAAATCCGATCAAAGATCTCAGTTTATTCAAAGTGAGGTCATGAATGTCAATGCCATCGATGGTTATCGTACCACAAGTGGCATCAAATAATCTGGGCATCAAATTGACAATAGTCGATTTTCCAGACCCTGTTGAACCAATGATCGCGATTGTTTGTCCCGGTTTTGCTTTGAAAGAAATATGATCCAGCACATTTAGTTCGGCATCGCCGTACTTGAAACATACGTCTTTGAATTCAACCAACCCTTTAAGATCTGCTTCATCATATTCTTTGTTTCCGCTTTCTTTGACCATAATTTCTTTATCCAGAATCTCAGTGATTCGTTTGCCGGATACTTGAGCGCGGGGAAACACAATGAATGACATCGTCAGCATCAACAGACTGAACATAATTTGAGAAGAATATTGAATTACTGCTGAGACGTTGCCTAAACTTTGGAAATTGGTGAAAGTGGTCTTAGTAATCAAAACATAGAAGAAATACAAAATAGCTACCATTACGACGTTGAAGATCAAATTCACTGCGGGATTTAGTGTCGCCATGACTTTTCCAGTCTTAATGACTGTATCGGTGAGATCATCGTTGACTGCGCTGAAGCGTTTAACTTCACGTTTTCCCTGTCCAAAAGCGCGGATGACCCTGACACCATTGATTCCTTCTCTGGTTACGCGTGTCATATTGTCAATCTTCTTTTGCATCGCACGGAAAAGTGGCAGCACAAGTACGAACGTGACTGCTACAAGTGCGATTAAAATCAAAACGCTACCCATCAAAACATAAAGCAATTGATTGGTGTCGGTCATTTCTCTGATATTCTTGATGCTCAAAATGGTCGCACCGACAAAGATTATCGGGACACGCAAAAGCATCCTTAATGCCATCAGCAAAAAATTCTGCACTTGCATGACATCATTTGTGGATCTGGTAATCAAAGACGAGATTCCGAATGAATCTGTCTCTGCGGATGAGTATTCACTTACTTTTTTAAACAAGTCCCTGCGAATATCTTTCCCGGCATTGGCTCCGATGTGGCTGGATACATATGAAAGAATGATGGCTGCGATCGATGACAGTAAAGTAACACCAAGCATCAAACCGCCATATTTCAGGATTATGCCCATGTCGCTTGTCTGAACGATGGTACAGGCATCGCCTGCACTTTCACACACAATTTGGGGAACAAGAACATATGCTCCGGTTGCGAAATCGGTCGTAAGACGATATTCGGCAGTGATTCCCTGGCCGATGATCTTGGACATGTAGTCTGGCAATAACAACTGGCCTAGTGCCGTGATGGTCACCAGGACAAATACTAATAAAACATACCATTTGTATGGTTTTAAATAACTAAATATTTTTTTCATCCGCTACTTCCTCCTCAAAGTAAGTTTTCAGGTGATTGTAGATTTTTTCTCTGATTCTCGCAACTGAATCCAATTCTTCCTGGCTGAGTGGCTTGTTTAAAAGTTCATTCCATTCATCCAAGCCTTTCTTCACTTCAGTGGCAATCTTTTCTCCGTTGGGAGTGATTTCTAGTATATAGCCGCGCAAATCATCAGGATCCAGAGTCTTTTTGAGATAATTAAGTTCAAAAAGTCTGTCAACAGCGCGTGTCACATGCGATTTATGGAACGGAAATTCGTTGATAATCTGTGCCATTTTAATTGTTTTGGCTTCGCTTATCTTCACCATAAGAACAACATCAGGAGTTTTCAAGTGAAGGTTGCCAAACTTCTCTTCAAAAAACCGTTGTCGATATTTATTGATTGAATGATCATACTGTAGCAACATACATTTCTACCTCATAAATTTAGTCGTCTAAAGCAATATATCACAAATTAGTTGTCAAGTCAACTAAAAAGAAAAAACTTGTGGAATTCACAAGTTCTTCGATTTATTTCATTATGTAAAGGATGCCGATAGTGCCTTTTCCGCAATGGCTGGATATGACACATCCAGCGTCAGTCTCATAGATATTTTTAACCTCGATTTTTCCGTTTAATTCCTGTTTGATATATTCTGCGCTCGCATGGGCAAGCGAATGCGTGATCATCATGAAATCATTATCGATCTCTTCTTTTTGTTCAAATACTTCCTGGATCAGGAGTTTTACTCCTGCAAGAATGTTTCCCCTAGCCTTTTTGCCAACACACATGACTCCGTCTCTCACTTTGATAATCGGCTTGATCTTCAACATCGTTCCCATAAAGGCTGATAGCGCATTTAGTCTTCCGCCTTTGTATAGATATTCCAAGGTATCGATAACAAACTGGCTTATTACTTTTGGAACGAGTTCCTCAAGCTTTTTGGCAATCGTTTGGGCATCCAAACCTTCTTCGCGAAATTTTGCGGCTTTCAGCAATAAAAGTCCTGATCCGGAAGAAAGATTCATCGAATCGACAAGATAGATTTTATCTGACCCAATCATCAACTTTGCAGAATGAGCGCTTTGAAAAGTCGCAGAGAATTTTGAGCCGATTCCAGTGTAGATGATGTCATATCCTTCTTCAAGATATCTATTAAAACACTCCAAAAAGGCCCCTGGGGAAGTTGCGGCTGTTTTAGGCAGGAATCCCAACTTGTCAACTTTGGCATACATTTCCACGGGGTTTATATCCTCGATGTCTTTGAACGACTCCTCCTTGAAATTAACAAATAGGGGAAGAACACTTATATCGTGCTTTTTAATCAAATCAATTGATAAATCGGATGTGCTATCTGTAACTAATTTAATTTTTTTCACCAGGTCATCACCAAATTTGATTATACAGAATATAGTCAACAATGTAAAGCACGGGCTGACTTTTCTTTTATTTAGACATGACAATTTTCTGTCAATAATGATATAATATTTTATAGAGGTGGTATGATGCTTTCAATTCGAAAAGACAAACTTATCACAACTATCAAAAAGATGGTTCTTGAAGCTAATTTCCGTCTTGATAAATGTGTGATTGATTCTTTACGCTCAGGACTTGAAAAAGAAACTTCTGTTTTGGCAAAGAATGTGTTGGAGAATATCCTTATCAATTCAAATATAGCAGCGAAGGAAAATATTCCCTTGTGCCAAGATACTGGCGTAGCTGTATTTTTTTTGGAGGTTGGAAATGAACTGTGTTTCGACTATTCTCTTGAGGAAGCCTTCAACGAGGCCGTGGCTTTGGCATATAAAGAAGGTTACTTAAGAAAATCAATGGTCAGTCACCCTTTAAGACGCATTAACACATTGGATAATACCCCTTCCATAATCCATATCAAACTGGTCATGGGTAGCACGCTTTCAATCCATTTCGCCCCCAAAGGCGGAGGGAGCGAAAACATGAGCACTTTGAAAATGATGACACCAGCTTCGGGCATTGAAGGAATCAAACAATTCGTTATTGGTACAGTCATTGCAGCCGGTGGAAAACCATGTCCACCAATTATTGTTGGTGTAGGCATCGGCGGTAATTTTGAAAAATCAGCCTTGCTTGCCAAAGAAGCTTTGTTCCGTCCTTTGGAAGACGAGGCGAAAGACCCTCTTGACAATGCCTTGGAAAAGGATCTTTTGCATGAAATTAACAAACTGAATATCGGCCCGATGGGGCTTGGTGGCAAAACAACCTGTCTGGCTGTCAAAGTGAACTCATATCCCTGTCATATCGCGTCTTTACCTGTGGCAGTGAACCTACAGTGCCATTCCGCAAGAAAAAGCCATGTTATTTTGGACGGTGAGACAATATGATCAGATTACAGACGCCTATCTTGGAAAGCTCTAGGCTAAAACTGAGGGCAGGCGATGAAATACTGCTTTCAGGAATCATCTACACTGCCAGAGACCAAGCACACAAAAATATTGTTGAGGCGTTGAAAAACAATCAAGAACTTCCATTCGAATTTGAAAACCAAGTCGTATATTATGTTGGCCCCGCTCCGGCGAAACCCGGAATGCCGATTGGGGCATGCGGACCGACAACAAGTTACAGGATGGACCCTTACAGTATAATCCTGATGCCAAAAGGTTTGAAAATCATGATTGGAAAAGGGGACCGGTCAGATAGTTTTAAACATTCCCTCAAAAAGGAAAAGGCAGTCTATTTAATTGCTATAGGCGGCATTGGAGCCTTGCTCTCAAAAACTGTAAAGAGTTCTTCATTGATTGCATATCCCGAACTACAAAGTGAAGCGGTCTACAAACTTGAAGTTGAAGATTTTCCATGTATTGTCGCATATGATTCTTTGGGAAATGATGTTTTTCAAAACAAAAAGGCGTAATTATACGCCTTTTTTTATTGCCAAAGGATCAATTTTAGAATTGAAATACCGCTTTTTTCCTTCAGTCTTATGTTTATAATTGATTGCCTGAACAGGACAAATATTAAAACAGCCAAGGCAACCGGAGCAATTATGTTTAAAACTGATTTTTGCATCTTTATAAATTATATTATTCATGGGGCATAGTTTTACACATTGCAAACAACCGTTGCAGTTTGTAACGATATAATTCCTATCGGTTCTGGTTGCAATCTTGCCTGCTAACTTGATAATCGGTCTCAACCATCCAAAAAAGTGCGGTTTGATGTGAACCTGGTTATTATTTGTCAAATTCTCAATGATTTCAGAGATTCTGATCTCTGCTTTTGCGAGTATTCTTTTATTCGCTTCATCGTTGACGCTATACAAGATCAGATAGTTGTCAGGCATTGTGACATACATTGCATTGTCAAGTCTGAGATGCTTTCTTTTGAGAGTGGCCTTGAGAATATGGGCGCTTAGAAACGGCCCGCCTCCAGAATTGATCACGGTGAAAAGTTCTGCATTTTTGTTGAAATTGAGTCCCTTGATGAAATCAAGCACAACAATGGGTGGTCCGAACCAGTATGTTGGAAACAATAAACCGATCCGGTCATATTCCATAAGCTTATCCTTTTGGATAGAAGGAATGAACAATAAGTCAGATTCAGGTAATGCTTCCTTTAGTCTCTTAGCAATATAGAAAGTGTTGCCGGTTCCGCTGAAATAGCATATAGCTGTTTTCATTGGTTAATAGGCTTTGGCAAAATAGATCAACATTTTTGCTAATTTGCCGCAGACCGGGCATGTGTCTGTCAAATGTTCCTGATGGAAAGGAATGCATCTGGCAGTGGCGTTAGTTTCTTCTTTGATCTGGTCTTCGCAGGCCTGGTTTCCGCACCACATCATTTTGACATAGCCGCCCTTATTTTCCATCAAATCTTTAAATTCCTGGTAAGAGAACGCTGGCCGCGTGTTTTCAGTGACATTTCTTAAGGCTTTATCATACATATCGTGATGGATTTGTTTCAGCATGACTGGAATTTTTGTTACAATGTCCTCTAAGGATTCCACAGTTTTTTCGCCGTTATGTCTTTTCACGACAATGCATTGACCGTTTTCAATGTCTCTTGGTCCAATTTCAATACGAAGAGGAATCCCTTTCATCTCCGATTCAGAAAACTTCCAACCCGGAGATTTATCGGAATCATCGATTTTTACTCTGACTCCTTTTCTTGAAAGTTTGGATTTGAGCTCTTTACATTTCTCCATAACTCCAGCTTTGGCTTGCTGAATCGGAATAATAATCACTTGAGTCGGAGCTACGCGTGGAGGAAGTACCAATCCTGAATCGTCACCATGAACCATGATGATTGCTCCAATTAGTCTGGTCGAAACTCCCCAAGAAGTTTGATAAACATATTTTAATTCCTTGTTTTGGTCTTGGAATTGAATATTGAATGCCTTGGCAAATCCAGTACCAAAATAATGTGTGGTCCCGCTTTGCAAGGCTTTGTTATCGTGCATCAAGGCTTCAATAGCATAGGTTTCCTCTGCCCCGGCAAATTTTTCCTTGTCAGTTTTTTTGCCCATGATAAAAGGAATCGCCAGCAAGTCCTTGCCGAGATTGTTGTAGATATCAAGCATGCCCAAAACTTCATCCCTAGCTTCTTGTTCAGTTGCATGGATCGTGTGACCTTCTTGCCATAAGAATTCGGATCCGCGTAAAAATGGACGGGTTGTCTTTTCCCAACGGACTACGCTCGCCCATTGGTTGTATTTTTTTGGCAAGTCTCTGTAAGAAGAGACTATTTTTGCATAATGGTCGCAAAACAGCACTTCCGAAGTTGGGCGGATGATCAGTCTCTCACTGAGGATTTCCTTGCCACCAATCGTGACGATTGCAGTTTCCGGAGCGAAGCCTTTGACGTGGTCGGCTTCTTTCATGAAAAGGGACTCGGGAATCACAAGCGGAAAATAGACATTTTCATGTCCGGTTTTCTTGAATTTTTTATCCAGATATTGTTGGATATTCTCCCATAAACTGTAGCCATAGGGCCGATAGATGATGAAGCCTTTGGCATCAGAATAATCCATTAATTCGGCTTTTTTGCAGACGTCTGTGTACCACTGGGCGAAATCATCATCCCTCCCGGTAATCGCTTTGACGAGTTTGTCTTTGTTATTTGTCATAAATTCACCTCTTGTTGATTATCTTATTATATCATGTTTTGTCATCGGGACAATATCAATATATGGCTTCTGACACAAACTTCAAGAATGCCTTTTGGTCTTTCCTTTTGAAGACTCCCGAGTCTTCTATTACAGCTTCGAAGACTTGTCCAACCTGGTTTTCCAAGAATTTTTCCAAATCAGCCGTTCTTTCAGCTTCAGCTTTGAATGTTTCGATCCAAGCCAGATGTTTTTCCAAATCTGGATACGACGCAAAGTCAATTTTCTCCTGAAAACACTTTTTGATCAGATCAAGTTCTTCTCGTAATCTCCCTGGCAAAATCGCCAGACCCATGACTTCGATCAGCCCGATGTTTTCTTTTTTGATGTGGAATAATTCTTCGCGTGGATGGAAGATCCCATATGGCCTTTCATCGGTTGCGCGGTTATTTCTAAAAACAATATAGAAATGATATTTGGATCCGTCAAGTTTGACGATTGGAGTAATTGTGTTATGTGGTAAATCTGTCTTTGCAATGATGTCAAGTTCCGGAAGAGAATACTGTTTCCAATACTCGAAAACCTGTTCTACCATATCTAAAATCGCATTCTCGTTGTTGCCGACAATACGGATTGTCGAAAGCGGCCAATCCAAAACTTCAACAACAAGCTTGTGCTTCTTATAACTTTGGATTACCTTGGCTTTTTCGATTGGGAAAGTATATCTTCCCCCCTGAAAATGATAATGGGATAAAATCGATCCGCCAACAATCGGCAGCCCTGCATTCGAACCGATAGTGTAGTGGGGGAACTTGTTGATGAAATCAATCAATTCCTTGAAAGTGTCATTATCGACTTTCATGGGAACATGGTCTTTTGTTAGCACGATGCAATGTTCATTGAAATAGGAATATGGCGAATATTGGAATCCCCATCGGTCCAATTCGTGGTTCAAAGTAAGATTAATCACCCGGTGATTGCTTCTAGGCGCCTTGCCTGCTGCGCCATAAAAACCGACGTTTTCCATGCATAATGCGCATTTGGGATATCCGTCTTCCTTGGCAGTTTTTTTCATGGCAATCAATTTTGGATCCTTCTCTGGTTTAGAAAGATTGATCGTGATTTCCAAAGGAGCATATTTGCCAGAATATTGAAACGAGATATTTTTTTTAATCCGTTCGGTTTTTATATAATTAGTGGCTTTGGATAGATTATAAAAATAGTTGGTGGCGGTCATTGGACCTGTTTTGTAATGTTTAAAGAATCTACGGTTAAGTTCAGCCGGTCTTGGCATCATGGCATCCATGATTTTCGCTTCAAAAGCGTCCAGACAATCGATGTCGTCAGCCACATACTTCTTCTTGATAGCATAAACCATAATCTCAGCCATTACTTCAAAAAAATCGACCTGATCCGATATTTCTATTATTTCAAATGAATCCAGACGCAACAAATACAGGATTTGATTGGCTGCGTAATCGAAGTCGTCTTGATCCAGAATGGAGTTGTCAAGAGCATATTTCAACAGTTTGTTTATGGCTATGTTCACAATATCACTCCTTGAACCCTTCCGGATGTTGTCGGTGAAATTCCCAGGCAGAACGGATCACATCATGCAAATCTTTTTTTGGCGTCCAATTCAAGATCCGCCCGGCTTTGTCATTTGATGCGATAAGCTTGTCGGGATCGCCAGGGCGTCTGGAACCGATTTTGATGGGAATGGGATGATTGGTAATTGATCTTGCGGTTTCGACAATTTCCAAATTGGAAGAACCGTTCTGACTTCCAAGGTTGAAAATATTCGAGATCTGGTTGGCTTCCAGATACTGCATTGCTTTTAGATGAGCATCGACGAGGTCATCGATATGGATGTAATCTCGGACGCAGGTTCCATCAAGTGTATCATAATCATTTCCGAAGATCGTTATTTGTGCCCTTTTGAAGAGCGGAATCTGTAAAACATTAGGAATTAGATGGGTTTCAGGTCTGTGATCCTCGCCTATAGAAGCATCGGACGTGGCTCCCGCCACATTGAAATATCGCAAAGAGACATAATGGATTCCATGAGCGATTTCGGCCCATTTCATGATTTTTTCCATCATCAATTTTGATTCTCCGTATGGGTTGGTTGGATTAGGAATTACATCTTCAGTGATTGGCATTTTCTTTTGGATTCCATAAACGGCAGCGGATGATGAAAATACAATATTTTTGACACCAAAATCGGCCATTGTCTCCAACAAGACGATGGTTCCAAACACATTGTTGTCAAAATATAAAAGTGGTTTTTCCATTGATTCACCAACAAGCGAATTGGCGGCGAAATGCACACAGACATCAATCGAATGTTTTGCGAATACAGACCTCATGAAGTCCTTGTCCCGGATGTCTCCCTGATGAAACTGAGCTTGTTTATCGATAGCATCCTTGTGACCGGTCTGCAGATTGTCGATTACTATTACCAAATGGTTTTCTTCAATAGCTTTCTTAACGAAATGGCTGCCAATGTATCCTGCGCCGCCAAGAACCAATATATTCATCTTATTCCTCCACTCTGTAATTAATCGTATGTCGGTAGAGCTTTCCTTTTTCAAGCAGATACCCTGCAAAGCGTTTGTCATTTACAGCATTTGACTGGAAATGTGGTTCCATAGCCACAGCGCCTTGAAAAGCCATTCTTTCTCCGTTATGTAACAAGTTGTCTTTTGGCATGTTTGTCGTGTAGACGGTTATGCCGGGATAGGTGCTGTTAATAAAAAGTTTCCGGTTTGATTTCGAAGAATAAAGCATTGTATCAAACGGCCTTGAGTCATTTAGCAAGAAGTAATGATCAAGCCCGTTTGTGCCTTGTTCTTTTAATGTCGAACTATCGAGCATATCAGGAAGGAAAACTTGTTTTCGAAAATCAAAGACTGTATTTTCAACATTGATGATATCTTTTCCAATCAAATCAGTGTCAACTGTTACGACTTTATCAGCGTTTATAGTCAAATAATGATTTTCCAGACCTTGAGAAAAGTCACCATCCAAATTGAAATAGGAATGACTTGTGAGATTTACCAAAGTGTCTTCAGTCGTCTGGACGAGAAATTCAATTTCCAAATTGGAACTTGAAATCCTGTAATTGATGACCACAAGCAATTCACCCGGTAATGATGGATGGCTGTAGTTTGTATGAAAAGAAACTAAAAAGACATCTTCTTCGGCGCGTATTTCCTTGATTTGAAAATTTCTAAATGACAACCCGAGATGTCCGCTATGCAAGAAATTCGGGACTTTGTCGTTCACTTTGAAAATGTTGCCTGAAATTTCCAGTATATCGCTGGAAATTCTTCCGGTGATTGGACCGACAACCGTGCCAAGATACATCCCCGGCTGATAATAGTCATTGTAGTCTTTGTAGGCACATATAATGTCCGTTCCATCTTGCCTTTGCCATTTGGTCAAAGCTGCGCCAATCGTCAAAAAGGAAAAAACTTCGTTTTCAGGAGTTTTAACCGTCACTTCCAAGACGTCGTCGAAGACATTGTTTATTTCTACCACTATGGTCACCTCGAGTAAAGTAAAGTTAAATATTTGTATTCAAAAATTCCTTGAAACATTTGAAACATCCATTAGCGGGATATGACAGAAAGACCATGTTTTCTCTGGTTGTCGGATGAGGAAAAATCAGCCTGTAAGCCCATAATCCAATTTGTGAATTATCACAATCAATTTTGGCTCCATATTTTTTATCTCCAAAGAGCGGATGGTTCCTGCTGGAAAACTGGATCCTGATTTGATGGAACCTGCCGGTCTTAAGTTCTACTTCTAGTAAGGATACAGGCATTTTGGCTAGATTGGAAAGCGCAAGGGTCTTATAGGACAAGATCGCTTCTTTACCAGATGAAATATCGGATACCGAGCCGGTTCGTGTTTCTGTGTTTTTTTCAAGATAATCGACGATGTCGATGAAATTCGGTTCGACGATTTCGCCTTCAACCATTGCCAGATAGGTTTTTTTGAATTCTTTATTTCTGATTGAAGCTGACAGTCTGCTGGCAGCCTTTGAAGTTCTGGCAAACACCATTACACCACCAACATTGAGATCAAGCCGATGGACAAGGCCTAAAAATACGTCTCCTGGTTTTTGGTACTTGATCTTGATATGTTCCTTGAGCAAGGTAAGCATGTCGTCTAGTTGTTTCTTTCCTGATTGGGAAAGAACTCCCGGGGGTTTCACACAGACAATAATATGATTGTCTTCATAGAGTATTTCTAGAGGTTTCATAGAGTAATCAACCCAGCGCAACGTCGAGGATCATCATGATTACAAAGCCAATCATCACCGCTATCGTTCCAACATTTGTATGATCTCCGAGTCTTGCCTCGGGAATGAGTTCTTCGACTACGACATAAATCATCGCACCAGCCGCAAAAGCCAAGAACCAAGGCATTATTACTGTGAGTTGCGTCGCCAAAACGATACCTATAACTGCAGCTACCGGTTCAACAGCTCCACTCAACACTCCTGCCAAGAAAGATTTTCCTGTCGACATTTTCTCCTGTTTAAGCGGCAATGAAATTGCAGCTCCTTCAGGAAAGTTCTGAAGCCCGATACCAAGTGCCAAGCCAAAAGCAGATGCAATCGCAATGCTTGAAGGATTGACCAAGGCAAAACCAAAGGCAAGACCAACCGCCAGACCTTCCGGAATATTATGCAATGTAACTGCGAAAACCAACATCGTCGTGCGCTGCAAAGACGATTTAACACCTTCAGGTTTTTCTGCGCCGATATGCATATGAGGCAAAATATTGTCGACCACCAACAAGAACAAACCTCCAGCAAGAAAACCCACAGCTGCAGGAATCCAACCGGGCAAACCCATGTTTTTGGCTTCTTCGATCGACGGAATCAACAAAGACCAAACAGAAGCTGCAATCATTACGCCGGCAGCAAAGCCAAGAAAGATTTGTTTTGCCAGAGTGCCCATCGCGTTACGAAAGAAAAACACCATGGCAGAACCGGCGGAGGTCATCACGAAAATAAAGGCGATTCCTATAGCAGCAACCGAGGAATCAGGCAAATTAAACATCTCTACTCCTCCTTATTGATAACTTAAATTGTTTGTCCAGACAAAAGGAATCGGAAAAATATCATTCAAAACGCTAGTCATTTTCAATTTGTCAAGCAGCTCTTTGTTTGGGCCAAAAATCAATTTGTGAAGCTCATGGAAATCAGCAAGTTCACATCGATTTCCATTAACGGTAACTGTGGGGTTTGTTTTGTCTAGGGAAAGTGAAATTTTACCAAATGAATTTAAGTAAGGCGCAAGATCAGCGAAAAAACCAACCCAATTGATTACTTTGAAACTTGCATGCTGGTCGGTTTCCTGACTCGGAAATTCTTGTAGGAATTGATTTAGTTGGTCATTACTGTCAACAGGCACGAGACAATAGCTCCGCTTGTGTTTTCTTATAAGCGCAGGTAAACTCTTGGCAACAGCTAATCTGTCTCCGCCAATTTCTCTGACTAGCAATTCGCCTGAATCACTAGGCTTCTTGACAAAAACATAGGCAACAGTTTCCTTGTTTTTTTTAATCAGTTCCAAATGGCACAAGGCTGTAGAACCAGGATATGTCTGGCCTTTAATCAAAGCTTTGAATTCAGCGTCTGATCGAATATATTTGATTTTTTCCTGTTCATAAATCTTTTTTAGCGTCTCAAAATCAGCTTCTGCAAATGTATGTAAGCCGTATTCATTGTCAAGTATTGTATTATCCAAGTCGAGACGATATCCGGTGACATTGCCAACTCTTGTCGCCCCGAAATGTTCATATAGGGGTCCGGTTCCAGAGATGATTGCTAGGCGGATATTTTCCTTGACCATTTCCGCTTCAGCCATTTCCAGAAGTTTTGTGGCAATATTTCTGTTTCTGAACACGGGTTCTGTACAGACAGATCCGATTGATCCGACAGCAATTTTGCTTTTATCAATTTGGATTGTGGAAGGATAATAATTAACCATCGATCTAACTTTATGAGCCAAAGTTGCGACAAACATCCGTTCCCGGTTCGATTCTCCCAGCATCAGCGGGAACTGATCTAGCATATTCTCGTTGAAAACAGTTGAACAGAGCCTGATGGCGCTGTCAAGCTCATCGCTTTGAAGCTTATGGTATGAGAGGCTTTTAAGAGATTCGAGATATAGGGAAAAATCTACGACTTGCGAGGTGTTTCGGGAGAGTTCGGCCGCAAACGCCAGAAGATGGCTGTCGACTGAATCCGTGAAACTTGCTTTTTCCAAAACGGCATCACTGTCGATCAACTTGACAAAATCCTGCATGATGCCCACATCGCCGCCTCCGTGTCCCGATTCTGCTGGCTTGAATGTCATTGTTTCAATAGGATTTTCGCCAAAGCGGATCAGTTCCAACTCGTTTTTGTCGAGATGTCCCCTGATTTCGCCCTTCGTACCCATCAGTTTGATTGTGCGTGTGTTTTCTTTTGTGAAAGCCGTCATCGTGAAGGCAACAGTGACCTCATTTTCAAATTCGATGATTGTTACCTGATGATCGACAACGTCATTATCACAGTGGTAGACACAGCGTCCGTATGGTCCTTGTTTCAAAGCTAAGAGTAGGCTTTCGTCAGACATGTTATTGGAAACTGGAAGTTTCATCCAGATTGGTGCTTTGAGATATACCTTGGGAGCGTAATAAAGACAGGTATCTGCTTCCTTGCATCCATCTAAGCAATACCTAGGAGTGCTCTGCGGGGCTTCCGCAGTTTTGAAGTATGACAATTCTCCAAAAGAGGCGATTTTTTTCGCCTTGGATTTCACCAGCCAAAGCATCAGATCCATATCATGGCAGGATTTGGCTAGAATCATCGGGCTGGACAGGGCTTTGTTTCTCCAGTTACCTCTGACATAGCTGTGCGCCTGGTGCCAATAGGCCACGTTTTCATTGTGCTGTATCGACATCAGTCTGCCGATTTTCTGATCATCGAGCCATTGCTTGATCTGGGCAAAGAACGGTGTATATCTCAAAACGTGACCAATCATGATTTTCACATGGTGTTTTTCGGCAATTTCTGCTAACATGATGCAATCTTCGGGAGTAACCGCCATCGGTTTTTCCAAAAACACATGATATCCTTTTTCCATCGCCATGACAGCTGGTTCGACATGCATATTATCCTGAGTGCAGATAAAGCAGACTTCTGCCATTTTTTCCTGTGACAAAATTTCTTGAAAGTCATTGTATTGATGATCAGGTTTGATATTATGTTGAAAAGAAAAATAGAGTCTTCTTTCCGGATCGGGTTCAGCGACTCCGATAAATTTAATCTCATTCTGATGATGGAGCGAATATTCTCCATAAACACCGATACCTCTAGCTCCGGCACCAATCATGATTGCCTGAAACATACGATCACCCACTTAATATTTATTTTATCACAAAACAATTAAAATAATGACATCAGCAAAAAAAAACCAGGCATAATCGCCCGGTTCCTTCGTCTTTAAGGATTGACCCTGTTAGGACCACGGTAAAGGAACGTGACATCCCTAATCGATTCCTGTTCGAAAAAGCGCATGAGGAATCTAGTGAGTCCGTAGCCATAGCCTCCATGGGGGGGAACTCCGTATCGGAAAAAGTTCAGATAAAAATCAATTGATTCCAGACTTAGGCCTTTTTCAGTCGCCTGACGTTCGAGGACTTCGATGCGATGTTCTCTTTGCGCACCGGTTGTGATTTCGATGCCACGGTAGAGCAAATCAAAACTTTTGGTAAGTCCGTTTTCTCCGATCATATGGTAAAACGGCCTAGCTTCGAAAGGATAATCAATTACGAACACGTAATCGGATTTATATTCCTTTTTGGCATAAATACCAACCAATTCTTCTTCGCGTCTGTCAAAATCAAATTCTTTCTCACCTGTATAATGGTATTTCTCTTGAATGATTTTTTTAGCTTCGAAAAATGGAATTCTGGGAAAAGCCACGAGCGCATCGTCGATAGGTTTATTGAACAAGCTCTTGTATTCCTCATCGATTTCAGCTTTCAATTTTTTTACCACTGCCTTGCAGACGGCTTCTTCCATATCCATGACGTCATGATGGGAATCAATCCAGCTGATTTCGCAGTCGATGCTGGTGAACTCGGTTGCATGGTACGCGGTGTGGGAGTTTTCCGCACGGAAGGCGGGAGCGATTTCAAACACATTGTTAAATCCCGCAGCCATTGCCATCTGTTTGTAAAACTGAGGTGACTGTGCAAGGTAGACAGTCTTGCCAAAATAATCTAATTTGAACACTTCTGCGCCAGATTCAGAGGCGGTTCCAAGAATCTTAGGTGTATGGATCTCAATGAAGTTATGGGTTGTCCAATACTCTCTCATTGCCATTTCTGCCAATGTTTGGGCTTTGAATATTAAATAGTTCTTGTCCAAGCGCAAATCCAGAAAACGATTGTCAAGTCGCAATTCTTTGTTTGATTTATTAGTATAATCCAAGATATCGATGGGAAGTTCTTCCTGACTAAGGCTAGTGACGACAAAACTTGAAGGAATCAGTTCCATTCCCCTAAGTTTGACATTATCCCTTTCATAAAGGATTCCCTTAACCAAAACAGTGCTTTCCTTGGTCAGTTTGGATACAGTTTCGTTCATCTCTTTGAAGGCATCGGTTTTCTCGATAGTCACCTGGACTTTGCCTGAAGAATCGCGCAAGATGATGAATTGGACATATTGCAGGTCACGGATTTTATCGACAAATCCGTGCAATTCGATTTCTTGATTATAATATTTTGGTAATTCGTTAAAATAGATTTTCTTCATATCAACACGCTCCATCAATTCTTTAAGTATTATATCATATGCATTTGGCGAATTCAATTGTCAACTCGACAAATAGTTAAGATTAAAGAAAGCGGCAGATTAGCCGCTTTTGTTTATTCCGCTGTCGGTTTATGTACGACTACTTGCGGGAAAGGAATCTCGATATTGTTCGCATCAAGAATCTCTTTGATTCTTTGCCTGGTCAATCGTTCGACACCGTAATGTTTCTCTGTCATGGTTTTCACGATTACACGCAGGTTTACACTGCTGCTTCCTAATTCGATCACACCTAAAACCTGAGGTTCATCTATGATTTCAGCAATTTCATTCTTGAGTTTTGGAAGTTCGGTTTTCAATACCGCAATGGTTTTTTCAATATCTTCCTTGTAGGCAATGCCAAAATCGATGATTGCCGTGGAAGGATTTCTTGAAAAATTTGTGACTGGAGAAGCAGAGCCGTTGGGAAGTATTTTAACTTCGCCTTTCCAGTTGCGGATTTTGGTCGTCTTCAATCCGATATCGGTGACTTCTCCCTTGAATCCGTCGACCTCAATTATATCTCCGACATCGAAATGCTGCTCGAATATGATAAAAAACCCGCTGATTAGATCATTGATGAATTTTTGCGCTCCAAGCCCTATTACCAATCCAGCTATACCAAGACCCGCCAAAGCAGGAAGAACATTCACTCCCCAAAGCGATAGAGCAATCAGAATCGCGATGATCCCGACCACGTATTTGATGATACTTTGGGTAACCTTGGCGATGGTTTTCTTGCGTTTTTGGGTCGGACCTTGCTTAGTGCCAACGCGCAAGAAAGCAAGCTTGGATACTTTGGTGATTGCAAGATAAACAAACATAATCACAACCGTGCCAATGAAGGCTCCGATATTGGTGACAAATATGGTTTCTATGTCAGCGAGAAAATTAGTTGTGAACACTGAAAAATCAAATTCCCACAAAAATAGGATTCCAACAAGCGAACAGAAAAAAAGAACCAAATCCGCTAAATAAATCAGCAGAATTTTCCATTGTTTAATATTTTCTTGAAATTTTTTAACAAATTTCCTCTGAATAAGAAACAAAAACACTAACAAAGCCACAATCAACACCGTTAGGATGTAATTGACCCAAATAGGCAAATTGAATATGGTTAAAGTCACATTTATCACTCCTTAAACTATCATTGTAATTATAGCATAATTGCATCCAATTGGCATGCCTATCGATAAAATCATGCAGGAATTCATTTTCGCGATCGACTCAATTCGCTCATTTGAGCAAGAATCTTGACAGAATATGGGCAGATGCTATAATAAATCTATTAAGATAAATAAATATAATTAATCATTTTCCATACTCAACCAAAGTAGAAAATCTTTACTTGTTTTGATTTATGGGAATGCTTGAAACCATTATCGTATTGATAATGGAATTTTTATGAAATATTTATAAGGAGCTGAAAAAATGCAGAAAAATTATTACAGTAATTTTATCAAACTTCTGGGAAAAGAAGATAAAGACCAAACGCTTTTTTTTGTTCTCGATTTGCTTGAAAAAGGAATCCTTTCCATTGAAGAAGTGTATTCTACTTTGCTTTCTCCATCGTTAATAAACTTCGCCTGCGATCTTGACGATCAGGAGATTTGCATCTGGAAAGAGCACACCAGAACCTCAATCATACGGACAATTCTCGAAGCGACATACACTTATGTCGTAAAAAGAAAACCTGAGGTCAAATCAAAAAACAAGAAAATCATCATTGTCTGCCCCCAGGAAGAATACCACGAGATTGGAGCCATCATGGTTTCCAATTACTTTTCTATGGCGGGATTTGATGCCCAGTATATCGGCGCCAATACCCCTAAAAGTGATATTTTATCCGCCGTGAAAGCCCTGAAACCGGATTATATCGCCTTAAGCGTAACCAATTACTATAATCTGGTCATAACCAAAAAAATCACAGATTCGATAAAAAGCGACTTCCCCAATGTCAAGATTATCATCGGTGGACAGGCCTTCAGACAAAAAGGCGCCTTGGACAATGTCGTATATGACTACCACATTGATACTATCGAAGAGATCTTCACTCTGGCCGGGGCGGTGTTAAAATGAAACTAGCCTTTTCTATTGCCAAACGTTTTCTGCTTTCAGGCAAACTGCAGACATTAGTAATTATTTTGGGAATTGCAGTCGGAGTATCGGTTCAAGTATTTATCGGTTCTCTGATCTCTGGTCTGCAAAACAGCCTGGTCGACAAGACCATTGGTTCAGCTTCGCAGATTACTGTAAAACCTACAGATAATACGTTATATATCAACGATTATGAACAAAAAATTGCCACAATCGAAACCGTAAGCAATAAAATCATTGCAGTCACTCCGACTTTGAATGCCAATGGTTCATTCGTAATATCAAGTCAAAATGAGCCGACTTATCTTCGTGGAATGGATTTTGCGAGCGCCAATGGCATTTACGGTTTCCAAGAAAAACTAACTGAAGGATCAATTCCTGACCAGTCAGGTGAAATTGCGCTTGGAATCGGTCTAAAGGAAGTCTTGAACTTGAACGTAGGCGACACTATCACTTTTGAATCACCCTCAATCGGTTCAACTTCATTGCAAATAGTTGGGTTTTTTGACTTCAACGTACTAGCTGTGAATAAAACCTGGGCGATTACCACATTATCGACAATGCAGGCTATCCTTGGAATCGGAAATCAGGTAAGTCAAATTGAAATGCAATTAAGTGACGTCTTTCTCGCAGAGGAAATTGATTTGCTAATCATGTCAGCGCTAAACGATGACACTCTTGCTTCGGAAAACTGGATCCAGCAAAACGCCGAATTATTGAGTGGTCTGCAAGGACAAAGCATCTCGAGCCTGATGATCCAAATCTTCGTCATGGTGTCAGTAGTTTTAGGTATCTCTTCTGTTTTGGCGATAACGGTATTGCAAAAATCAAAACAAATCGGGATTTTGAAAGCAATGGGGATCAAGAACAAGGACGCAAGTCTTGTGTTTTTGTTCGAAGGTCTGATCTTAGGAATCTTTGGTGCAATCGGTGGAGTGCTTTTAGGATTGGGACTATCTGTAATGTTCACCACTTTCGCAATCGGAGCCGACGGCAATCCTGTTATTCCACTCTTTATTGATTATGGCTTTATCGGTCTTTCAGCCATGATTGCCGTGCTGGCAGCTACGTTTGCTTCATTGATACCAGCTCGAAAGTCGTCAAAATTAAGCGTAATCGAGGTGATCAGAAATGCCTAACAACATTGTGGAACTCTCTAAAATTAATAAAATCTATGGAGAAAAAACTAAATTCCCGACTCAGGTTCTATTTGACATTGATCTTGCATTTGAAACGGGCTCTTTTAATTCAATCATTGGCCAGTCAGGTTCTGGAAAAAGCACTTTGTTAAACATTTTGGGGACATTGGATTATCCATCAAGCGGAAAAGTCTTTATCGGAGGCGAAGAAACTTCACAACTCAGCCGGACCGCTTTGGCAAAGCTTAGAAACAATACAATCGGTTTTATTTTTCAATTTCATTATTTATTACCTGAATTCACCGCCTTGGAGAACGTATTGATGCCATATCGAATATCCAAACAACCACTTACTCAAGAAGCAATGGCAAAAGCCGAAGAATTGTTGGAACTTGTGAGCCTAACAAAATTCAAAAACAATCTGGCGGTTAACTTGAGTGGCGGTCAACAACAACGGGTTGCGATTGCGAGAAGTCTGATGAACAATCCCAAAATCGTTTTGGCCGATGAACCAACCGGTAATCTCGACAGCGATTCCACAGAACAGGTTTATGAATTGTTACGGAAGATAAACAAACTATATAACACCACATTCATTATCATCACTCATGACAGACACATTGCAGAAAAAGCAGACAGAATCATTGAAATAAAAGATGGCAAGATTAATATGGACATTGTCAAAACCATTCAATAACTACGTAGATTTATCAACGACTCGGGAAGAAATTTCCGGTCGTTTTTCTAAAAAAAACACTTCTCTAAAATGAAGTGTCTTATTTTCTGATGGTCGAGATGATGGGATTCGAACCCACGACCTCTTAGTCCCGAACCAAGCGCGCTACCAAACTGCGCCACATCTCGACCTGGCGGAAGAGGTGGGATTCGAACCCACGCGCCCTTGCGGACGACT
>Ga0268276_1001568_pt1 | contig 21947 bp, 23 predicted proteins | sample saktaG_4_FD_190145 | JGI IMG/M metagenome (GOLD analysis project Ga0268276, IMG submission 190145) | Saline water microbial communities from Sakinaw Lake, British Columbia, Canada - sak_2010_1_5_45m | ecosystem: Environmental > Aquatic > Non-marine Saline and Alkaline > Saline ... | reverse complement strand
AAATGAGCGCTACAAATGGTCCACCGTCCAGGCTTACTACGCTATGTTCCATGCAGCCAGGGCTCTTGTTTACTCAAAAGGTTACCGGGAGAAGAGTCATTACTGTTTAGCAGTAGCTTTAAGAGCTCTATTCGTTGATGAAGGCAAAATGGACGCTCAGTCAGTTCGTGACCTGCTTAATGCTATGAATCTTCGTGAATCAGCCGATTATGATGCGGAGTTCTCACAATCTGGAGCTAAAGCAGTTATTGAATCGGCAGATAAGTTTATACTAAAAGCGATTGAAATCTTAGGTATTAATGAGTCAAGTTGACCCAGTATCGGAACCTGGAAAGCATTGAAAAACGATATACAATAGCATCACTACGAGGGGGCATCTTGTGGGTTTCAGCCCCATAAGGTTCTGCCTTAATATTTTTCTATCTCCGCTAGCAATTTATCATATTTAAGCTGACACCCGGCCCAGCTTCGGGGGAAGGGTGGCAGAAGGCCGGGCAAGCCGCCTCCGGGGATTTGAATGGAGCCAGCGGTGCGAGTCGAACGCACGACCGGCTGTTTACGAATTACAAGGAAAGTATAGCAGAAGATGATTTACGATGAAAGACCGTGATTTTTGATTTATCTGAAAATGTTATTTTACGATCAATTATCTTTATGATGGCGGATGGTTAATAATGGTTCGTTAGCAAAATGTTAGCAAAAACATAACGGGAGAATGAATATAAAATTTGCAAAATGATTTTTATACAAATCTGGCTAATAATAAACAACTATTGACAACTGTCAACAAAGAATATAACATAATATGTAACTCATCTACCATGTGTGGAAGGAGTACTTAAGTCGCCTCACAAAGGCGGCTTTTGCATTTTTTGATAGTATTCATCCCGTTCCTTTATCATTTTCTCGCGCACAGAACTGATATCAGTACGAAAGCCTGTCACTAATATTATGACTCGAGGACGCTTGCGCATAATTACCACGTAATCTAATTGCTCAAGCCAAATCAAGATCGACGTCTCCCTTTTCCTGGTATTTTCCCAAACCGATATACTTGAATCTGTCGAATGCTCAATCAGAGAGCGAATCCATGATATGCGCTCACATCTCCTGAAATCTGGGACCTTCTCATGCGTCCCGGGGTCTTCCCTCTGAATAATATGCCAAAACGCTGCTTCCTTACCATTTTGAATGCGTTTATCGAAATCTAAAGGATACGCTTGAAAAGAGGGCACTGATTGTTTGAAATCATGCTCAAAGATGGAATAGACGTCGGCCAGGAAACGGTCCCAGTCGCCACCATATGCACTATAATGAAGTTCCTCAGGTAACCATGCCGGACGCTTGCACATACCTATTTTTCGGACGCATTCCACAGGAATAAATTGACTTTGTTTTCCCGAAGGAGAGTCGTTTTTGTGAGCTCATAACCGGAGAGTTTTTTCATATGTTCAATTAGATTTACTTTGGCTGGGCTAGCAGAGAGTCCACGGTTAGCATATGAAATGATGCCCACAAGTAAGTCGGTAATCTGCAGAACCTCTATTTCGTTCGAACGGACGGCTTGTACTCTTCCGATAATTTGTCTCTGAAAATCATATATATTGTTACACAGCACATCATGAAGTTTGTTGATTTTTACAGCACTGCGAGTGTCCTTAATATCAAGATAAATACGATAGCAGTCATAAGGATTAAGGATCACCTTTAACAAATCGAAATACATTTTGTAATACCAGGTATCGTGATCTTGGCCAAACTGCTTATGATCAAGCAGCGATTTATCCGGGACTACAAGCGCACGGAAATGAAGATCCACATTACTAAAAAAGTAATCTAATAGATCCTTGTAGAAATCCAGCTTAGCCGGGGATACTTTAATCCATTTGGATTCAAATTTGGGAGGCATGTTGTGGCGCTTTTTAATATCGCGGATATCAACTGCTATTAGACGTGATTTTTCCGCTGGACACCAAACGGCGCCTAGCACCATGACGGGCTGGCCGTCACGCTCAAGATGACAACTTTCATCACAATAGACGTTATATGTTACTACCATTGAATAGTCATCCCTCGCGAAATACGAACTATTGTAATTATACATTGGTATTAATCTTAAGTGAATAGAACCTTTTCCAACAGAGATCTAATCGAAGTCCACATCTTTGCACTATTTCGTGTGAGCTGTTCATGTAGTATAATGCCGCCAAGGATACCTGAAGTTTAAATACAAAGCTTTAGGGTTATGGAAGGCATGCTGAGCACATATGGTGGATAAACTTAAGGGAATTAATAGGACTTTTGGGGAAGTAGCGCATTGGCTGAAGAATTGAAGTCACTTCAGAATTATATAAACGCCATTGAGAAAAAACTGGCGCTGGGTGATGCGACCGAACACACCCACCGTTCGGCGCTAGAAACGCTGGCTGAGAGCCTAGAAACAGGAATCACCGCCACCAACGAGCCGAAACATATCGATTGCGGTGCCCCTGACTTCATCCTCAGGAAAGACTCAGCAACCATTGGCTATATTGAGGCCAAGGATATCGGCAAGAACCTCGATGACGAGGAGAAATCGGAGCAGCTAAAACGCTACCGCGATTCACTCAGTAACCTTATCCTGACCGATTACCTTGAGTTCCGCTGGTATGTGGATGGCGAGCGCCAGCTTTCAGCACGCCTCGGTACAGCCTCAAAAGAAGGCCGCATTAAGCGGGACAAAGAAGGCATTCAGACTGTGATCGAGATCCTTAATAATTTTCTAGTACATAGGGCTGAGGGTGTGGGTACACCCAGGGAGCTAGCCCAGCGCATGGCTCGGCAGGCGCACCTGATTCGCAATCTCATCATTAAAGCCTTTGAGAAGGAACCGGAAAAAGGCAGCTTGCATAGTCAACTTGCCGCTTTTCGAGAAAACCTCATCCCTGACCTGTCGGTCGAGTATTTTGCCGACATGTATGCGCAGACCCTTGCCTATGGCTTGTTTGCCGCCCGATGTAGTGCTCCTGAAAATAAGGATTTTACCCGCCGGAATGCCGCATATCTATTGTCGAAAACCAATCCTTTCCTGCGTAAGCTATTTAACCAAATTGCGGGACCTGACCTTGACGAGCGCATATCATGGCTGGTTGACGATTTATCTCAGTTACTGGCTCAAGCCGACATGGAGAGCATACTTAAAGACTTCGGACACCGTTCCGGCAAAGAAGACCCGGTGGTACACTTCTACGAGACCTTCCTAAAAGCCTACGATCCGAAGATACGGGATATGCGCGGCGTTTATTATACGCCGGAACCGGTGGTCTCTTATATAGTGCGCTCCATTGACCACCTGCTCAAAGACCGCTTCAACAAGCCGCAAGGGCTAGCCGATGAGAAAACGCTCATCTTGGATCCTGCAGTGGGCACAGCCACATTCCTTTACAAGGTAATAAGTGAAATTTACCAGGCTACCACTGGCAAAGGCCAGAAAGGTCTGTGGAATAACTATGTGGCAGAAAAGCTACTGTCCCGCATCTTTGGCTTTGAACTACTAATGGCTCCATATGCGATCGCCCACCTCAAGCTGGAACTATTGCTTAAGGAAACAGGCTATGATTTCAAGGGTGAGCAGCGCCTGGGCATATACCTGACAAATACATTGGAAGAGGAGGCCAAACACTCAGAGACGCTCTTCGCCCAGTGGATAAGCGAAGAAGCCAATGCCGCTGCCAGAGTGAAGAAGGATGCGCCGATAATGGTTGTCCTGGGCAATCCGCCTTACGCTGTAAGTTCAACCAATAAAAGTGAATATATCGAACGACTTATGGAACGCTACAAAGCGGCGGTTCGCAGCGAACGGAATATCCAACCCCTCTCAGATGACTATATAAAGTTCATTCGCTTTGCACACGAAAGGATTGAACGTACTGGGCACGGCATCATTGGAATGATTACCAATAATTCTTATCTTACAGGGCTTATCCATCGAGGGATGCGCGAGGAATTGTTGAAATCCTTCTCTGAGATTTATGTTTTAAATTTGCATGGAAGTTCGATACTTGATTATATGGCACCTGATGGAAGCAGAGATGAAAACGTGTTCGACATTAGACAGGGAGTGGCAATAATATTACTTGTGAAATGGCTGAACTATAAAGGCGCTACGCAAATTTATCATTCTGATCTACTTGGACCGCGTGAAAGTAAATATAGAACGCTAACTGAATCAGATATTATAACGACATCTTGGACATTAATTGAGCCAAATAGTCCATTCTATTTCTTCGTTCCTGGAGGGTCAGAATTCAGGCAAGAGTATGATGCATACTCGGGACTAACAGACATATTCCAAATCTATTCCAGCGGAATCAAGACGCACCGTGATCATTTCGTCATTGATTATAGCGCTTCCATCCTAAAAGAACGGATAGCCAGCTTTAGGGATACCACAAGGACTGACGAATGGGTAACAGAGAGCTTTAAATTAGAAGGCACAAATAGCTGGTATATTGCGGATGCCCGAAAAACAATCCGTGATGACAAGGATTGGGAAAAGGCATTTACTAGGTGTTTGTATCGCCCTTTTGATATTCGGCCCATCTTTTACCACAAAGCTGTAATTGAACGCCCCCGCCCTGAAGTCATGCACCATATGCTAGCAGGGAAAAATTTAGCATTGATATCCATGCGACAAGTTGCCCTACACGAACCATATTCCCACTTTGGAGTTACCCAATTAATAGCGGATAATCGTGCCTTCTACAGTAATAGAGGCATCCAATGCTTGTTCCCCCTTTACCTATACCCCACTGAGGGCGAAATGCAGTTTGGGAGTGAACACCGCCAGGCTAATCTGAAATCGAAGTTCATCAAAGTCATTTCGGAGAAGCTGGGGCTGAAGTTCAATGGGGACGGCAATGGAGACCTCAAAAAGACATTTGGCCCTGAGGACATATTCAATTACGCTTATGCCATTTTCCACTCACCCACCTACCGCACTCGCTATGCTGAATACCTCAAGATAGACTTCCCACGCCTGCCGATCACCTCGGATAAAGAGCTTTTCAAGGAACTGGTAGGGAAGGGCACTGAATTGGTCGCACTGCACCTGATGGAATCTTCCCTATTGAATAAACTCTCTACCCGGTATCCCATAGACGGTTCTGACACCGTGGAAAAGGTGAGCTACGATGAAAGTAGCCAACGGGTATACATTAATAAAACACAGTATTTTGAGGGTGTGCCGCTGGAGGTCTGGAATTTCCATATAGGCGGTTACCAGGTCTGCCAGAAGTGGATCAAGGACCGCAAAGACAGGACGCTGACCTATGATGAGCAGAATCATTATCAGAAGATAATGGTAGCTCTTAAAGAGACCAGCCGCCTGATGGAAGAGATAGACACATTAATTACTAAGTGGCCAATTGCGTGATGGTTAAATAATAATGTGGGAAACATTAGTTACTGTTCTAATTAAGTTGCCTGATTGGTTTATCAAATTAGCTGACAGGCCAATAATAAGAATGAAAGTTAATCGCCTTGAATATGAATTCCACAAATATGACGATGACGTAATATTCGTGATTACACCATGTCCTAGTAGATATCGACTTAAAATGGGAATCTCCAATACCGGAAATGTAACAACAATCGAGGAACTTAAATTAATAATATGTGAAGAAATACTATCGTCTAATGAATTTGAGCCATTAAAGTTAGAACGGGGCGACTACAAGGTGATAAATACCATCTTTCCTGTTGATGAAAACCGGGCTTTCGCCGGAGGAAATTACGAAATACAAGCGATATATGCTTTCAATAAGCTGTGCAAAACCAAAGGACAATTCCCGATTGTAGGTGAACAATAGGAGACTGAAGGGGTGTTGAGGAATTGTTTTTTTAATTTGGGAAACAAATCGGGCAACGGCCTGGTCGGAGGAGTAGGCCGCCCGGGCGGCGGCGGACGAACGGGAGGAGGAGGGAGGCGGCTGACCGGGCCGCCTCTTTCCTTTGGGGCATCAGCCCAGCCTCGTTGAAGTGTAGGGTTTCGGGGTGATCAGGACGCCGGGGATAATTTTAACGCCGGAGTGGTGCCTTGCCTTAATCTTCTTCATGTCCGGGCAGCACAGGTCACGCGGCACCGCGTCCTCGTCGATGATCTGGTAATCGTAACTCACGAGCACGGAAGTGGCGCTCATATTGCCCCTGATAGTCCGGCCGGGCGGCCGGGCGATAAGCGCCTCAGGCTGCGGCAAAGGTGCTAAGGGAATTGGCTCGAACACTTCGCCGGTCTGCGCGCATTCCGTGGCGCGGGCCACATTAGCCTGCATTTGCTGTATCTGCAAAGCATCAGCCGCCTTGTGCTGAGCCGCGAATTCATCCGCCTGCAGTTTGAGAAGCGCCTCGGCCTCGGCCTTCTTTTTCCGGTAATAGGCCAGCACCGCGGAGTCGAGCCTGCTGACCGCCAGCAGGACCCGGCTCTGCACCGGTTTGTACCGGTCGTCCACAGCTTTGGCGCCGTCCAGGTGAGGCTGCTTATCCGCTTTGCGGGCGGACTCAAGGGCATTGGCGATGTTTTTACCGATCCCCAGCAGATCGCTCATGTTCTTGAGCTGAGCGTCGTCCTCGATAACGACAGACTCGATCACCCAGGGGAAGAATTCAGACTCGGCCCGTTTGACAAGCGATGCCAATCCGCTCATTTCTTGGCCTCGGGCTGCCATTTCCCGCACTCCTGACACTTGAAGGCGGCGAACGGCTTGCCGTTGTCCTTGCGTGTGCCTGTCACCCATTCGAGGGTATCGCTGCCGCAGCCGATGCAGGTGCCGGTCGTAGCAGCCGCGGGAACTTTGGGGGCAACAGAGGGAACGGCCGGGGCGGCGACGGCGGCCCTGGCGCCGACGGCCGCCATGGATTTGGACGGCGGAGGGACCGAGCCGGTGACGTAAGCCATGACCTGCTCCAGATCAGCGGTGACCTGGGCGAGGGTATCGCCGAAGATGTTGAAGCGGACGGACATCTCATCCTCGGCCTTAACGCCGGTGACTTCGATGTGGAAGCGGGAACCATTGTTTGCCATATAGTTACTCCTTAAAGTTTATTTGTGCCGGCCAACAAAGCCGACCGGCGGGCCGCCTGGCTAAAAGGGAAGCTCATCGCTAACGTCGGGGACAGGCCATTTGCGCATGATGCGCTCAAGGGTAGGATCGTCAAGGTGAATGGTGAAGGAATAAAAGCCGTGCGTGACAATGATATGAACGCCATCATCAACGTTGGCCTCAATGACAGCGTCAAGGCCGGGGCAGATATGGGAATGATGGATGGACTGGGAGAGAATAGCCGTAACAGGATTAGGCACTAAAGCAACCTCCTCTGTTTATTAAGCTGCAAGCGCCTCGACCTGAGCGCCTGCAGCAGGGCACGCCTGCGGATCAAGCCCAGGGGGCAATAGCAGGTCCGGGAGCATAACTGTTTGCATGGTTTGGACCTGCCGCAGATGCCTTTGAGCTTCATCCGAATCACCTCCAAATAACTTTTTATTTATTACCTTTACTTTTTTCTTAGCGGAGCCGTACCCCGGCCAGCCGTTGGTTTACCACGTGTGCAGGGGGTAAAAATAAAAAAAGTCACTGGACGAACGATGAAGGACGAGCGGCGACTTAATAAATGAGACTTTTTTTATTTTTAGGCTTCAGCCCCTGCCCCTTGCGCGACGAGGCGGCCGGTGTAAAATATTTCTTCGAAAAAAGTAAAGTAAAAATACCTTGTGTGCGTTCCCTTCCCGGCGGCTTTCTTTGGTTCTTTCTTTGCCGCCTGCTGAACAAAGAAAGAACAGGCACGCGCAGTCCAACCGGCGGGATAAGATAAAGCGGAGATAAAGCAAGGCGGGGGCGGGGAGGGGAAGGAAGAGAAAGGCGGGAGGGGTGGGGCGTACCCCGAGGCGCTACCATCGCCACTGCGCCCGATGATTACCCGCGCAGGGCGCCCTTATTACCGGCGGGGGCACGATAAGGTGGCAGGGGATAGCACGCAAAAAAGATGTCCGAGCGGAGCGGAGCGCAATGGTATACCGATGGAAGCTTTACCATAATTTGCAGGTATACCTTTGCGGCGAAGTGAAGCGAGTAACCGATATTGAATACCGCACCATGAAATGCTCTTTGCCTGCGGAGGAGGCCCCTGTACGCCCAGCCTACTCAGCGCTCCCGCTCGCGGAATGTCCCGGCCCCCGCACGCCTGGCCCGCCCGCCGCCCCTGCTTGCGTAATGTCCCGAGCCGTTGCGCTCCTTCACCCCTGCGCACGGCGGCCCGAGCTTGCGAGGGCGGGGCATGGAGCGGACACCTGCGGCGGTTCGGGCGGGCGGTGCGCTCCTGCCGGGACATGGAGCGGGCTCCTGCGCAGTAAGGGCGGGCGTGCCCCCCTATGCCGGAGCGCAGGCAAAGTGTATTTCAGGCAAGGGCGTGCTTTCCGCTGTGTTTCTATACGCCGTGCATGGGGCGGGGGGAGATAAAGAGCGCCCTCCGTTCTCCCGTACTCTTGGAACCTGATCAAAAACTCACGATATAGCGCGGCTGTAAGCTTGAAGCCGGGAGACCGTTTTTCACCAGGGAAAAGAAGATCATGATAAGCAGGCAACGGTCATAAGAAAACAGGGATGACGGCACCGGGGGCAGGGCTTTGCGGGGGAACAGCTGAAACAATGGGATAACCGGGGATTGCCGGGGGAAGGAGGGGGTAGTACGCGTCACGGCGCCGGCACGGCCTGGAACGCTGCGGAAGGCGGTACACCGCTCCGCCCGGTTCACGGCGCCGGAGAATGAGGAGGCGGTACGCTGTGCGGCGTCCTTCGGGGCGGGGCGTGGGATCGGGGGCGTTACCCTGGCGGGGGTACCCTGCGGGCGGCCGGCAAGGGGCTGGAGGGGGGGATGGCGGACGGCCGTGCTCCCGCGGGGCCTACTCAGCTTCACGGCGCACCGCTACGCTTCGCGGGGGTGGGCGGGGCGGGGGGATAGGGGGACTACGTGCTCCCGTGTGGCCTACCGGGCTTCGCGGCGCTCCGGGCCGTGCGGACCCGCACGGCTCCGAAGGGGTGTACGTCGCCCAGCTCCGCGGGGGTGTACTTCGCAACGCTCCGCTGAGCGCGGGGCATAGGTACTTCGCAGCGCTCCGCGGTCCGGGGATATGTACGCGCGGCGGCGGACAGGGGGGACGGGTGGGGCGGGGCGGGGGTCTGTACGCTTCGCAGATTCACGGATGTCGGCTTTCTGCTTAGCAGGACGGGGCAATATTTGGGGACACGCAAAGCTGCGGTCACTCCTTTACTATGTTTGCCGGGTTTATGATAACGGGGAGCGTGCACACTTCAGATGCGCACATCTTGACCCCCCATGAACCTTTTAACATTAGTTAAATCATTATTCATATTATGTATGTATAAGGGCAAGGGGGATGGCGAGTAAACAGGCAGTCGCCGGACAACTGTATGTCATCGTGAAGATGCGACATAAACCGATAGAACCGGTGGATATTGCGGGGATAGAATGCCGGTGGAGGTAAATAATTATGAAAAAAGGCTTAGTTTTCATAGAATGGCTCGACAGCATTGGCACGGAGAGATGGGAATACCTCGACGAGATGGAGCCGATGCTGCCCGGCATATGCTATGCGGCCGGGTTCATAATCGAGGACAACAGCGACTACAAAACAATAGCGCTTGCGGTCACCGACACCCAGGTGCTGGGCCGGATGACAATCCCGGCTGGCTGCATTAAAAGCATCAAGAACCTGGCTATTTCAGCTAAGCATTGACAGCCGTATGGATAAGATATAACCTTGTAGCCGTAGACGATAGCAAACGATAGTCGTCAATATCAAAAACGAAGGTGCGCGGAGGTGAAGTTTGGCACAGCAAATTAAGGCAGGCAAGGAATACACTCTTGTCGCGCAGATCATGCAGGTTGCGGACATATTCTTTAAGGTGAGGGAGCGGGAACTCCTGCCCCATAACCTGTCGGCCACGGCCGCGGAGATCCTCTTCCTGGTAGACGCCATGGGCGAGGAGGTGACCCCAGCCAGGATAACCCGCATGATGATGCGGGAACCTCATTCCGTATCCGGCATCCTCAAGCGCATGGAAACACATGGCCTGATCAAGAGGGCCAAGAACATGGAGCGCAAGAATCTCATTCGCGTCACCCTGACCGCCAAGGGGGAAACTGCGCTCAAGAAAGCCATGAAACTGGAAGGCACAACGCACATCCTTTCGAGGCTGACCACGACGCAGCAGAAACAGCTCAAGGAAACGCTGACGGCACTAAAAGAGGCGGGAATTAAAGAACTGCGACTTAGCCCCAAAGCGCTACCCTGGCCTTAAGGCTTTTAGACTGACTTAATGACTATGGATATAGCCGATTTGATAGCGTAGAAAAATGCCTTTTGAATCTTTTATCCCATATATGGCGATAGCGGTATTCGGCACCGTTATGCAGGCAGTTACCGCCTGCGAATGGATCACAATCAAGTGGAAAGCCGCTAATATCACTAACCATGATCTGCAGAGAGCCTTGCGAGCAGCCTATGAAGACGCTCTAAGTGCAATTAATTTCGCTTTCCGCCAGAGGGCGGGACTGTTAGACAAATTAGGTAAAAACCGACTACATAAAGAGATAACCACCAGCTTCAACGATCAGTTTCTTAATCCCTTCATCACAGAGAAAAAGCTGAGCACTGAGGAGATCAAGTCTCTTGCATTGAACTGTTCAAGCTACTGTAAACTACTAGCCTCCTCCGCTGATATGGTTCTTCCTCTAACGGAGGTTTCTGAGGTCACTATCGAAGATTTATTGCTTACTGGCCGGGACCTTAAGGGAGCTGAGGATTTATTGAAGCTCAATATGACAGCCACCGCAGAATTAATTGAAAGAATCCGCCTTATCGAAGATATACCTACTCTCTTTTGTGATCTTTTAGCCTACAAAGGATTACTGCTCGGAGCCATTGTCTTCTTCTTCAATGAACGCATTAAGAGTGACGAGCGTGTGCGCAGCATTCTCATGCACTCCGAACTACAGCGGATCAGGGAGGAAAACGACCGCCAGCACCATAAACAGATCGGATTATTGGAAGATACACTGAAATTGCAGATGCATAGCTTCAACATTTGTCTCACGCCCTTTATGGATAACTTGAAGGAGGTACAAAGCAGCCTGGATAGGGTGGAGGCGACCCTTGAGCAGAATACCAAATACCTTCATCGTATCTATGACATACTATGCCAGGATAGGGGTGTTAGCGAAAAGGATCGCAAACATCTACAAGCAGGATTAAGCACAACCTTCAACCTTCACGATAAATACGAATTCGATGAGTCCAGTCCCATAGGATATGGTTCAGTGGCAGTTGTATATAGAGCAGTCCATAAAGGGCTTCATAAGGTGCGCGCTCTAAAAGTGCTCAAGCCTGAACATAAAAATAATCCTGAGGTCGTGGAAAGATTCCTGCGCGAAGCAATGGTTTTAGGCAGCTTAAACCAGCCGGGTATAGTCAAGATATACGATTCAGGCGGAGGCGGGCCTAATCTGGAATTCTACCTGGAGATGGAATATGTAGAAGGTACGACCCTGCGCAATTTCATTGAAACACAGCCATTCAACATAGATAGGGTTCTTAGACTAATCAGGCAACTTGGCACGGCAGTGCAGAAAATACATGAGGCAGGTATTATCCACCGCGACCTCAATCCGCGAAACATTATGGTGACTAAAGCCGGCGACCTCAAGGTGATGGACTTCGGCGTTGCCAAGATCGTTGGAATTGAGGGACTTACTCGTGACGGTCAGGTGGTAGGCACACATGACTACATGGCACCGGAACAGGCGCGCAGTCAACGCGTAGATGAGAGAGCGGATATTTACTCCATCGGCGTGATTATCTATGAACTATGTACAAAACATATGCCTTCTACACCGCTGCTCCCCATTAGACAGTACCAGATTGGGGTGCCGCAATGGCTGGAAGACATTGTCGCAAAGTGTCTGGCGCAGGATAGAAATAAGCGCTATATCAGCGCAGCAGATATACTGCTTGCTTTCGATGTCAGTAATACAGGTAACCCGCCTATAGCCACGAATCCTGAGGAAGAGACGCAGGTTGCGGGACGTCGAGCAATTCCTGATAGAGTAACGGGAAAGACAGTAGTAAGTAGTGACGCAGCGGCGCACGTAGCCAGGTCTGTGAATGTAGTTGAGGCAGAGAGCACCGATCTCATTGATCCGATCGCTAAACCTATAATAACGAAAACGCCTGTCAACCATAAAGCCTGGGTGTGGATATCAGTCATTTTCGTTGTTTTACTTGTAAGTATATTTGCGATCGTAGGCTATGATAATATTTATGGATTTTTAACATCCGCTAATAAGGGTGGATACATAGAAGAACTTGCTAATGACAATAGATCGATAGCACTAAATCCAGAGGAAGCCCAAGCTTACCGCGATCCCGAATTAATTATTAATAAGCAAGGGGATTGGGATAAAGTCATTGCTGACTTCACAAAAAAAATAGAGCAAAATCCGAAGGATGCGAATGCTTACCTAAGCCGAGGTAACGCCTATTATTACAAGATGGAATATGACAAAGCCATCGCCGATTTCACTAAGGCCATAGAGTTGGATCCGAAGTTTGCATGGGCTTACGACAACCGCGGTAATACCTATATCCGTAAAAGTGACGTCGACAAAGCCATTGCCGATTTCACTAAGGCCATAGAACTGGATCCAAAACATGCCAGCGCTTACAACAATCGCGGAACGGCGTATGCCCGTAAAATGGAATACGACAAAGCCATTGCTGATTACACCAAGGCTATAGAGTTGTTCCCGAAGTATACAATTGCCTACAAGAACCGGGGCGATACCTATAGCGATAAAGGTAACTATGAGAAAGCTATAGCTGATTTCACCAAGGTGATAGAGATCGACCCCAAGGATGTGACTGCTTACAATTTGCGCGCTACGGCATATGGCGGCAATTCGGAATATGACAAAGCCATCGCCGATTTAACTACGGCCATAGAGTTGGATCCGACGTACATAGATGCTTATATGAACCGTGCTATGGCTTATTCTGATATACGTGAATACGATAAGGCCATAGCTGATAATACCAAGGTTATCGGGATTGCCCCCAAGTATGCCGGAGCTTACAACAACCGTGGCATCAGTTATACCAATAAAGGTGAATACGATAAGGCCATAGCTGATTTAACAATAACCATAGAGCTGGATCCAAAGAATGCTTTGCCTTACAATAACCGCGGGAGCGTGTATGATGCCCAGATGGAATATGACAAAGCCATTGCCGATTTCACTACGGCCATAAAGGTGGACCCGAGGTATAAGGGGGCTTACAAAAACCGCGGTATCGCATATGCTCATAAAGGTGAAAACGATAAGGCCATAGCTGATTTCACCAAGGCGCTGGAGATCGACCCCAAGGATGTATTAGTGTACCTCTTACGCGGGGATGTATATCGGATAATAGGTGATAACCTCAAAGCCATGGTTGATTATCAGAAGGCGAAGGATTTAGGATGGAAGTGAAACCTTGAACCCCGATGATTTAGATAGGGATTACTGGTTGATATAGCTAACCAGTCACTAATGGCTTATGTTAATTTGAGCGTCCAGGAGAACCTCCATATGTCTTTCCAGCACAGCCTGCTTTTGCTCTACGGCGGTAATACGGGCGCTTAGGATAAAGAACAGGACCAAAACCAATATGAGGGTTATGACCTGTAGAACGATGCCTGCTATTTGAAGGGCGGAAAGCGTTTTCTTATTCATGACAGCCGTATTATAACGAATCACAGGGCGCAAAGCTCGAGGGTGTGGCAGTAGACGCCAGAACGGAACTCAAAAATATAACCGCTTACGCGGTAGCTTGATGCCTGGTTTGCGATATCGTCAGTTATATTCACAACATCCCACAACTCTACGCCACAGTGCGGAGCAACGGTGATCAGCGCACGCTTGCCGTCCAGGCGGGCTTTTGCGAGTTGGGCGGTGGCCACGGCGGCGGCGATGGCGGCGGTGGGGATGGCGGGGTTGTGGTGGGCGTCCATGCGCTCGCCGACCAGGTCAACGTCGGCCTGGGTGATGGCGGACCCTGACACCTGGGCGCCGGTGGCATCAGAGCCCACGACATAAGTGCGATTGACGTCCGGGGCCTCCACGGCGTAGACCGCCGCGAGGATAACATGAAAGAAATTATTAACGGAGGGTGAGCCGAAAGACAACAACGATGCGATACCAGTTGCGGTGATGTGATCCTGAGAGACTAACGGCGTACCAAAGACGGCGGTGATGGTGATGGAGGTGGGGGTGATGGCCTGGTCCGGGATTAGAGCAGCCGTTCCGAAAGCTATCGTCGGGGCTATTCCGGCCGCTGTGATATGCAGGTCCAGCCAGGGTTCGCCTACGGCCGTCGAGCTTGCGATGGCGGACGGCGTGAGGAACTGCTCCTGCATCAAGATAGGCGCACCGAGGACCATGGCGGAGGCGATGCCGGGTGGGATGATGTTAATGCCTAATCTTGGCGTGCCGAAGGCCAGGGCGGGGTCGATGGGGGTGGGGGTGATAGTCTGATCATATTCCAGCTCCGGCGTTCCGAAAGACACCGTTGGGGCTATTCCGGACGGCGCAAGACGACCGATCTGCAAGATGCCCGCCGTTCCGTAGACCGTCGTTGAGATTATTCCGGCCGCCGTGATATGCAAATCCAGCCAGGGTTCGCCTACTTCCGATGTGGAGGTGATAGCGAAAAGGGTGATAGTGAAGTCGAGCTGCGGCGAGCCGCAGGCGGCGCTGCCGGTGATACTGTTTGGGGCGAGGATTTTCCCCTGGCTAACATCTGTTGAGCCGAAGATAGCGCCGCTGGCGATGCTTCCGGGCAAGAGGTAGATGGTTAATTTGGGCGAGCCGTAGGCGGCGCTGCTGGCTATGCCGGACGGCAGCAGGGAAGTATCCGGGTAGATGTAGGCCATATAGCAATAGCCGGTAGATTGATAATAAAACCAAGTTTGGCTCTTTTCAAACCAGTAACTCCCTGAAACCACGGAAAAATAAACATATGCCCGCAGGGCATCGATTTCGTCCTGAGTTAAAGATCCGGTGTAAGTAACGTAGTTCCAACCATTGGTGGCGGATGCGGAAGCCAATTCCGTCGTACCTGTATATATTTTGATAGTACAGGATGCAGTGCCGCCATAATCACCTGGGGATAGGGCGATATAAAATGAGCCGACTATTTTTTTAACGGCAGCGTTGGGGGTAAAAGTTTCGACAGATACAAGATCAGAGCCGGTTACGGGGGCGGTAGATGCAGGATTGCTTATAAGAGAAACATAATCGGCGGTATCAAGAGTTGATTCGTCAATGAGGGCATAATGGGATGAGCCAGAGCTGCAACTAAGACTACAAGTTACATCGCCATCAGGCCGTAATATAGCCATTTAAGGTGTCCAATATAAATCGAAAGGCGCTTTTTCAAAAGGAATATTATAATCGTCATAATAACCGTGACCTGGCGGGCAAACAAAATTGATTTTATTATCATAGATATAAATACGCAAAGGCTTGCCAAAACCGGATGTGGGCCACACTTTTGTTTGCACGGCAGAACCGTCAACCACGGGCGGGTGCAGGCCGAGGCGGATACATTTGAATAATATGAGATAGTAAAACTCAAAATCTATTGATTTAGGATCGACAGCGCAGGATAAGCTCCCCCACAGTGCTTTGCAGGGCGGGATATCTTTATAACCTTTACAGCCATCACATTCACCGTGCGCAGTACAGTGGTCACGAATAAACTGCATACACATAGAATCATTGAGCGCTGCAATATCGGTATGGCCTTCCATGCCGTAAGACCAGAAAACCTTGTAGAAGGCATTAAAATCTTTGGCCGATTTCTCACCTTGAATGGCCTTGAATTTATCCCATGCGGAACGTAGCGCCAGAAGTTTATCGATATCTGACTGCTCCATGACTTCCTCCTGTTTATAGGGCGAAGATTTTATTTGCGCCGCTATCCCAGGTGATGGTGATATCGCCGCCGTTGGGGGTGCAGGGCAGGCCAGTAGCGGTATCGATACAGGCGATAAGCTGGGAAGTGCTGGCGGTGCCGCTATCGCGGTAGATGATGATATACTCGAACTGGTCGCCGGTCACACCGGTGATGGTGATGTCATCGGCGTCGAATACACCGCCCGTGGTGGTCTTGTTGGCGAGGTTGCCGGAAGTGCCGACACGGGCGCCGGCAGGGATATCATCAAGGAAGTCATGAGCGGCCAGGTCCAGAGTATAATCGGCTCCATCGACCAGTACGACCTTGATATTGTCGTCCAGCATGTCGATGTCCTTATCGAGGAAGGCCTTTTTAGCTTTTGCGTAGAGCGCTGATGCCATATTATTATTCTCCTTTTATTCCCGGATAATCCGGGGCTATATCGCTTAATATACATGTGCCATTCTCGCAGACGGCATACTTCACCGGGCAGCTCGACTGGCCGATGGAGATGCCATAGCGATAGCTGACAATGCAACCGCATACGGCGATGAAGGCTACGCAAAACCAGACGAATAAATCTTTCATTTTCACTCCTTTGCGGGCGCACCTAAAGGTACGCCCCTACGCTTGCGAACAGGTTTAACGGCGAAATTGCATTCGGCATCAGCCTCGGGCAAGGTCAGGTTATTGACCAGGGGCAAATGCACAACAGCACCATCCTGGATACAGTTGCCTTCCAGATCCCAGCGGGTATCACAGGAATAGCAGACAGATGACAGCTGCCTGCGTCCGGATGGCGAAACAAAGCCGGTGATAGTGGTGGTGCCGCCACATACCGGACAACGTGTAAACGGGGCGAGGAGGCGGGAGGCGGGGGGTTTCTCGACAAACAGCGGCGCATATCTGCTTTTCATCATTATTCCGTACAATTAGATTGCTTCGCTTCGCTCGCAATGACAGGCATAAATATCATGGAAACCTCAAATAATAGGACGCGGCATCGGCGGCCTGGGGATACACGATATAGCCGGTAAGGCCGACGAAGTAGATAACATCCGGCACAAGGGCAAGAAGCTGACGAAGCACCACAGCGGCATTCTCGCCGGTGTGGACCTCAAAGCGGGGATAAGTGCCCGTGATATCGGCGCTACGGGATACGTAAGACAGGCTGCCGCCAACGGCCTGCACAACCTTTTCGATGATCTCGTACAGAGTGGTGACGTCGCCGGCCTCATTCCAGAACACCGGCCGATTGAAAGAGTAGCGCTGCAGCAGGCCCCAGGCGTCCGTGCAACCGATGATCAGGTGGGCGTTCCCGGGTGACCGGGCGTAAGATATCCGCTCGACGTAATACTTACCGGAAGTGGAGTACAGGTCGGAGGTGGCACGATAGCCTATGGAGAGTGTGACCTGTGCGCCCCGCTTGAGTTTACCCACGGCTGACGCCGCACCACCGCCGATGCTGTTATAAGTGCCCTGGGAATTGTCCAGGGTAACCTCTAAAGACGATGGCAACATAGGCTTGACGGTTTCCTTGACCGCGATGATCTGCGCTGCGGTGACGGCGTAATCCGTGCCGGCGCCGGCACCCGCTGCGGGCGGGGCCCAAGATCCGGGCAGAGCGGACCGCCAGACCTGGTTGGGCGCTGCGGCATAAAGATAAGTTCCATCACAGGCCAGAGCCAGACCATAGGTCGCGGGTGTATCCAGCGGCCATGCCCGCGACCAGTCGCTGTCTTTAAATAGCGTCCCAGGGCGGAGCCGGTAAAACCACGGCTTATTATCCTTGGCGAAGCTGAAAACCGCCCCGAGCGAAGCGTGATAAGTGACATAGGGGTCGTCGACGCCGAGGTTATCGGCGGCCTGCTGCTGCATAACGGAGCTGACCTGCTCATAATAGGTGGGGACATAGCGGCCGGGACGGCCGGTTTGGAACATGCGCAGGTGCATGGCTGCGCTGAAATCGACGCGTGCCCTGTAAGAATTGATGAACTCCCAACCGGACCAGGTACCGACAGAATATGATCCGCCGTCGCCGTAGACGCCCCTCGCTAAACGGATATACGAGCCGTCAAGCAGGAGGGCGAGTATATTCCAGTCACCGTTGTAATAAAGAGCGAGGGCTGAGACGGCATGATCGCCGCCGATCTGCCCGAGGCCGGTGGACCAGCTCCCGCCGGTGCGCCGCTGGATATACAGGGAAGTCGGGTCGTTGAAGTCCGAGGCGTGGACCACGGCGAGGTCGCCGTTGGGCTTGAAGGCAGCAGCGCAGCCGCGTTCACAGGGGCGAGTATTCATCATAGCCGTCCACGCGCCGAAGGAAGCGCCGCTGTCCGTGCTTTTCTTGTAATAGAGGTAAACGCCGTCATCGCAGAAGGCAATAACCTCAGTTCCTGAAGCGGCAAGGCCGACCGGCGAGCCGGTGCCGCCTCCCCATGAGGACCAAGATGTCCAGGTGGATGATCCGGACGGGGAAGTGACCCGCTGGTAATAGATGGTGGCGCCTGCCCGGACGCGGCAGACGGAGCCGTCGGCGGGGATGGCGAGGGCGTGCTTACCGACAGCCGTTGTGTCGGTGCTCAATGTTAACCGCTCCCAATTGTAATCACTCCACTGCAGGGCTTCAGCGGCCACGGCGGCCGGGTGACCGTAAGAGGCAATCTCCACCTTAACCAGCGGCCTGCGGGCGGCCTTTTTCTGCTCGGCAGTAAGGGCGGCTGAGAGCGTTCTCATAACAAATTAAACTCATCCGGCACGGCGTCTACTTTTACGGCAGGGACACGCCCTCGCAACCCGCATCAGCGGACTTAAATAAGATCAGCGAGCGGTAAACCGTGCGGTCGCATACATTGAAATGCGCCGCGATCTCCCGTATCAACCAGCCCTGTTTGCGCAGCTTGAACATCTCGACAGCGCGGGAAAACATACGCATATCCGCCTTGCCATAGGGCCTGTCTTCCGGACAGCGGGGCAAAGGGCACTCAAGACACGACGGGAACAAATTACAGCCGCGGTCCCGGTGAACTACAGCCAGTGGGTCATTGGCTTTACGCAAGGTTCCGCCTCCTTTAATTTGTGGAGGCAGCGGCGCGGCGGGGATTAGATTGCCGCGTCGCTGCGCTCCTCGCAATGACAAGTACGCATTCGATTAAAGTAACTTCACGTAGTCCCAGCCGACCTGGGTAGGGGTGAAAGCGCCGCCGCCGTAGATCGACCAGTCCACGGTCTTGCCGCTGAGCTGGGCGAGGCCGTCCTGGGCGTTGTAGAGCTCGTTGAAATAGGATACGAGGTTGCGCAGATCCTCGAAGGTCTTGTCGCTGCAGGTGAGATTATTGGCCTTCTCGTAGTCCTTTTTCAGCTTGAGCATATAGGCGTGATAATTGTTGGCCTCGGCGGGGGTGGGGGGCTTGGGAAGCTTCGTCTGATATTTGAAGGCCTCGCTGAAAAGCTCGACGGTCTTATCAATGAGGCGTTTCGCTTCGCATATGCGCTTCTCCCGCGGCACCTCCCGCAGGTCGAAATGGCTGGCGATGGGATAGAAATAGAATGCCCGGCTGATGGGGGTTACTTCCTGGACATCCTTACGGCAGGATTCCTCGGCGGACCCGACCGCGGCGTCGAGATCGAAGGGCACATAGTTGTCAACCGGCGCAGCCGGGATTACGGGCGCAACAACCGGCTGCGGGGCTGCTACGCTCTCAGCTTTTGGGGATGCTTCGCTTGTGATAGCGGCGATCTTGGGGGCAGCTTTGACTTTCTCCTTGTCGATCTGGCCCTGCACGATAGTGTAGATGATGCCGACCAGGACAACAGCAGCCGGACCGATCACATCAACCAAGAACTGGCCGACCGTCTGAGCCTTGGCCGGGTCGGTGATGAACAGGCCCAGGGAACCGGCGATAATGGTTAGCAAAGTTACAATAATCTTCTTGTAACCGTCCAGGGGGGTGGTTTCCATTTCTCTTTCTCCTTCGGGCGCACCTGAAGGTACGCCCCTACAGTTTTTTTATATAAGCACGCACAGGGCAACGGGGATTTGCCGGCCTGCTGCACGGTAATGATCTGCCAGATGGCGGGCGGCCAGGATGATCAGCTCCGGGTCTGCATGACAACGGACGCCCTGGTCACCCCAACGGCTGAGTAACAGAGTGCAATGTTCGAGCATTTCGAGATCAACGGCCTTGCTTGGAGTGTGGTGCGGAAGCTGCCATGTCGAAGTATCGTACTCGTCCTCGCGGATAGCATAAGCGGTGATGGGCAGGCCGTCCTTAAACAGCTTCGGATCCTCAGACGCCTGCTCTTTCAGCTTCGGTTTTGCAGGTTTTCGTTGTCCGGATCCCGACAAAGTATTTTTACGGACCATAAATTTACTCCTCTGCGATTAATGCACCGGTGACAAGTTTCTTGGGCGTATAGGATTTGACATATTGGAGCTGATCATAAAAAGCCTCAAAGGCCGCTTTCGCCCAATAGTTGTAGTCCTTGTTGACCTTCTGGCCGCCGGTATTGGCAAGATTAACCTGATACTGCGCCTGTGAACTGACGGCGAAGGCAACTGCGCCCATAGCGATGATATGGTCGTGCACAGTGGGTATGGTCGAAGCTGTGCTGAGAGTATGCTTTTTCAACCAATAGATATTGCACTCAACACCATCGCCGACATAGCCATCCTGAAACGTGAGTACATCGCCCCATACCTTGAAGCGACGGGACGGGTACGGTTCTTCATCGATGGGATGCTCCACTTTCAAAACGTCAATGCGGTCGGTGAGCGTGGATATGTCAACCGTGTTGCCCTGGTCGACAGTAACAATAGTCGCGTCGAGCTGCGTCAAAGGACAATACTCAGAATAGACGAGGACGGCCTTTTCGATGGCCCGGTCGATTTCGTCATTTGTCCAGCGATAATTGCCGGCGTCCTCGTCTTTGAGATCACGGCGAACGCTGACCCGCATTGTCGTTAAAGTAATCATTTCCTGATCACCTGCCTATCATTCGAGTATCCGGGCGGGACCGGTGCCGGGCCGGCCCCGCCCACTATTTAGAGGAGGCTACTTAAAGGGCAGTCACTCCTTTAAGCCGAGAGAACTATGACGTTGGACAAGTTAAAGGCGATTTCGGTAGCGCTGAGAGCCACACCGATAACAGTTTTCACGTCATTAGTAGTGGTGGGTGCGGTTTCCGTCACCATGCCGCTGGAACTGCCTTCAGCAAGGTAGATGAGAGCGCCGGGAGTTGCGCCGGTATAGCCTTTGACTACACAGACGAGCGCCACGGGTATAACGTCACCGCTGACGCCACCTTTCAGGGCTACGACCTGGGGATTGATTACACTGCCAGCGGTGGCCAGCGCACGTTTCCAGCCGGTGGAATAGCCGAGTATGTCACCCTCAACACAGGTTCCCGCCAGGGTAACGGTAGCGGCCGCCGGGCCGGGGCCGCAAATTACGCTGCGGCCGACTTGGGGATCTGCAAAACTCATGTAATTACTCCTTAAAACTCAATCCGTGAGATATCGTTATGCGATGCCTATCAGGGCGGCGGCCTTGATGTTGGAAAACAAGGCCATGCTGACATACCACTTGATACGGGTGCGGCTGGCATCCTTGGTTTCCATGTCGCCGATCTTGACGATCTGGAGGCCTCCGGGGCCAGTCAGACCGCAAACGCCGTCCTCACCGAAGGAGATTGCGTAGATGGTGGAGCTGGCGCCGCCCGTGTAAGCGGTTTCGAGTGAGCTGCTGACCGTGTGGACGTCCTTGACGAAGTCGCTCACGCCGATCGGGATGCCGTTGTAGAGCTCAACGAACATGCCGAGCTTTTTGTCGTCATGCTCCAGGTTGTTGCCGGCCGCCCTGGCGAGAGCGTTGATCTTTCTGCGGGACCGCCTGCTCAT
>Ga0268276_1001567_pt1 | contig 21949 bp, 21 predicted proteins | sample saktaG_4_FD_190145 | JGI IMG/M metagenome (GOLD analysis project Ga0268276, IMG submission 190145) | Saline water microbial communities from Sakinaw Lake, British Columbia, Canada - sak_2010_1_5_45m | ecosystem: Environmental > Aquatic > Non-marine Saline and Alkaline > Saline ... | reverse complement strand
TCACTTGCACTAAAGAATCAGCGGTATTAGTAGCATCAAGTGAGCCGCCCATACCCGTTTCTAAAACCACAAAATCTACCTGTTTGCGCTTAAAATATAGGAAGGCTACTGCGGTGTAAATCTCAAAAAAAGTAAGCGGCCCATATTTTGAGCAATGATTATATTTATTAATTGCTGGTTTTAATTCTCCAACCAAAGAAGATAATGCTTTTTGAGAAATCATTCCTTCATAATCACAAGAGATCCTCCTACGCTTAGAAACAAAGGGCCTAAGGATTCTGATTCTTTCCCTGAAATCACTTAAATGTGGGGAGGTATACAGCCCGACGCAGAACCCCGCCTCCCTTAAGATATAAGCAATAAAAGCGCAGGTCGATCCTTTTCCTTTTGAGCCTGCGACATGGATAACACGCAAAAATTCCTGGGGGTTGTCTATTGAAATAAGAAAATTTCCAATACGCTCAAGCTTAAGTGTTTTTTTATAAGAAAAACTGGTGTTTTTTTCGTAGTTAACGAGGGAGTTTAAATATCTTAAAACTTGCGGGTAGGACATACATTAGTGCTTAAAATGTCGCAGGCCTGTTATGACCATGGCAATTTTATATTTATCGCAGGCAGCAATAATTTCTTTGTCAGCGATAGAGCCTCCGGGCTGAATTATTGCCCCGGCTCCGGCTTTATGCGCCCAGATGATCGCATCTGGCTTAGGGAAGAATGCGTCTGAAGCCAGACAGCAATCTCGATTAATTTTACCGGATTTATTCTTTGCGATCATTACCGAATCTACGCGGGAGGACTGCCCTGCACCAATACCCACAGTCTTAGTGCCTCGAGTTAAAACTATAGCATTAGATTTTACATGCTTGGCAACCGACCACCCAAAAATTAAGCTTTGCATCTCGGCCTTGCTCGGCTTCTTCTTGGTCACTACCTTCAGATTATTTTCATCCAAAGTTAGGATGTCTTTATCTTGCAAAAGCATGCCGCCGCTGACGCGTTTAAACTCCGGCTCATCAATTAGGCTTAAATCTTTTAATTCAAGCAGGCGTAAATTTTTCTTTTCTTTAAATAATTTTACTGCCTCATTTTCAAAACCGGGAGCGATAATACATTCTAGAAAACCACTTTTAGCTATTAATTTTGCGGTTTTTAAATCCATTTTTCTGTTTAATGCTACAATACCGCCAAATGCCGAAAGCTTATCAGAGTTCCAGGCATTTAAAAATGCCTTACTCAGCTCTTTACTTTCGGATACTCCGCAGGGATTATTGTGTTTCACGATGACGGCGGCCGGATCCTGAAATTCCCTAACCAATTCAACTGCAGCATTAAGATCAAGAATATTGTTAAAAGAAAGTTCCTTGCCTTGTAGTTGCTTTAAATTAATCAGGCCGGCAAATTTACTTTTTTCTTTATAGATTGCTGCTTTTTGATGCGGATTTTCACCGTAACGTAAATCTTGTATTTTCTCAAAATTTAAAACCAGTTTTTTAGGAAAACCTAACAGCTGAGGCTTAAGGCCTGAGCCGTGTTTGTTTAAATACTCATATATTATTGCATCATATTGGCTGGTATGGCCATAAACCTCAATACCTAATCGGCGCATTAAATCTTCGCCCAAAGCACCGTTATTCTTTTTTAATTCGCTAATTACTTCTGAATAACGAGCAGGGTTACAAATTACTGCTACAGATTCATAGTTTTTAGCAGCGCTGCGCAGCATAGCAGGGCCACCGATATCAATATTCTCAATGATTTTTTTAAGGCCTACCCCGGGCTTATTCGTAGTTTCTTGAAAAGGATACAGATTAACTACGACCATATCAATCAGCCCAATACTATGCTCGCCTAAGGTGCGCATATGTTCTGGGTTTTCTCGAAGGCTAAGGATACCTGCGTGAATTTTAGGATGCAGGGTTTTTACTCTTCCGTTGAGTATTTCAGGAAATCCCGTATACGTTGAGACCTCGGTTACATCGATATTATTTTGACGCAGAAGTTTTGCCGTGCCGCCCGTAGAAATAATCTCTACGCCAAGATTCTTTAATTCTTGGGCTAATTCTATAATACCGGTTTTATCTGATAAGCTGATAAGCGCTCGTTTGATCTTAATCATTATTTGTTAAAACGGAAATTAACCAAATCCGCATCCTGCATAACATATTCTTTTTGCTCAAGGCGCATCTTGCCTGCCTGCTTAGCGCCATTCTCACCGCCGCAAGAAATAAAATCGGCAAAACTTATGATTTCCGCACGAATAAAGCCTTGTTGGATATCGGAATGGATTGCTCCCGCCGCCTCCCAAGCAGTAGTGCCTTTTTTGACTAACCAAGCACGATTTTCTTTATCTCCAACTGTAAGAAAATTTATAAATCCGCTCTCCCTCAAAACCCTAGCCAGTAAAATACCCATATCTTCTAATTCTTCTTTAATTATTACAACTACCGGCTTAAGGGTAAGCAAACCATACCCGGAGATAATTTCTTTTTCTTGATCAGTTAATCCAATAGTAGAAATAAAATCTTCTTTTTCTAAAACTGACTTCATCTTATCTAATACTATCTTTTCATTATCTGGCGGAGATTTAGCAAGGCGGTTATCTAGGAAATCCAAGTCATGAAGAATTAAATCCATCTTGGCATCTATAGGGATAATTATAACATCTGCTTCAGCTGCCGCATCCTGGCCCGCTAATTCTATCTGAGGATAGGTTTTTTTCTTGGCCTTAACCAGCTTATCCGCCTGATCCAGCTTATCGTTTTTAACATTATGCTTTCCCAAAACAGCTTCCGGTATTGCAAAAGCGCTTATTTTCATAGATAGTCTCTTTAAGTAGGCTAATTAGTAATTAATAAAAGATTACTCCAGGTAGGTATAAATCTTGCCTTTATAATTGCGCAATACATATTTACCCTTGGCCTGGGAAAGAATATAATTTGGCCCCACAGGGATTTTCCCGCCGCCGCCTGGGCCGTCGATAACATAGGTTGGAACAGCATAGCCGGAGGTGTGCCCGCGTAATTTTTCAATAATATTTATCCCGACAGCCACAGGGGTACGGAAATGCTGCGTGCCCCTGACCGGGTCACACTGATAAATATAATACGGCCTTACTCTTATCTGCAGAAGGTCATGCACAAGGCGCCTCATGATAAATGGCCGGTCATTAATGCCCTTAAGGAGCACTGACTGGCTACCTAAAGGCATGCCTCCTTCGGAGAGCATATCGCAGGCATTCTTGCAACGCTTGGTAATTTCCTTAGGATGATTAAAGTGAATGCTCAACCAAATAGGTGAATATTTTTTCAACATATTTACCAGATTTTCAGTAATACGCTGCGGCAAGGTTACCGGAACACGCGTGCCTATCCTTAATAATTCAACATGCGATATATCGCGGATTTTTGCAATTAAGGATTCTAATATCCCATCTTCCAGGGTAAGCGGGTCGCCTCCTGAAATCAACACGTCTCTTATCTTTCGGTTGGCTTTAATATATTCTATTGCCGCGTCAAATTTACCTTCAGGGTTTGTTTCTTTTTCTTCATGGTCACCCACTAAACGCCGACGAGTACAATGCCGGCAATACATCGCGCAATGCTCTGTAGCCAATAACAAAACCCTATCCGGGTATCGGTGCACTAAATGCGGCGCCGGAGAATCGCGGTCTTCGGCGCAAGGATCGGCCATTTCATGAGGAGAAACGGAAAATTCATAGTTAACCGGAACAGACTGCCTTCTTATGGGGCAATCCGGATCCTCAGCATCAATCAAACTTGCCCAATAAGGAGTAATTGCCATTGCCAACCTGCCTTTGGCTTTATCGATTCCTTTTTCCTCTTCTGCGGTCAATTTGATAATTTGCGTTAATTCTTCTTTGTTGCGTATCCTGTGCTTGAGCTGCCAATGCCAATCCTCCCAATCTAGCGGATTAACATCTTTATAGAGGGAAATCTGCTGATAATCGCGTGAACGCTTTGGCGGCTTTGGAATCGACGGAATTTCAATCTGCGTTTTCTGATTTTCTAAGCTTACAGGATTATTCAATTTAAGCCTTATTCCTTTCTGAGGCACTTATTAGTATAGCCTCAATAAGATCTTCGTATTTCATCCCCGCAGCATATGCCATTATGGGAAAATTAGATTCTTTAGGATCTAATCCCGGTAAAGGATTTATCTCTAAAACGTAAGGTACATTAAATTTATCCAGACGGATATCGGTGCGCGAAATATCTAAACAGCCCACGGCCCGATGCGTACGCAAAGCTACCTCTTTTACTTTTTCCTCTGTTTCTTTATCCAGCCTTGCCGGACAATAAAATTCAGGGACTAAGCCTAATTCGCTATTACCCTGGAACTCTTTCATTTTCCAGGAATAAAAATACTCCCCGCTTTTTTTACAATTAGAAAAATCTATTTCTAAAATCGGTAACACCCGGGTTTTCCCGTTCTCTAAAATACCTACCGTCAGCTCTTTGCCCTCGATAAATTCCTCAACCAAAGCCTCCTGGCGATAAACATCTAAACATTCTCTGACCTTTTTAAAAAGATCGTCTTTATTGCCAACCACATTGGTCTTATTTATGCCTTTTGCTGAGCCCTCGCAATTAGGTTTAACAATTAAAGGAAACTTGAGCTCCGGAGTTAACAATTCATCCCCTTTTGTAAAAAGCTGAAAGGCCGGAGTAGGAATATTTTCTGCTTTTAATATTTTCTTAGTCAGCGCCTTGTTTAACGCCAAGGCAAGAGAAAATGTGTCTGAACCGGTATAAGGTATATTTAAATAATCCAACACCGCAGGTACCTCGGATTCGCGAAAGCGGCCGTGTTTTCCTTCGGCGATATTAAATACTAGATCTACCCGGTTTTTTCTAAAATATGAAAATAAAGCCGGATATTCTACATCAATAGCATCCACAGAATGCCCTTTAGCTTTAAGAGCCAAGACAACAGAATTAATCGTTTCTTCCGAATCGCATTCCGAGAAATAATCCGCTGGTTTTAAAGGATCTTTCTTTTTAAGATTATAAGTCAAGGCGACTTTCACCCGGAACTTCCTTTCTTGGTTTCCTTAAAATCCCTTAAATAAGGGCTAAAGCTCATCAATCTAACCTGTTTCTTATAATTGCGTTGTTTAAAATCTTGCCCACCATCTGTTCATAGGTAATGCCGATATTTTTAGCTATTAGCATAAAAACATCTTCAGTAGATAAAGAAGGTAGCGGGTTTATCTCTAAGACATAAGGATTGCCGTCATTATCGACACGAAAATCTACTCTCCCAAAATCCCGGCACTCGACACTGCGATAAACCTTTAAAGCTAGCTCCTCAAGCTTATTCTTTAACTCCTGCGATATCTTAGCCGGGCAGATATATTCTAATCTATCAGAGGTAATCCGCGCAAAGGTATAGAATTTATCATTTAACTTTAATCTTCCGTCTATTTTTATCTGCACAACCGGCATAATTTCTGGATTTTCATTGCCCACAATAGCCACTGTAAATTCCTGGCCTGAGATAAATTCCTCAACTAAAGCCGGCTGCTTATAGGTTTTGGTAATGAAATCAACCTGCTTTTTAAGCTCTTCGGTATTTTCTACCCGCGAGCTTTCACTTAAGCCCTTAGATGAACCTTCAAAGCGCGGCTTAACAATTAATGGAAACTTACAATGGTCTTTGTTAATTAGGGCCTCGGCAGAGGAAACTTCAAAAAACTTAGGGGTGGGAATTTTCTCGGCGATAAAAATTTTTTTAGCCATAACTTTATCCAAAGTAAGCCCTAAAGTTAAAGCATCTGCTCCTACAAAAGGTATTTGCGCCATCTCAAGTAAAATAGGGACTTGGGATTCACGGTTTCTTCCGGTAGTTCCTTCAGAAATATTAAAAACAATGTCTACCCCCAGATTATCAATTTTCTCCAATAAATTTAAGGCATTGCCGATTTTTTTTATCTTAAAACCATTTGCGGCGATAGCATCCGCAATAACATTAATTGTTGAAGGAGCGTCAAATTCCGCATTAGCATCAAGAGGGTCTCCCTCTTTAAATTTATAATCTGTTTTTAAATCGTACGTTAAACCTACAGTTTTCATCTAATTTAACCCTAAAATTGCCCTACATAAAAAAATAAGGGCCCGGTTTAACTTTCTTCTGCCAGCGCCCTAGAGGAATCTATCCAATTTTTTCCAACTTAGTTTATTAACCTCCAAAAATTTATGCAAAATATTGTACCTATGTTCTTTTTTTACCACAATATATTGGCATTGTCAAGTATTTTTTGTTTAAAAAAGGGAGGGGTTATTTTTGCTTTTGTCGTCGGAGAATATTATTCCTGCGCCTTGAAGATCATCCATTAATTGCCTGAAGTTGGAGAAGGCGCAGCCCCTTATACCAAGGGAGTTGGCAGACTCTATTAATTCTTTCCGGTCATCAGTGTAGAATATCTCCTCTGGGCTAACTTTAAGCTCCTCTATAACTTTTTTGTAGATTTCTTTATCAGGTTTAATTAGCCCAAGCTCAAAAGAGAGAAAAACTTTATTAAAAACTCCGAACACCGGAAAATGCTTCTTTAAATATTCATAGTGCAGAATGTTTATGTTAGACAATAGGGCTGTTTTATAGTTAGCGCCTAAGGTATTAACCAGCCTGTAAACCAAACGATTCTTGGAACTTAAGAAAAATATATCATTCCATATCGGCGTAAATGAATTAAAGCTTAAGTTTAAATCCAGCATATCCTTAATTTGAAGATAAAAATCTTCCGGGGTAATTTTGCCTGCTTCAAAGGCAACAGTTACCTGCGAATCAAAAAAAAGATTATATATTTCAAGTGGTGTTTTTGAACAAAAAACCGATATTCTTGCCGCTGCCCTCTTGTGATCAAAATCTACCAGGACGCCCCCTAAATCAAACAGGATAACTTTTATTTCACTAGCCATCTGTTAATTTCCTTTATCCGTATTTTTCCTAAAAAGATCCAAGAACCTGTCTTCATATTCCTTATAAACATTCCACTTGTCTAACTCTACTTTTAACTCACTTGCCTTAGTTATATTTTCGCGGCTTTCTTCAAAAAGCTTTTCGATTTTTTCTTCTATGGAAACAGGCAATTTTGTAAGCTGGCTTAAGGTCTTCTTTATTAACTCCACCTCTTCCTCTCCGATAGGTGCGGATTGGCCTCCAGACCCAAGCTTTAAATATTCTAGTAGTTTATTAATTTCATTTTCCATTTCCTGAGCCTGTTCTATTAACGGCTGTAAATTTATTGGCATATCCAATATTCTCCCCAAAGCCTGCAATACTGCGGCTGATGCCTTGGGATTTTTAATCTGGATAGTATAAAGCGGAATGTCGCCGAGCAGACAAAATCCTCTCAACCCGGCTTTCTTAGCTAGCCCCAAAAATAAACCGTTCATTCCGCTAATTTGACCCTCCTGTAAAATATTAAAGTTAAATTTATTTAAGTTTTCTTTTATTTTCCGATCTGTGGCTGCAAACCAAACTGCCGATTTCTGTGTATGATCGGTTGCCTGAGGCATAGAAGCCAAACTCACAATTAACTCTGCGCCAAAGTCTTTAGCCAAGCCAATAATTATTTTTGCGTAACTATCTGCCTTGGATAAATCCGGCTGGGCATTGCTTAAGAAAATTATCAGGTCATGCCCGAAAATCTTCCCGGCAAAGTTATTTGCTCTACAAATATCGGCGCATCCGTTAATTCTTGCGGCGGAGGCAGAAGAGCCTCGTTTTGTGGCGGGATTTTTCCAATAATAAAATTTACCCTGAGGAAGAAGCGGTAATTCTAATATTCCCGACGAGATAACGCTGCCGGTAGAATAGAAAAATTCTCCCGTGGGAATTTGCGCAAACTCCTGCGCTTTTAATTCATTGATTAAATAATTCGCAGCAGTTACTGCTACCTCCCCCATACCCGGCCAGGCAACAATAAGATAAGGCGACTTCAGGCGAGGTTTTTTAGTAATGATTAAAGATTTCATTTTCTCTCCTCATGTTATGCATTGATCCTTACTAGCTTACGCTCATTAAATTTCGCACAGTAAGTGCGCACTCGCTAATCTATATGGCGAGGTACACTGGATAAAACCTTTAAGGTGCCCACACTTACTCGCTTATGCTCGTAAGTATTTCACACAGCGGTGTGTACTTACCAATCATATTTGGTAAGGTGCGCTGGATAAAACCTTTAAGGTGCCCACACTTACTCGCTTATGCTCGTAAGTATTTCGCTGGATAAAACCTTTAAGGTGCCCACACTTACTCGCTTACACTCGTAAGTATTTCGCTGGATAAAACCTTTAAGGTGCCCACACTTACTCGCTTACACTCGTAAGTATTTCGCTGGATAAAACCTTTAAGGTGCTCAAAATTTATATTTTTTTAAAAATTCTACTAGAACCCTTGCGCCGTTATACAAATTATCCAAAGATGCATATTCATCTACAATGTGCGCGCAGCCTTCTGTACCAAACCCGGTGGCGATTGCCGGTATATTAATTGCTTTAAAAAAAGTTATTACTGTTGCTCCTTCCGAACCGCAGATACGCGGCCTAATCTTTAAACTTCTGAAGGCAGAAACTAAGTTGCTCACTAAAGGATTGCGCGGATCAATGTAATACGGGTTTTGAATCCCCTGGATTTCAATTTTAAAATTATCGGTATGCTTAGTAATTGTTTTTCTTAAAAAACTCAGGAGCTCTTTCTCGGTCGAGCCGGGAAGAAACCTAAAGTCCAGCTCGAATTCACACCAGTCGCTAACTACATTTACCTTATCCCCGCCTTTTATCGTGCCGACATTTATCGTCGGCCCTTTAAGGTATCTATTTCTAAGATGCTCTTTATGCTGCTTTTTAAGTTCAACAATTACCTTAGCTGCTATATCGATAGCATTAATCCCTAACCAAGGATAGGCACCATGCGCTTTTTCCCCGAAAATTTTGACTTTAAGATGCATCAAGCCTTTTTGCGTAATTACAATTTCAAAATCATCTGCATCCAGAACGAGCGCGGCATCTGCTTTTAAAATTTTACGCTCTAGCAGGGGGATCAAGCCTAAACTTGAGCCGCTTTCTTCATCAGCAGTGGCAGCAAAAATTAAATTATAATCAAGCTTAATTCCATCTTCAATTATTGAATTAATCGCTTCTATAGAACTCGCCAGATTCCCTTTACAGTCTGTTGCGCCTAAACCATAAATTTTATCTCCGATAATTTTAGCGCAAAAAGGGCCGGTTTTCCAGTTTTCTCCAGCAGGGACAGTATCTAAATGTGGGGTAATCAGAAGGGATTTAGCATGTTTGGAGCCCTCGATAGTCGCAACGACATTTTCTCTTTTATCGCTAAAGGCGTATGTTTTAACCTTAAGGCCTAAACTCCTTAAATATGACCTGACAAAATCAGCAATCTTACTTTCATCAGAGCCGGGATTTTGCGAGTCTATGGAAATTAATTTCTGAATAGTTTTTATTAAACGTTTTCTATTGACCATTGAGCGGACAAATTTCGCATTTGGGATTCTGCTTACGGCAGTAATCCTTGCCAAGTTTTACTAAAAGCGCATGGTATTCATTAAATAGCTTTGCATCGATTTTAAGATTACGCATAAAGATATCCTGTACGCCAGAATAATTAGCGTCTTCTTTAATTAATCCATGCCGCAGAAGTATTCTTTTGGTATAGGCATCGACGACAAATATGGGTTTATTCAAAGCGTAGAGTAAAATAGAATCTGCGGTTTCTTGGCCAATGCCGTTTACCCCTAGCAATTGTTTGCGTAAAGTCGCCAAATCAACGGAAGAAATAGCTTTGAAGCTTCCGGCATAATTATCAAAGAAAAATTTAAGAAAACTTTTAATCCGGGCGGCTTTAATATTATAATATCCTGCACTTTTAATTAAACCAGCAAGCTTTTTTGGAGCCAGTTCATAAATTTTTTTAGCGTCTAAGAGTTTTTTCTCTTTAAGAGATGCTATCGCATTCTCTACATTTAACCAAGAGGTATTTTGAGTAAGGATTGAACCTACTATCACTTCAAAGGCACTATCAGCAGGCCACCAATATTGCTGGCCAAAAGCAGAATAAAGACGTCGAAAAATAAGGTTTAATTTACGTTTCATTCTTTAAGCTCCAAAGGATTAAAACCATAATAGGCAAAAAGAGCGTATACCGTGCCGGAAACCGACCCTGTATACCTGCCCTTGGGAGTCATCCAGCCATGGCCTGTATCCACATGTTCGGCGGTAGCATAAGGAAGGCAACCTTCCCCCTGGCCCGAAGGCGAAGAACTGGAGATAATCATATTTCCTAACTGACTTAAATACATCTGTGCTTTTTTCTTATAATAATTCGCTTTAGCCATATCGCCTTTTTGGGCATAAAAGTCACCCATAATCTTATAGGATACAATCATCTGCGCGGTCCACTCAGAAGATACCACCCCTCCTCTGGCTATATGGCGCTGCGGGGCAAAATCAAATCCTCTTATTTTAACAATCTGATTATTTGACCGTAGGAAATTTACCTCAATACTACAATTTTCTTCAACAAATTCCAGAATCTTATCCGGATCCATACCTAACTCTTGCAGCCTCTGCGGCCCGATAGCAGCAATCGACCATGCATAAGTATCTGTGGCGATAGTAGAATCGCCTTTACCGCGCTTAACCGGCAAATCCTGCCGGTCATAGGTATTCTCAAAAATCCAATTAATTGCCTTTTGCGCAGCTTGAGAATATATTTTCTCTCCCGTAACCTTGGCCAACATGTTTAAAAACGCATAGGCATCAAGATTGTGCTCCGTAGAATACCATTCAACTTGCGGCCCTCCGCGTAAACCGCCATCAGCTTCTTTATTTTGCAATTGAATAATCACAGAGGCAATACTTTTCGCCAACCCCAGATAACTATTATCTTGAGTTTTTTGCATGTACTGCATAATAGCAAGGCCTATCCAGATATTCGGACCGCTGTGCATTATAAACTCCGCTGGGCCTCCGTCATTAACATAATAGGCATTAAGAAACCACCCGTTTTCTCTTTTTGCGTCATGAGCAAAAAAGTCCAGGATTTTCTTTGCCCGGTCAAAATCTCCAAACCGCGTATAAGCCTGTATAAGCAAAGACAAATCATAAGTAAAAGACCAGTTGGCAATATCTTTATCTCCCTCAAAACTCATCACTAAACCGCTACGGTAGTTCTGATGAATTTTAAGCCATTGGTACATCTTGTCAAAATTAGCTTTTTGGAGTACTGCCTTTTTCTCATCCAATTGGGATAATTCTTTTACGGCAATATTCTCATTAATTAAAACATTGGCGAGCTCTTGCTCTAAAATAGACTTTTCTTTTGTTAAATCGGAAATCAAATCATTGAGTTGCTTAATCTGGGATAAATTACCGGTTTCTATTTTCCCTTTTTGAGATTCAATAGATTTAATGCGCTTTCCTAAAATTCTTAATTTTGACTGAAAATTCTGGCGTTCAACAATAAGCTCTTCTGCCCTTTGCCTAACTAACATTGAATCTCTTGATACAACGGATAACTTTTCTACGAGCAGCTTATTGCCTCTAGTTAACTTAAAGTTTATATAGCTATTGATACCCAGGACTAAAATTAAAGCCGCAACCAACGATAAGGCTACCGGAATGAAAAGTTTCCTAAACCAGACATAGCGCATTAATTGGCCATTTTGATTTGCGGATATTTGATCGTAATTTAAACCGATCAAATATTTACGCTTATCACCCAAAATATCCCTAATCCAAATAAAACTTGCCAATGCGGGAATAGGCTTTCTACTAATTGGAATATCAATTTCCAAAGACAGCTTAAACTTTTTTTCATTAAGAAGTTTAAGCAATTGAGGGTCGGGATTATTTATAGAAAGGCATATTCCGCCCCGGCTTAGGTCATTAGTAAACCCTTGCATCCAGTTTGAAAGAAAAACTTTTCCGTCTAAAGTTTCAAGGCGAAACTGCACCGGAAACACCGTATCAAGGCGCAGGTATTTTCTATTCTCTGGCGGCTTGTCTTTCTTATTTTTTAACCACATTTTTTCTCATCCATTTAAAATATTGTGAATTATATTCTATAACAAATAGCAGTTAATGCAATGTGAATTGTGAGAGTGGTTCCCTGCCTGCCGCTATACAAGTTTAAAACTATACCCGCATCTGCTGGTTTTCGCAACAGATGCCTGGCGATTAGCTACGCATCAAATTCTAGGTTTAAAAGCAAAGAGGTTAGAAAAATTTGCGAGGTCGGCAATGCCTTTTTCCTGACAGATAATTTTAAGCTTGGTAAAAACCTCCCAGCTCATCTCTACGTCGGACAAAGCCCGGTGCTGCTGCTTTGATTTAACTTCCAACTCCTGCGCAACAAACCAAAGCGCATAACGCGTAAGGCCGGGCATAAGCTTTCTAGCCATAGCGAGCACATCAAAAATAATAATATTATTAATTGCGGGTAAACCGATTAATTTAAGCTCATTATTTAAGAAATTCATGTCAAATTCTGCGTTATATGAGCAAAGGCAGCTGCTTTTAATGAAATTTAAAAATTTAGGCATTACCGTCTCTATGCGTGGGGCATCTTTTAACATCTCCGGAGTAATCTTATTCACGGCAAAGGCTCCCGGAGAAATCTCCCTGCCCGGATTGATCAACTCATCGAACACAGCTATTCTCTCTTTAGCCCTAACTCTTAAGGCAGCTAATTCAACTATGCGGTCACCTTCCTGCGGTTTTAGCCCGGTAGTCTCGGTATCAAATATAGTAATTTCTATTTCATCAATATGCTCAGGCATCTCTGGTCACAATATAAGCCGGAATTAATCGGGCCGGTTTATAGGAAAGTTTGGTTTTTCGTAAGTTCTCTAAACCCGAATCATCCATAATATTAATGTATTTATAGCCTTTAAGCTCTTGGCTAAATTTGCGAAAAATAAATTGCGCCAATCCCTTAATAGAAAGGTCGGTTATCTCATAAAGTATGCAAAAAGTATCATTATTTAATCTATAACCAAAACTAAATGCTTTGATTTTTTTATCCACCTTAACCACTATGCCTTCTAAATTTAACTGTTTATAATTAACTAAGGCTTCTTTGATTACTTTACGGCTGTCCTCAAGCATGCCGCAATAAATATTGTCGCTAGAGAAAGCTTTACGTTGTTTTATCCAGGAATTAAATAAACTTAGCAGATCAGGCACATCTATCGGTATCAGTTTTCGCCAATCAAAATCATAATGCTTGATAAAATAATTATAAGAAGCGCGCTGGGATTTATATTTATTCCCCATAAGGCCGGCTAAGTCATCTTTTAAGCAAAGATAATCCGGATATTTTTCATGGGCTAGATACCCTAAGGCACAATAATACTCCAGGTCATCCTGTTGAATATTTTCAATGCGCGAGATATCTTTATTCTTGTTAATCCTATCCATAATCGCAAAAGCCTCTCTTGCAACCTTAGGTTGTCGTTCTTTAGCTAGCGGAGGCAAGTACATAAATGAACCTATCTTATCTTGAAAAAATACACAGAGGCAATTTTCAATTATTTCCCACTTAATGTCATAGATAGAACGCCAGATGTAAATATTGGCAAAAGAAAATGCCGCTAATTCATGCGGAGATAAAGCTAGATGCCTGTCAAATAGTTTCTGATCTTTTAAGGTTAATTTCCGCAACTTCTCTTACCTCTTCATAGGCTTGGATAATCTGGGGGTTATTTTTAAGCATCTTCAGCGGCTGCGGAGAATTAAGATAATTGATTAAATAAACAATATAATCTTTGGCCTCTTGGCTGTTTATCTTTTCATAAACATATGGGCAATTTAAATCAACGGTCAAAAGCACCTTGCCTTTACGTAAATTAATTAAAAATGGGTACAATTGACATTCAAACGGCCGCATATCATAAATCTTGCATTTATTATCCGCGATACCTAAATACGGACAAACAAAACCGTCGCCGCTTAGGTTGCCTACGGGTTGAATGCGCCGGTTAACAGAAATCGAGGCAATGGGAATGTCTTTTTTATCCAACAGCTCCTGGATCTCTTCGTCTAGAAGGCACGGGCTCCAGGCGGAATCTGCTTCTTTAAACCGGCAGCAGCCTTGACATTTAATGCAAAACCCTAAAGGTATAAATTGCTTGATCATTTAACAATACTCCCGAGTTTTAATTTTCTTTCCGGGCTAATTATCGTGATTATGCTTTCATCCGAGCCGGCTAAAATCATACCCTGGCTTTCTATTCCGCGTAAAACTACCGGGTCTAAATTATCTACCAAGACAACCTGTTTGCCCAGAAGTTCTTCTTTCGCATAAAAAGCCTTAATTCCCGCGACTACCTGTTTTTGCCGATCGCCTAAATCCAGCTTTAAAATTAATAATTTATCCGCGTTCGGGTGATCATTAACTTCTTTTATCTCCGCTATCCTTAATTCTAATTTTTTAAAATCATCAATTGAAGCCATTTTCTAACCTCCTTGCCCGCAATGATAGCGCCGCGTAAACGTACGGTGCCTAAAATTTTAGTTCCGCGTAAAATTCAATCTGGTAGGCATTATTTGCTGACCCATCACCGCGCAGATACGGGCTAAATAAGCTACCATCCGTATCATCGCGCCTTTCTTTATAAAATTTACCCGGAATAAAATAACCTCCTAAAAAACCAACCGTCAAATGCGTATTTACTTTATAATCAACAAATACATCCGCTTCATAACCTAAATCCCGGGAAAGATATTTTCCCCTTCCTTCTAAAGTCCCTACTGGCCGCATAAACGCCATTAAATAGTACCCGTATAAACTTACGCAGAGTTTATCTGTAAAATTATAATCAAAACCAACCGAAGGCATAATTAAATTTTCAAAATCACCAGAGGAAAAAGTCTTTGGCCGGCTTACTCCGTAATTTAAACCATACCCGCCACCCATTGCCACAATAGGAAGCATATCCGCATTACTACTGCTTATGGTATCACTTAAATTCATATTTGTCGGAGAGGCATAACTAAAAGCGCGGTTCTTACCCCCGGCATATTTAGTATCCCCGCTCTCTGCCTCCTGCGGAGTAGCTTTATTCCCGGAACAGAATAAAAATTGTAACTCCGGAACAAACTTCCCAAGGACATAATCTAGTCCAGAGTAAAACATATAACCGGTATGCGCAATATCTTTATAATTACTATCTGCGCTTTGAGCAAACCCGAAATTGTGCGCTGCTTCTAATTTTAAATTAAAATCACCGCCATTATACTCCCAGGCAGTGCCGATGGTCCCCAATAAATCTCTATTTATGGGGGCGGCAAAAAGATTATCTCTCTTGCCGCTTGAGGTATAATCTGCCAACATCCCGATATACGGCCAAAAGCTCTGTCTACCTGCAGTAATTTTAGCATCTGTGGCAAAAAAATTGGCTGCGTTAGGTTCATAAATCTGGCCCTGCTCTTCTTCCTGCTTAATATACGGGCCTAGATGATTCTTGTAAACTAAATCCGGCTTACAATAATAAATGCGCCATAATAAATTTTGAGTTTCTTTGTAAAGAGTAAACCCGTAATTTTCATAATTACCGTTAAGGGCAAAACCATTGCCTACTTCATAGATATATAAACCGGCCTTAACCCTATAGTTATCAAAAAGTTTTGAGTCAAGCCAAAATTCCTCAACCTGCGGCAGGAGCTCTGAGTCACGATACCTCTCTACCCTGCCACCGGAATTAATCAGTGTATTATGTATAAAAATCGGGGCGCTATAATCATATGGCCCATTACGTTCAAGTTTAAAATAAAACTTGCTCTCTTTATCCTTAAAATCTGCGCTAATTGCAAGGCTATAATCTATACCTAAATAAGTAGAGTGGTCATCCTTATTGTGGCTGTCTAAATCCACTACGTTTTTAAAGCTTACCAAATCCGTGCGGAAATAGGTGCCCAGGGTCAACGCCAATTGCTCAGTATTAAGAAGTTCATAGCTGTATGCACAAGAAATAACATTTAAAGTTAAGGCTGAGGTTAAAGCTAAGACGAAGCAGGCTTTCTTTAACATTTTTCTTATATTATCATTGCGGATAGAAAAACTCAAGATAAAGTAAGTGGATTTATATGCTTTTTTAATGTATACTTTTTCTAGGACAAAGAGGGAAATTACCTTCTTCTTAAAAGACAGGTTAATGATGAATTGGAGGACTGAAAAAGGTTTTGCTTTACCAGAGATGCTCTTAGCCGCCTTAATCGCTTCATTCGCGCTTTGCGGTATACTCTTAACTTATATTGCGTGCATGGATTCCATTAAAATCTCAAAAAACGCAAGTATCGCCACAAGCGCTGCACAAGGGTTAATTGAAGAAATCCGCAGCACTCCTTTTCCGCAAATTGTTACCAATTATGACCGGCTTGGTTTTACCGTAAACGGTATTGCCAACAATAGAGGAATAGTCTATGTTGATGATTCGAATCCGGAGTTATTATTGATAACTGTAAGCGTATGCTGGCAACAGGGGAATAAAATAATCGGAGAAGATCTAAATCTTAATGGCGCACTTGATGCGGGAGAAGATAGTAACGGAAACAATATTATTGACTCAACTGTGAAGTTAGTCACGCAGGTGGCTAACCGATAAAACATGAGAGGATTAACTTTAGTCGAAATTTTGGTTGCCATATTAATCTTTTCTATCATTATGATAGCCATAGGCCTCACTGTGGTCGCAGGAAAAAATTCATTATTTACAAGCGATGCTCCGACCCAACTTCGCCAAAATTTACTATTTTCAATTATGTCGATATCCAAAGAACTGCGCGAAACCACACCCTCAAAGACAAATTTAGCCGAAGGCACAAACAGCAGCTCCATTACATTCCAGGTTCCTTTTGATAATAACGCCGACGGTGTTATCGTAGATACCGTTGGCAATATAGAGTGGTCTAGCAATATTACTTATTCGCTCAATGGTGCAAGCCAGCTTATACGCACACAAGGGGGAACGACTACAATTATTTCTCCTAACATTGCTATTTTACAATTTAGCCGGCCTCTAGGCAAAGATAGAATTATTCAGATTGATATTACTGTTCAAAAAGCAAACGGTATGGGGAATTGGCAGGATTCAGAACAGGCCATACTGAAAATGAGGAATTAACATGTATAGTACTTTTAAAAAGATTGCAAATAAAAAGGGAGTTGCGCTCATTGCCACTTATATGGCAATAGCTATATTGCTTGCTTTTGCAGGATTTATTGTTGAAGTAAGCAGCTCCCAAAATAAAACTACCAATACTTTTAAGAGACAAGCGCAGGCAATAGGAATTGCCGAAGCAGGGCTTGATCGTGCACTCACATGGATAAGGGCCCAACCTACACCTCCGCCAAGCTCTACTAATCCTTGGGGAGGAGCTCAAAATCTTGGGGTACCAACTATCGGCAGCTACACTGTTACTATTACTGACCTTGGCTCTCCCGGGGGCTCCCCTAGCGTAAAAAGATACCGCATAGCTTCTGCCGGAACAGTCAGCGGAATAACCCAAACATTGACTAATTATTTACAAACAGATAACTATGCCAGATATATATGGTTCACTGATAGCGAAAGCTACGGTGGCACAAATGTATGGTTCTGGGACCAAGACCGGTTAAACGGGCCGACACATACCAACGGACATTTTAATATCAAAGGAGACCCTGTATTCGAAGGAGAGGTGCGTTCCGTAGATAGCTATATCCGCTATTATAACAATGGCAGTAATATTAATTCATCTAATTTAAGTAATCCTCCCTATGACCTGCCTGATTTCCAAAGTACAGTTACTTTAGGAGCAGACGCAACTAATATGCCTACTCAAGCCTTAAGCTTACGCAGCGCCTCTACCAGCACCGGTGGCTTAAGGCTTAGCGGTAACTCAACAGTTGTCTTAAATTCAAACGGCACAATGAATGTTACTAATGCTGCCAAAGGATGGAATAACCGAAACATGGCTTTGCCTGCTAATGGGGCGCTTTTTGTTAATAGCGGTACCCTGACTATTTCCGGTACGCTTAACGGCAGACTAACTGCCGGGGCAAGCTATGATATTATTATCCCTAACAATATAGTTTATGCTAATGACCCGCGCATAAATCCGGCATCTACCGATACCTTAGGGCTTATCTCCGAAGAGGATGTAATGATTAATAGCAATGCTCCGGCTAATTTAGAGATAGACGCATCTATTATGGCATTAAATACTTCATTCATGCTAACAAACTGGTGGGTTGGCCCGGCAAAAGGAACTCTGACTGTTTTTGGCGGGATAATTCAAAATGAACGCGGACCGGTAGGAACTTTTAGCGGAACAACTAAGGTATCCGGTTATTCTAAAGATTATAAATATGATGCACGGCTATTAAACTCTCCTCCTCCGTTTGTTCCAACTACCGGAGACTATATTACATTATCATGGGAGAACTAAAATATGAAAATTAAATGGCTGGTTATTTTATTTGCGATCTTTGCGGTGATAATACTTATTAGCCTAATTATTACTCAACAAAATAATAGAACTACTGCACTATTGCAAGAAGAAAATCCGATAAATGCGCAATCGGCCTATTCGCAACCGTTTTCGCCATCAATAAACACAATATCACTTCCCGCGGCTTTAGTTAAAAGTGGCATTACTGTGATTAAGACTCCTGGAAAAGAGCCAAAAAATAGGGTTCCTCCCGTTCAACCTGAAAAAAGCATAACAACAGCAACCGATGCTTCTCCCAAATATAGCCCATCAAATACCAACCCGCATGGAGATACTCAAACAGGAATCACAAAAATAGGCAAGTATCCTACTCCTAAAGAAGCTAAAGAAATGAATTCAGCAGGCGTGGTTATGTATTAAATTAGGGACAGCGACTATTTTTAAAAAAAGGGATGACCCAAAAAAATAGTCGCTGTCCCTAATTTACCAACTGGCGGGGCCGACGAGATTCGGACTCGCGGTCTCCTCCGTGACAGGGAGGCGCTTTAAGCCAGGCTAAGCTACGACCCCAATATAGTCTATAGACTATAGTCGATAGACTATGGTTATTAGTAAAACCTTAAGTTTATATATTGTATTTAAATTTTGAACAATTGCAACTGTTTCTTCTAAAAACTAAGAGTTAACAACTAATTTGGGCGATAGAGGACTTGAACCCCTGACCCTCTGCGTGTAAAGCAGATGCTCTAACCAACTGAGCTAATCGCCCTAAAATCTAGGTTGCATATCAACGATTAGCGAAATTACCTTTTAGGGAAATGAGCTAATCGCCTAAAACCTATGCCCCGGAGAGCTTGCCAAGAATAATTAATGTAAAAACCATCACAAAAAGAGCGACAGTCTCAGTAATACCTAAAACCGCTAAATAATTTCCAAATCCTTTGCCTGTTTCGCCCATCGCATCGCAGGCACATGCTGCGCATTTACCCTGAAAATATGCCGATAGGCCGATAGCTAAACCGGCAAAAGCGCCGATACCCCAAAGATACTGCCCATTATTAGCTAATTCAATCATTTTGGTCATTACAATATTCCCATAAATCGTCTGCGTTAAAGGCGCTCCAACCAAAGCCACCAGCAAAAAGGATGCATTTTTGTTCTGATTAAAGTTTTTCTTCCACGCGCCTATCGCAGCCATCCCTGCTACCCCTACACCCGCTGCTGAACCACAGGCAGCTAAAGCAAGAACTAAAATTATACCCAGATCTTTAAATTGAAATAAAACTCCTGTCCCCATATTAACTCTCCTTGTTTAACTTTATATCTTTAGCAAATGGCCTATAAACAAAACCGGACCAGGTAACATTAGCATGGCTGCAAAACTCCAGCACATTAAGCCTTACTCCGTGGACTAAAACCGATATGGGCCCAAGCACGATATTAATCGCATGCCCAACAATAATAACTAGCGCTGCTGCGATAAGGGTTAAAAAATTACCCTTTTTAACTATCCCGGCAGCCATGGCATTAAAAGCATCTGCAATAGCTACCGTAGCCAAACCCACCGCAAACAAACGTATATAAGAAACTACGTCGGTAAAATTATTTACCAGGCTCAACGCTATCTTTCCTAAGCCTGCGCCGATTGTTTTAAATATATTCTTTTGCGGACTGGTAAAAAACAAAACTAAAATTAAACCGGCGATAATTAACCGGTTTGCGAACAACGGGAAGTTATCACCTAAGATCAGGTTTTTAGCAAGAAAAAAAACCGCCCAGATAACACAAACCCAGCCTATATCCGCCAAGGCCGCTAACGCCGGGCTCTTAAGTATTGCCCTCCATAGGTGAGCAATAGATAAATGCAATGCGCCGATAAAAAAACATAACGCCTGGATAAAAGTTACATTAGTTAATACCGGGACTAAAGGTTTTATGCCTATTTTTAACAACCATTCCTGGCCAAAGAAAGTTCCCGTCAAGGACCCCCATATGATAGCGCAGAAACTTAGGATGTAAAAGAGAAAAAATACGCTTTTATCCTTAAGCTTATGCCCGATTTTCTTATACAGCCAAAAATTAATAAAAAAATAAACAAGCCCATAGCCGGCATCGCCAATAAGTATGCCGAAAAAAAGGCTAAAGAAAACAATAAAAACCGGATTAATATCAATTTCTCGGTATCCCGGAACAAGCTCCAGCAATTTTAGCAGTGGTTTTATAAATGAAACCCAAGCCGGATTACGTAGTAAGGTTGGCACAGCATCATCTACGCTAGGCACTAGCGTCAAAATTCCCCAGCCATTAAGCTTGGCCTGTTTAATCAACATTTCTTCAGCATCAATCGGTATATACCCTTTCAAATAAAGAAGCTCCCCGGCCTGCCCCATTCCCTTTAAAACAGTATAAAAATCTTTCTGGCTTAAAAAAGATTCTTTGCTGGAAATAAGCTTATTCTGAAAAACAAAATGCCCTGTGACCTCTTCTCTTATTGCCTGCATAATCTTTGCATCTTCGCTAAGCCTATGCTCCATCTGAGATAATGATAATTTAGGCAATTCTATTTCTTTAAAACCGAGCTCAATATTACCCGTGCTTACTACTAAACAATTTAGAAATAGGCCTTCTTTCGAAATTTCCTTTAATACTATATCTTGCGGTAAACTCTTAATTTTATCTTTGGGGATCCGATAAAGCCTTATCTGTATATTTTTTTGTTTCAGGTCTTTTACCTGGGCGGGGTCAAAATCTCCCCAATGCCTCCAAAATTCTATCCGGAGCTTTAAAGACACTGCATACTCTTTAAGCTGCTCATATCTTTTCGCTAAGTCAATTATATGCCGGCAGGCTGTAATCCAGTCATCCGGTTTACGAATTACCGATTGTCCCGCTTGCGTTTGGTTTACCCTTGCCAGAATAGAACTAGCTTGTTCAATTAAATTCAGTTTCTCATTAATTTCATTAAGCTCTATTCCTGAGGGGATATTTTCATGCTCAACATGCACAACCCCTAATTGCCGAAGATGCTCTAATGCAGATGAGCTATTAGATTGCTGAATAAGTAAAAAAACTTTTTTCATATCCACTATCATGCTAGTGCTCCGTTAACTTAATGTCTAATAGCTAGGGGAGTTAACTCCGCACTTCCGCTATGGGGGCAAGCCCCCCTTCGGCGCTCGCTTCGCTCGCTGAGCACCCCCCAAACGTGGGGGACAATCTCCCCCACACCCCTTTGTGCTCCTACTACTATAAAAATCTAATTTAATGGAGCACTATCGCCTCTTCTAAAATAATTTCTTCGATTTTTCTCTTAGCAATTTTACTGCGGCCAACGGCATTAGCCATTTGATCACCGATACAGATCTTAATCAGCCGGATATTTTCTTCTGCTGATGGTATTTTTACTTTTTCAAAAAGATTTACCCTTTGCGTAGTAATACGTAGTTCGTGGCGCAAGATAGAAACACTTTCTTCTA